>Ga0105164_10002239_pt1 | contig 12000 bp, 17 predicted proteins | sample VDWuncwatermetaG_FD_89674 | JGI IMG/M metagenome (GOLD analysis project Ga0105164, IMG submission 89674) | Wastewater microbial communities from Netherlands to study Microbial Dark Matter (Phase II) - VDW unchlorinated drinking water | ecosystem: Environmental > Aquatic > Freshwater > Drinking...
ATCAAGAGCAGTCATTACATAGCTTTAAAAACCATCGTCCGCAAAGAAACCAACAGGATCACACGGATCTGGAGCCAGACGCTGCTGCCGCCTTTGATCACCCAGACTTTATATTTTGTTATTTTTGGGAAATTTATCGGCTCCCAGGTCAGGGCCATTAATGGGATCAGCTATATGGAGTTCATTGTTCCGGGCCTGGTGATGATGGCGGTCATCAGTAATGCCTATGGCAATGTGGTCGCTTCCTTTTACGGGGCAAAATTTCAGCGTAGTATTGAGGAAATCCTGGTGTCCCCGACGCCCGATTGGGTGATTATTGCCGGTTATGTCCTGGGCGGCGTGGTACGCGGGATCGTGGTGGGATTTTTGGTTTTCTTGGTGTCTTTGTTTTTCGCGCATCCGATGGTGACGCATTGGTGGGCGGTGATATTATTTACTTTCTTGAGCTCCGTGGTGTTTTCTCTGGCGGCATTGATCAACGGTATGTTTGCCCGTAATTTCGATGAGGTGGCTTTTTTCCAGAATTTTATCCTGACGCCGCTTATCTATCTGGGCGGAGTTTTTTATTCGATTGGCAGCTTACCCCAGATATGGCAAAAAATATCTTTGTATAATCCGCTGGTTTATATGGTCAATGGTTTCAGGTACGGTTTTTTTGGGTTCTCAGATGTCAATCCCGGCATATGTTTGATCATTTTAGTTGTCTTGACAATCATCCTGGGGGCAGTTAATCTATTTTTGTTTAAAAAAGGCATCGGTCTCAAAAATTAACGATTCCCCTCCCCTGGTGGGAGGGGCAAGGGGAGGGGGCTTTATATGCGTCAAAAAATCCAAGCTCTGATTATGTTTGTTGCTCTATTAACAACATCAGTGGTTTTTGCCGCGGACACCTACACCATTGATCCTAATCATACGACTTTTGGTTTTACGGTCCAACACATGATGATCAGTAATGTGCCCGGAGAGTTTGACAAGTTTGATGGGCAAGTCATCTATAGTCCCACTGATTTGGCCAATGCTAAAGCGAATGTGACGATCGATGTGTCCAGCATTAATACCCGTGTTGACAGACGTGACGCGGATTTGAAAGGCCCGGATTTTTTTGACGCGGCTAAATTTCCAACCATCACCTTTGTCAGTACGAAATTTACCCCTGGGGCAATTACAGGTAATTTGACCATGAAGGGTGTTACTAAGGAAGTTACGATCCCGGTCACCATTTCCGGGCCGGTTAAAACCATGATGGGCGGCAATGCGATAGGTATTACAGGTTCTGTGACCATCAATCGCCAGGATTATGGTATTAATTATAATAAAACCCTGGATCAGGGCGGTTTGGCTGTCTCCAATGATGTGCTTATTACTATCAGTATAGAGGCTGATAAGAAATAAACCTTGTCAACCCCGGGGGTTGACAAAGGTGTAACTTGAGAAGGAATTATTTAGGTTTCTAATGCAATAAAACACCCCGTTGGATTTTTCCGACGGGGTTTTTTATTGAAAGCGTTTTCCCAAAATCGGCCTTGAGGCCTTGTTTTGGCCCCAAAAGGTGCTATCCTTGAATTGACAGTCCGAGGAGCCATGTCTCCTTGGGCTTAAGTCCCGCAAGATGCGGGTCGGAAAGGAGGAGTCCTATGAGTTACCTTACATTCATTCTGGATCCGTTAAAAACGGTGTTTGGTATCATCTATAGCTTTATCCCAACAGTATTAGGGGTATTGGCTGCATTGGTTGTCGGTGGATTGGTGGCCCGGGAGGCGGGCAAACTGGTTGCTGCTGTTTTAAAGAGCATCCATGTTGATAAAATCAGCCATGACATCGGTCTGACACACACCCTGCAAACTGGTGGGGTCAAACGTCCGGTAAGTGACCTGATTGGCACGGTCATTTCCTGGGGTGTTACGATTACGGCGCTCGTGATTGCTTTGACTTACGCGGGCGTTACCATCATCGGCCCTATTACGGGCCCGGTCATGGCCTATGTGCCTAATGTATTGATCGGTGTTATCACCTTGATGGTAGGCATGTTTTTAGCCCATATCGTAGCCGTATTTGTCCGTATAGTTGCGGCGAATACCGGCATGCCCAGACCGGACATATTGTCTACTTTTACCAGGTGGGCTATAGTGCTGATGGTTGTCGGTGTTTTTGTTGACAAGATCGGTTTTGGTTTCTTGTTAACCGGCGCTCCGTTGACCATGTTGGTAGGGGGCTTGAGCTTGGGTTTAGGCTTGGCCTTCGGTTTAGGCGGCAAAGATCACGCCACCCATTACTTGGATAAGCTGTTGAAGAAATAAGTGATCTCCCTCGCCGTTCCGAAATGGGGCGGGACGGCATCCACAGGGCGGTAGTCGCAAGGCTACCGCCCGACCTTTTTTATTCTGCTTGATTTCTCTTTAAAGAGGGATTATACTTGTTTCAGATAGTATACATTAGGATAGATTATCTGAAATGAGTGAAATATGCGCTTCGAAGACCTTTACAAAGAGCTTGCTGACAAAAAATATTACGTTTTTTCCTGTGAGGACCTGTGTGCTTTTTTCCCCGCGCAAAAGAAGGCTTCGTTCAAGCAGCACCTGTACCGTTGGAAGCAAAACGGGATGGTTTCTTCTTTAAAACGAAATCTTTATGAGCTTACCTTTCCTAAAGCTTATGATCTTTCGGACATGTTCCTTGCCAATAAAATTTACGCGCCGTCCTATGTTTCCCTGGAAACCGCGCTTTCTCATTACGGTTTGATCCCCGAAGTTTCCATGGCAGTTACTTCCATTACCGCTAAGGCCACCCGGCGCTTTAAAAATAATCATGGGCTTTTTATTTATCGGAGCGTTCAAGAGAAAGCATTCTGCGGTTATACTATTGAAAATCACAATGGTTTTGATGTTTTGATTGCCGAAGCCGAAAAAGCCCTGGTGGATCATATTTATTTTAAGACCTTGCGTAACAATAAATTAGACATAGAAGCATTACGGTTGGATAAAAAGAAGATGGCAGGGTTAAATCGAAAAAAACTCGACACCTATGGCCGTATTTACGGCATCCATATGAAAGGCATCCTTCATGATTACCTATGACACTTTGATGAACGAAGCCAAACAACGAGGTATGCCGGGCAATAAAACCCGCGGGGTACTGCGGGAGTACTTGCAAGTGCTGATTTTGAAAGAACTTTACCGTATGGAAGCGGGAAAAAAATTTTTCTTTACCGGCGGCACTTATTTACGGCTGGTGCATCGAACAAAACGGTTTTCTGAAGATTTAGATTTTAATGCCGCAAAGCTTACCAAGACCGAATTTGAAGGGGCGTTTAAAAAAATCGTGCCTGCTCTTAAAAAGGAAGGGATGGGATCACGGTTGGAATTTGAGCATTGGCAGGATCTATGGGTAGCGCGGATTGTTTTTCCCGATATCGAAAGTTTCTATGGAGTGGTATCAAAATATTCCAAAAAAGAAGGCATTGTCATTAAAGCGGAGGTCAACAGGCCTGGTTGGAAAATCAAGCCGGAAACACTTGTGGTCAGCGGATTCGGTCAAATGTATCCGGCGGTTTGCACGCAAAAGGGCGCGCTTTTTGCCGATAAAATCGATGCTTTGATTAAAAAAAACAGGGCCAGGCATTTGTTTGACATTATGTTTATGCTTGCGCAAAAGTACCCGATGGATGCACAGGTATTGAAGGCGCTTGGAATTAAAGGGCCGCCATTGGAAGCCATTCTTAAGCGTGTGCAAAGCTTTTCCCAGGCAGAGCTTAAACATCAGGCAGAGACGCTTCAGCCATTTCTTTTCGATGAGAACGAAGCTCAATTACTTGTTAATGCCAAAACCATTGTTCCTCAATTAATAAAACAATATTTCTAAAACGAAACGCGAACTTATGAGAAAAACGATCATCTTATGCTTAGTTTTCAGCTTTGTCGCCATAACCCATTCATCCGCGGCCAATGGCGCGATCAAAAAGTTACAGCGGGGCATTGTCAACATCGTGACGGCCCCCGTCGAAGTACCCAAACAGATACGGGCCTATTGGATCGCCGGATCGAAAAAAACAATGCATATCAGCGCCTGGCTTTTCTGCGGGTTTGTGAAAGGCCTTTGGATGGCCCCCTTGCGGGTGGGCTCGGGCCTTTGGGATGTCATCACCTTCCCTTTAGATTTACCAGGGAATGGCGGCAGCTTACTTCAACCGGAATATGTGTTTGACGATTGGCCCCATAGAAAAAAAGGGGTTGTTTATAAGAATTTATGGGACTAAAGTTAACAAAAATAGTGACAGGCACTATTTTTATACTGTGTATGTCGACGCCGCTGGCCGCTTATGCCGATGCAACCTATGCGTTTAGCTGCCCCGAATCCTCCATTAAAGGCGCCATCCCCTATAGCGTTATCGGCATGTATCGTTCAATATATAAAGAATGTTCCGGGAAGATCGTTTATGACGGCCTTCGCAGGCAGGTCAAGTCGGTGGAGATCAGTATCACCACAGCCAGCATCAAATCAGGCTGTAAGTGGTGCGATAATATCGTCAGATCTAAAAGGGTCCTCGATGCCGCGGCCTACCCTGTGATCACTTTTAAAAGCGAGAATTTTGAGAACAAAGAGAATGGTCCCTGGGCGTCTGGCATATTTGATTTACATGGTGTCGCCAAAAATCTACGCTTCCGCTTCGACCTTGAAGAACAAAATGACCATACCTTGTTTATAAAAGGTATATGGAAGATCAATCGGAAAAAATTTAATATCATATGGAACAAATTTCTTGATCACGGCGGCATCTTGGTGGGGGATTATTTTACGGTAGACTGGCAGGTTAAGGCGCGTAAGATCTGAAGGGGGCTAATGATGGCATTGGGACGTGTATTGGTTTTGGGCGCTTCAGGGTATATCGGAGCGCAGCTTATTGCCGTACTTTTGGAAAGAGGATATCTGGTCCGGGCGGCCGGAAAATCTCTGGCAAAAATGGAAAGATGTTCGTGGGCCAAGCACAACCGCGTTGAGATCATCGAAACGGATGTTTTAGATAAACAGGGCCTTCAAAATGTCTGCCGGGACTGCGAGGTGGTTTATTATCTGGTCCATTCGCTGAACCCTTATAATAAAAATTTTGCTCAGATGGACCGGCAGGCGGCGCAGAACACCATTGAGTGCGCCGGTAAGACAGGGGTAAGAAGGATCATTTATTTAGGCGGGCTGGGAGAAAATGAGAAGACTTTGAGCAAGCATCTGCGTTCCAGGATGGAGGTTTTGCATATTCTGCATTCCGGCAAGGTCCCGGTGACGACACTCAGGGCAGCAATGATTATCGGCAGGGGAAGCATCTCTTTTGAGATCCTTCGCTGTTTGGTCAATCGGTTACCGGTCCTCATTGCGCCATGCTGGATTTCCACTGAGTCCCAGCCCATCGCGGTGATGAATGTCATCCATTATTTGGTCGCCTGCCTGGGGTCAGAACTGACGGTCGGTCAGGTTTTCGATATTGGGGGGCCGGATGTATTGTCTTACCGGGAGCTGATGTATATTTATGCCGAGGAAGCGGGCTTAAGAAAGCGTCCTATTGTCCCTGTGCCGCCGGCCCTCATCCCGATTTTAAGTTTTCTGTGGATTAAGATGGTCAAGCCTTTCCCGGCTTATATTGTCCGTCCCCTTGTTGAGGGTTTAAGGAACAGGGTCGTTTGTCAGGACAACAGGATCAGGGACATCATTCCACAGAAATTATTGAATTGCCGCGAAGCTATACGGATGGCCACCCATAGGTTTCCTTCGGAAACCTAAGCATGGGTGCCCCCACGCATAGATTTCATAGAAATCTGTGGGGGGATAAAATAGTGACAGGCACTAATTTCTCTACAGTTGCGTTTAAAAGAAATTTGTGCCTGTCACTATTTTTTATGCTATACTGTTGAACATTATGTCCGAGGATAAACGTGGATCCCCGCGTTTTTTGTTTTCTGAACCGGTGGAATTTGCTTTGCCCGAGATGACCGTTAACGGCAGTGTCGCGGGCAATATCAGTTTAAGCGGCATGTCTTTAAGGGTCCAGGAATTCGTCCCGGTGGGTGTTATTTTGGAACTGCAGATACGTTTGGGTCAATCTACCAAGGTCATTTGGGCCAAGGCCCAAGTTGTCCGGGTACGTGAAGTGTTAGCTGATGATTGTTATGAAATCGGCCTTAAATTTATCAAAGATGAAGAATGCATAAAAGCTGTCGGCAAGTATATTAATAAAATAGGGAGTTAAACTTATGGTTGAAGCCGCGCAAGCCCCGGTTGTCGAAGAAGTCAAGAATTGTCCTGCGTGTCAAAAACCCTTAAAAAAAGCAAGACGCTTCTATCGCAACGGCGCGTATTATTGCAATAACAATTGTTTTAAAAAAGTCCAGGCCACGGCTAAAGCCGGGGCTGCAGAAAAGGCGAAAGCCGCTGCTGAAGAGGCGAAAGCCGCTGCTAAGAAGCCCGATGATCAACCTCAAGCTTAGGAGTAAGCCTGTGCCGCAAGCCTCGCTGCCTTTGTCCCAGGAAAAGCGCCGGCATCTTCGTGTAGAGTATAACGTTCCGGTAAAAATATCCGGCGGCCATGGTGATATCCTTGCCGAGACGAAGAATTTAAGCTGTTCCGGGGAGTTGTGCCGTATGACTCAGAGGCTTGAGCCCATGACTAAGCTGAAGATCCATTTGTTTTTGCCTTCACGCGAAAGCGGTCAGAAGACGACTAAGAAGATCACCTGTCAGGGTGTCGTCGTGCGCACGCAGGCAGTGGGGGAAGATTATTATGACACGGCCATTTTTTTTAGCGATATAGCGCCCAAAGACAGCCGCGCCATCAATGAGTTTGTAGAGAGCATGCTGGAGAACAAAAATGGAAAATACAATTAATTTATCCGTGACCCCTTTTCAGGCGATTTTGGCTTTAGCTTTTCAGGTGTGGATGATCGTATTTCCTATCCTGCTGATCCGCAAAATTAATTATTTAACGGATTTGCTGCACGAGCATTTGGATGAACAAAGCCCTAAGTCCCCTAACCCCTAAAATCCAGATTCCGGTCCTGTACGAAGACGAGAATTGCCTGGTGTTTAATAAACCATCCGGGCTTTTGGTGATTCCCACCGATAAGAACGAACACCATACACTTGAGTCTATTGTCAATCGGCAGCAGGGCCTCCCACAGGGGTCTTTATACCCGGCGCACAGGCTTGACCGCGACACCTCAGGGGCGATCCTTTTTGCTAAAGGCAAAGATTGCCGGCAAAAGTTAATGGAGTTTTTCAAGACCAGGCAGGTCAATAAAACGTATATTGCTTTTGTGCATGGGCGTGTGGCGGAATTCCGCGGCAAAATCCGCATTCCCATCAAAGATTTTCATCAACGCAAGTTTGCGCGCCACCTGCCGGCACAATCCGCCTTGACGCATTATGAGGTGGAGGATTATTATAAAAATTTTACCGTAGTTAGAGTTATGCCCATCACCGGAAGGACCAATCAGATCCGTATTCATTTTGCCAAGATCGGCCATCCTCTGGTGGGGGAAGACAAGTATGCTTTCAGGCGTGATTTTGCTTTGCGTTTCAGGCGCACGGCTTTGCATGCCCTGCGTTTAGAATGGCCGCGGATGACGGCCAAGGGCACAATCAGCGTCGAAGCGCCATTGGCGCAAGATATGGCGGATTTTTTGGCAAAACAGAAATAATGATTCCCCTCCCTTGATGGGAGGGTTTAGGGGAGGGTGAAATAAAATGAATTATGAAAAATTAAGCCTTAAAGAATGGTGTGATCTTTGCCACAGCATCGCCAAGGAAAAAGGGTTTTGGGATAAAGAGCGCAACATGGGCGAAGCGTTGATGCTTATTGTCACGGAATTGGCCGAGGCCATGGAAGGCTATCGCCATCAGGACCATGATAATTTCCGTGAAGAGCTGGCCGATACTTTTATCCGCTTATTCGATTTATGCGGAGGATTAGGCATTGACATTCAAGCCGAGATCATCAAGAAATCCGAGAAGAATAAATTACGTCCGTACAAGCACGGAAAGATATGCTAAAGAATATGAGCTATCTGATTTTATCGCTTCTTTTCATCTTATCCGGTTGCACGTCAGTGCAAATGCCCGGCTATATCAGCAGGGTCGACCATCCTTACGAGCGAAAAATTTACGGAAGTTTTGAAAAGGTCGTCAGTTCCACGATGTTTGTCTTGAAAAATAAGGGTTGGACTATTATCAACGAAGTAGATCCTTCTATCTATGAGCGTGATGATCGTTATGATAATAACGGCTACCAGAATTTGCTTATCATGACGAGTGTCAGAAAGAAGTTTTTACATTTAATCAGCACGCGTTTAAATGTGTTTATTCACTCTATTGGTAACACCTGCGATGTGGAAATCCGTATCTCAGCACGTAACGATAAGATGGTACAAGGTATTTTGGATACAATTGAGCGAGATGTCCGTACGACCTAAAGAATCCTTAGCAATGAAAGGAATAGGGAATATTGGATAAGTTTGTTCTCAAGAGTCCCTTTGAGCCCGTTGAAGAACAGCGCAAAGCTATTGACGTACTCACCCGCGGGCTTCAGAGCGGCATCCCTGCTCAGGCGCTCCTGGGCGTGACCGGAAGCGGCAAGACTTTTACGATCGCCAACGTTATTCAAAACGTCAATCGCCCGGCATTAGTCATTTCCCACAATAAAACCCTGGCCGCCCAACTTTACAGTGAGTTGAAAGAATTTTTTCCCGGCAACGCGGTTGAGTATTTTGTCAGTTATTACGATTATTACCAGCCCGAAGCCTATATCCCTCAAACGGATATTTATATCGAAAAAGATTCTTCCATCAATGACCGCTTAGACCGCCTGCGCCTGGCAGCTACCACCTCTTTAATGTCCCGTCGGGATACGATCATTGTGGCCAGCGTTTCTTGCATTTATAATTTAGGTTCGCCGGATGATTATCAGAATACCATGGTCCAGCTTAAAAAGGGGCAGAAGATTGACCGCGATGAGGTATTGGCCCAGTTGATCAGCATCCAATACGAGCGCAATGACTATGATTTCGCGCGCGGCAAAATACGCGTGCGCGGGGACATTGTGGAGGTGCATCCGGCCTACCGTCAGGACGCCTTAAGGATTGAATTCTTCGACGATGAGATTGAGAAGATCAAACAAATAGACCCTGTATCCGGGGACACTATAGCGCTGTTAGACAGGACCTTTGTGTATCCGGCCAAACACTTTTTGATTTCTCCTCCCAGGTTACAAGAGGCGCTCATTGAGATCGAAGCAGAACTGAAAACTCGTATTGGTGAATTGGAATCCCAGGGCAAATTGGTGGAAGCCCAGCGCCTTAATTCTCGTACCCGCTATGATATGGAAATGATGAAAGAAATGGGCATGTGCAAGGGCATTGAGAACTATTCAAGGGTGCTTTCCGGACGCCCCGCAGGCAGTAAACCATTTTGCCTGATGGATTATTTCCCCTCGGATTTTGTGACCATCATTGACGAAAGCCATGTCACCATCCCGCAATTAGGAGGCATGTACGAAGGAGATCGCAGCCGCAAAGAGATGCTGGTGGCACACGGGTTTAGACTGCCTTCCTGTTTGGATAATCGTCCCCTCAAATTTCATGAATTAGAAAAAATTTTAAAACAGCGTATTTATGTCTCTGCCACACCGGGCCCTTATGAGCGCAAAGACGCCGGAGGGCATGTGGTAGAGCAGATCATCCGTCCGACGGGCATCATCGATCCTCCCATATTTGTGCGGCCCACTGAGGGGCAGGTTGATGATTTGATCAAAGAATGCCGACAGCGCGCTTCCGACAATGAACGGGTGCTGGTGACCACCTTGACCAAGCGCATGTCGGAAGATCTATGCGCGTATGTCGAGGAAGCAGGCTTAAGGGTCAAATATTTGCATTCGGACATTGAAACCATTGAGCGTACCAAAATTTTGCAGGATTTGCGGTCAAACAAGTTTGATTGCCTGATTGGCGTTAATCTCCTGCGTGAAGGATTGGACTTGCCTGAGGTCTCTTTAGTTGCTATATTTGACGCTGACAAACAAGGGTTTTTGCGCTCGCAGACATCATTGATCCAAACCGCCGGACGCGCGGCGCGCAACATCAATGGCATTGTCATCATGTACGCGGACAGTGTTTCTTCGGCGATGAAATCAGCCATTGCCGAGTGTGAACGCCGGCGAAAGATCCAGATAGAATTTAACGCCAAACATGGCATCACGCCTACGACTATAAAAAAGGCCATTAATCTGGGGATTGAAGAATTCGCCGAAGCCCGGGATCTGGTGATGGAAGCCAGCGGCCAGTCGGAAGAGGAATTTGCGCATGCCACCTACCTCAGCGATCTTGAGCAGCAGATGGATGCCGCGGCGAGGAACTTAGAATTCGAAAAAGCAGCCAGGATAAGAGATAAAATTAAGGGAATGAAACAATATCAATAACACTGTCATCCCCCCTGCCGCTTTGCTTCGCAAAGCGAAGCTGCAGGGGGGATCCAGAACATTATGTTACTCGCCATCGACATAGGCAACACAACTATCGGCTTTGCCGTCATCCACAAGACGGGTCATATTGTAACAGTTGTTACAATCGATACCGGTACTAAAACTGATAAGATTAAGGCTGTTGTAGCCAAGATCTTAAGGGCCCACGTTATTTCCAAAGCTGTCATTTGTTCAGTTGTGCCCAAAGCTACAAAGACACTGGAAGAAATGTTAAAAAAGAGCGCGCCGGTTGATATTATCGGCCGCGACATGGTGGTACCCATTAAAAATCGTTATAAAAATCCAAAACAGGTGGGGCAGGACCGTTTGGTGGGGGCTTATGGGGCCATGAAAATTTATGGCTGCCCATTGATTGTGGTGGATTTGGGTACAGCTATTACTTTTGATGTTATTTCGGCCAAGGGTGAATATTTGGGTGGGGCCATTGTTCCGGGCATTCGTTTATCAGCAGAATCCTTATTTTTGAAAACCGCGCTGTTACCGCGCATTGACATTCAAGCTCCACGGCATATTATAGGGAAGACTACCCAGGAAAGCATACTTAGCGGCTTGTTTTACGGGTATGGTTCTTTGTGCCGGGGGGTTATTGATTTGATCAGCCAGCAGATGAAGGTAAGGCCTAAGGTGGTAATGACCGGCGGCCACACCCGCTTGATGAAAAAATTCGTTTCACCCAAAATCCGCATTATTGATGAAGATTTAGTGTTCAAAGGGATTTATTTTTTATCACATTTATAACTCATTAAGGTCCTTCCCCTCAAAGCAAGGGCGGAGATTTTTCGGGTGTTAAATTTCAAATCCTCGATGTGGTTCCTATAAATCTGATGCCGTTGTTAGGGCTGAAAGAAGACGATGAGTCGGGGCAGTTGGCTAAGGTTTGATTTGCTAATATTAATGTTTGCTTTGTATCTTGTTTTGTCTATCGCCATATAGAGCAAGCAATACAAAAACTGTAGTGATAAAGGTAAATCCCCCAATAACCATTTCGAAAGTAACTTTCATAGTTAATTCCTTTCTGTCTTTAATAAGAGTATAGCACCACTAAATACTATTACAACACAAAATGACCCAAACATGAAAGTACCGAAGGTCACAGCTCCTGCAATAATGTTACCAAGATTAAAAAAAGCTTTACTTAATTCCTTCCTTTGGTGATTATTCAAATGAATGTTAAACATAGCGTGGCTCCGCAAGATTTTTTTGGGGGGGATGATAGAAGGATAATGTTTCAAATAGAAGCAAGGGGGTTGCTTTTGTGTTTTAGCACTCCATCAAATCCACTGCTAAGAATTTTCTTGACAAAATTTTTATCTCCCGCTATATTAGCACTCTTAGATTAGTAGTGCTAATCAACCGAAATCCAAGGAGGAGAAGTTATGGCTATTCATCCATTAGCTGACCGCATTGTGGTCAAGGTGCTGGAAGCTAAAGAAGTCACCAAGGGCGGCATTTTGCTTCCGGAAACCGCCAAAGAAAAACCCCAG
>Ga0105164_10002240_pt1 | contig 11998 bp, 20 predicted proteins | sample VDWuncwatermetaG_FD_89674 | JGI IMG/M metagenome (GOLD analysis project Ga0105164, IMG submission 89674) | Wastewater microbial communities from Netherlands to study Microbial Dark Matter (Phase II) - VDW unchlorinated drinking water | ecosystem: Environmental > Aquatic > Freshwater > Drinking...
GGAGAGCCAATTGCTAAAAGGCTTATTCCGGAAGAATACAAAATAAAATATGAAGCTACAAACCTTTTCAGAGTAGAGCTGCCAAGTTTTTGGAGGATGTTATACACATTGACAGATGGAGAGAGTCAAATTGAAATTGTTGCGTTTGTTCTTGATGTTTTGAATCATAAAGATTACGATAAAAAATTCGGTTACAAATAACTACTTCTTGCCCTTTCTGTTTTTCCTTGATGGCTCACTTTGTTCGCTATAACGGAGAGAATTCCCTAAACTCTAGTCTCGCTAACGCTCGAATATTGGGAAACTTAAATTTAACTTTTCGGACGAAATTTTGCCCCACTCCGCAGGGCAAAGGCATTTAACAAGTGTTTGCCAAAATTTCCTTGCTGCCTAAGGTAATGTATTACCGAAAATCCTTTTGACTTGTGTACCTTAAAAAATAAAACAAAAATATTATATACTCTTCCAATTCACATTGGGCCGGGATGATGGAAATAAAGAAACTTTTTGCTTTACTGGCAGCCATTGCGTTTGTCATATCAGCAGGTTGCTCACAGCAGGCAATGAATAAGGCAGAAAATAATGAAATTACAAAAACTTCGCAGGAAGCCATAGTTTCTATCAGGGATTTTGCATTCAATCCGGCAGTACTCATCCTAGCCTGATGATAGCAGTTATTGCAATGCCTATATCAACGGATTCTCCGGGCTTGCAAGAGGAAACTTACCTCAAATCAAGAGAAAGGCTTGGCAAGAAGATAAGTGACTAGCGCAATTAAGCTGAAAGCTTGTATTAGGAGATATTAAACTATTTTTTCGATAAGCTTTTTAAAGCGGCGATTATTCTATTCATTTATGGAAGAGCAAAACCCAACATCATGGAAATACAGGCTGAAATCATTCATAGGGGAATGCCTCAGGGTTTTAAGGGTCACAAAAAAGCCTGATGCTGTTGAATTCAAGACAATAGTCAAGGTCAGCGGGCTTGGAATCCTTATAATAGGCGCTATAGGATTTATAGTGCAGATGTTCAAGCTGCTGTTTTTCCAATAATTATTTTTTCTCTAAATCAACAAAAGAATATTTTAGTCCGTCATCTTCATGATCTTCTTTATGGGTTATTTTCCATTCGTTTTTATTATACTCGGGAAAATAAGCGTCACCTTCAAAATCTTTATCGATTATAGTAAGGTACATTTTATCTGCTTTCGGAAGAAATTCCCTGAAAATCTGCTCACCCCCTATAATCATGATTTCCTCGCTCCCTTTTGCGGCATTTAATGCTTCTTCTGAAGAATGAACAACAACACAGCCATCTGCCTTGTAATTTTTATCCCTTGTTATTATGATATTTGTCCTGTTGGGCAGCGGCCTTCCGATGCTTTCAAAGGTTTTTCTTCCCATTATTACAGGCTTTCCTGATGTTATCTGCCTGAACCTCTTCAAATCAGCGGAAAGCTTCCATGGAAGCTTGTTATCGACTCCAATTACATTGTTTTTTCCTATTGCCGCTATGAGGGAGATTATCATTTTAATTGTAAATTTAATTGTTTATCTTATTGAGCTGGACAATGGCGCACGAACATTACGATTAAAGCAATAAACAAACTTCATTAAATAAAACAATACTAAACTTTCATTAAAAATAATTATTATAATTAATTTTCTTATTAAATTCTCAAACAGCCATGGGCGCTTTTATCGGAGGATGCGACTCATAGCTTTCAAGCTTTATGTCTTCCATCTTGAAATCACCAATATTTTTTATAGACGGATTAAGCCATAATTTAGGCAATGGCAATGGTGTCCTGGATAATTGCTCCTTGACCTGCTCGAAATGATTATTGTAGATATGCGCGTCGCCAAGCGTATGCACTAATTCTCCCGGCCTTAGATTAGTGACCTGTGCAACCATGTGCAGCAATAATGAATAAGATGCAATGTTGAATGGGACTCCCAAAAACATGTCGCATGACCTTTGGTACATCTGCAATGAAAGCTTGTTGTTTGCAACAAAAAACTGGAAGAATGTGTGGCAGGGCGGCAAAGCCATCATGTCAATCTCGCCCGGATTCCATGCATTGACTATTATTCTCCTGCTTGTCGGGTTGGTCTTTATCATTTCAATTGCGTTTGAAAGCTGGTCTATCTCCTTTCCTTCGGGATTTTTCCATTTTCTCCATTGCACCCCATACACCCTTCCCAAATCGCCTTCAAATTTGGCTTTTGGCTTCCAGTAAGAAGCGTTCGCATTGTCTGTCCAGATTGTGTTTTTAGTTGAATCCCGTATCCCATAAAGGATTTCCGCAAGCCTTCTCTCGTCACTCGATCCTTCTATGAACCACAATAACTCGGAAACAACGCTTTTCCATGCAAGCTTTTTTGTCGTCATTGCAGGAAATCCATTTTCCATGTTAAATCTTAATTGCATCCCGAAGACTGCCCTTGTGCCTATGCCTGTCCTGTCTTTCCTGTCTGCGCCGTTTTCAAGGACATGCTCTAAGGCATCTAGATATTGTTTCATATTGGCAAGTAGAATCAAGCTTAATAAAAAGTTTTGGGTTGCGATTTTAATTGTAGTTACTACTTTCAAGAAAAGATTTAAAAATGAGCTGTGAATACCAAGTACATGTCTGCAGCAGAGCCGATAAGATATTTCAGCACCAATCAGGCAATTTTCGGCTCTCGTGACTTGGAAGAGAGGATTTCTAGAGGAGATGTTCCAACTGTAACTATTGCTGAGGCCGTGTTTCTTGGCTACGCTCCTGACGGCGGGATTTTGATGCCTTCCAGAATTCCTAGGATGAGCTGGGACGAAGTGGCTGCCATTTTTACATGTTCATTTAACACTATATAAATAACTTTTTGAATACCTTATTCCAATAGGAATAAAAAAATAAGTGTATTATGCAGAATATTCTTTTGTCATTCTCTTCAGTAGTAAAAATTCTTGACCACTACCAAAAAGTATTTATATCACTTTGAAAACAACAGCCAAATGAAAAGAAGGGTAATGCGGAACTGGTTCATATTTCTTTTTGTTCTGGGATTAATTATAGGCTGGGTCATCCCGATGAATTTCTGGGATGTGACAAGGGAAGCTGCCAGAAAGCCTTTGCAGGCAGGCTTCTATGACATCGGAAAAAGGATGGGCCAGCTTGACAAGCAGAATGAATACTTCAAATTCATGGTTCTTGGCGAATCTGACACGGGAAAAGTGACATTGCTGAGGATTGATGATAAAGTTCCCATGCATGTGCACAAGAGCGAAAATCATTTTGTCTATATAATCAAGGGAAGGCTCAAGGCTACAATAATCAATGTGACTAATGAACTTGGCCCGGGCCAGATGCTTGTTGTTCCGGCCGGCTACGAGCACAGCGTTGAAGCCGGAGACTCTCCTGTAGAGGCATTATTATTCTCAACTCCGGTTGCAGAGCAGCAGGATACTGTCTGGCTTGATAAGAAAGAGTAAATTATTTTTTCTTGGCTTATGCAAAACCTTTATAAAATGCCTAAAACCCTATGCTTCTGTGATAAACAATGAGCGAGACAATAAGCAAGGAAAATAAACAAAGATTAGTAATGTTTTCAGGCACTGAATGCGTGCACTGCAAGGAGATGGATCCCCTGATAGAGCAGCTTGAGAAGGAGACTGGGCTGCACATAGTGCATGTCGAAGTGTGGCATAATGCGGATAATGCGGCATGGCTTGAGGAGGTTGACAAAAATCCTGATGGACGCACATTTTGCGGAGGAATACCTTTTTTCTACAATGAGAAGACTGGAAAAAGACTGTGCGGCAACCAAAAGTATGAAAGATTAAAGGCATGGGCTCTCGGGCAGGAAATGCCGAAGCCTAATATTCAGAAGGCTGATTGAGCCGCTAATTTCTAATTAGAATAGAAAAATTTATATATATCGTCTTATATATAGTTATATAATATGGCAGAAACAACAATTTTGCATAGTCCGACATTGGAATCCGTGATTATGGTAGAAAAAACTATACAAAAACACAGCCAAGAATGCGGAAAGTACCAGCTTTGGAAAAAATTGCCTAAAAAAATGATGTATCAGACATTCCAAACAATACTGGATTACTTGGAAAATTCTGGAAAAATAATAATTGACAAAGATGGCTGTGTTATTTGGACTTATAATCCGAAAAGGATTAAGGAACTTATTTCTAAGGGACTGATAATCAGATGAAAAAAGAAATTTATGTTGCTTTTGTCAGTGAAAAGCTAAAGAGCAGTTTTAATTCTCTAAAAGAAGGAAAATTTGAGGATAAGAACTTATACACCCAAATAGATGGCTCCATAGGTGAACTTAAGAAAAATCCGAATTCTGGAATAAAAATTCCAAAACATCTTTGGCCAAAAGATTACATTCATAAGTACGGGATAACTAATTTATGGAAATACAATTTGCTGAATTCTTGGAGGCTTATTTATACGATAGAAACTAATGAGATTAGGATTATCAGTATTATCCTTGAATGGTTTAGTCATAAAGATTATGAGAGAAAATTTAAGTATTAAAAGGCATTATTAATGATTAAAATGAACCAACAACTCGTCAAACCGGAATGGCTGAAAATAAAGCTAGTCAAGAATGACAATTTCTCGGGTATAAAAGAGACGTTGCAGAAGCATAATTTGCACACAGTCTGCGAATCTGCGCACTGCCCAAATATATCAGAATGCTGGAATGGAGGCACTGCAACATTCATGCTTATGGGCGATGTCTGCACAAGAGGCTGCAAGTTCTGCGCTGTGAAAACAGGAAATCCGATGAAGGAACTTGACAAGGACGAGCCAAAAAAATTAGCGCAGGCAATTGCCGAAATTAAATTGTTTGACTATGTTGTCTTGACTTCTGTCAACAGGGATGACTTGGAAGATGGAGGCTCTTCCCACTTTGCGGAATGCATAAAGGAAGTGAAAAAAGAATATCCTAATATTATAGTTGAAGTTTTAATCCCTGATTTCAAAGGGAATGTTGAATCTTTAAAAAAAATAGCTGGTGCAAAGCCAGAGGTTATAGCACATAATATAGAGACAGTTGAAAGGCTGCAAAAGCATGCAAGGGATATAAGGGCTAATTATAAGCAATCGCTGAGAGTTCTAGGAAATGTCAAGAAATTAAATCCAGATATATACACAAAATCAGCCATAATGGTGGGGATTGGAGAAACTGATGATGAGGTAATTCAGTCTATGAAGGATTTAAGGGCTATTGGCTGCCAATTATTGACTATAGGGCAATACTTAAGGCCAAGCGACTGGCATATTCCGATAAATAATTTCATACCTCCTGAAAAATTCAGATTCTATGAGGAGAAGGCAAAAGAGCTTGGTTTCTTGTATTGCGCTTCCGGGCCTTTTGTGAGGAGCTCTTACAAGGCAGGTGAGCTGTTCATCAAAAACCACCTTCATAAAGAAAAATCAGATTAACTTAATTGCGCATTGCGTGGTTTTTGAGTGTGCTCGAAAATCGTAACTATTATCAATAAATTTTTTTGCGATTTTCGACATGTGAAGAATGTGATAAAAAATAAAAATTTATAGAATAAAATTATTTGCCCTTGAGATATCTTTCTGCAACTGAAGCTGCCATGATAAACTGATTAAAATATGCATCTCTAAGAGTTCTGTCTATTGTTTCACTTAAAGTTCTTGTGACAGGTCTGCCAGATTTATCGTATTCAATTACTCTTGATAATGTCCATCCATCATCACTTTCAAAAGCTATTCCATTTGGAATTTCCTTTGTATATCTATGAACCTTAATTTTTGTTCCTTTTTGTTGTTCTGGATGATAATCAACTTTGACTTTCTCATTACCCAACCAGGGAGTTTCTACAGTATAACTCCCATCCCCATTTACTTGTACTTTAGATGTGTGTAGGGCATATGCCACAGCTTCAGCAAAACTAGCAGCTACAGAAGTTTCAGCAAAAGCATTATCAAAAGAAGAGACAATCGTACCTAGCCCACCGAGTCTCGCGACCACAGGGGCTGATCCTGTTCTTAAAAATTCCCTTCTTGATAGGTTATATGACATAATTCTATGTAGAACGAACTAGTATATAAATCTTTCTATTTTAACTACTAAAGAATAGTTACTATTTCACAAACTCAACACCCCATTAAAACCAAAACCTTTATATATAATGTTTACGTTTATACTAAATCGTAAACACAGGTAATAAAAATGTACGAAAACGTGGCTGCCAGGATTCCAGAAGCGACATTCAAGGATATAGGTTATGTTGCCAAAGAAGAGAATACTGATAAGTCTAAAGTGATACGGGAATTGCTCTCCGAGGGCATAAAATCCAAGCTTGTTGAGTTGTCACTCAAAAAATATTCTAAAAGAGAGATTTCCTTAGGGAGAGCCGCCGAGCTGGCAAAAATGCCTTTGGCAGACTTCATGGTTAAGGCTGCAGAAAGAAGAATACCAATGAACTATTCTGTTGAATCTCTTGAGAAAGATTTCAAAGCCGCGCTTAAGGAAAAATGATTGTTGCCGATTCTTCACCAGTTATCATTTTGGCAAAGCAAGGAATGCTTAACCTTCTTGGGAAGTGCTTTGAAAAAGCAATAATCCCACAAAGCGTTTACGATGAGGTTATGCATAAAGGAGATACTCTGGAAGCAATTGCCCTGAATAAAGCGATTGAAGAAAAATGGATTTCGGTCCATAAAGCGGCAGTGATGCCCAAGCTTGAGACAAAAAATATTGGACAGGGAGAAAAGGAAGCCATATCCTTGGCGCATAAGCATGATTGCCCGCTCATTATAGATGATGACTCTTCTAAAAAATACGCTTCTATATTCGGAGTTGAAGCACACGGAACTTTTTATGTAATTTATCTTGCCTGTGCAAAAAAGCTGATAGACAAAACTGAGGCCAAGCAGATTTTGGAAGGAATGATAGCAGACGGCTTCTACATCTCTTCTGAATTTTATTCAAGGTTCATTATGTTGCTGGATACGCTGCGATAAAGTTTAATTTTTTTATACTGCGCCTCAGGCCCTTTTGTGAGGAGCTCTTACAAGGCAGGGGAGCTGTTCATCAAAAACCACCTTCATGAAAGAAAGTAGATTACTTTAATTGAATATTGCGTGGTTTTTGAGTGTGCTCGAAAATCGTAATAAATTATTGTAAAATTTGCGATTTTCGACATGTTAAGAATGTGCTGAAAAATCAGTCTGCGCCTTGAGATTCTGACCTTAAGATTATTACGCTAGGATTGTTTGCCCTAACCAAATCTATTATCCTTTCGAGTCTTTGTGGCGGCATTGGGTGTCTTGTGACGGAAAGCCCCCCTGCAGCAGCGGCACGCATATCCCTGGTATAAAAATCAACATACAAAGCTGAGTCAACTCTCCTAAGTAGATCGGAAATCTTGGCTGCTACATCGTTGTCAGTAGTTCCAAGATAAATGCTTCCATCCGGAATTCCTTTGGCAGCTTTGTTAACATTAGTCTGGGCACGAACTACTCCTCCGGGCTCCACACCAATTTCAATATAATATGCTCGATTCATTGTATTATCTGTAATTATGCCGAATTTTTAAAGGTATTGTTTTGCTTAATTAGTAAGTATGAATGGGGGTAATAACTTCCGGATTCCTTTCAACAAACTTTATAAATACCCCAAAAATCTAGCTATTTGACGAAAATGCCTAAAAAAGTACTGAAAGATTTCAAGGTAGAGTACCTTCAAGTCATGGACGAGCAGGGCAATGTAGACGAAGCATTGATGCCCAAGCTGTCCAATGAGGAAGTAAAGAAGCTCTATGAGATGCTCGTTCTTATAAGGGTCTTTGACCAAAAGGCTTTCAATATGCAGCGTCAGGGAAGATTAGGCACTTACATCCAATTCAAAGGCCAGGAAGCATGCCAGGTTGGAAGCGCAATGGCTCTTCAAGACAGCGACTGGGTATTCCCTATGTACAGGAATTCTGGATTATTAATAGCTAGAAAGCATCCTATTGTACAGATCCTTCAATACTGGAACGGGGATGAGAATGGGATGAAAGCTCCCTCAAATGTCAATAATTTTCCCATAGCAATTCCGGTTGGAACTCATATGATTCATGCTGCCGGAGCTGCATGGGCTGCAAAGCTGAAAGGAACAAAAGATATAGCAATAACTTATTTTGGCGAAGGTGCAACTTCAAAAGGAGACTTCCATGAAGCTATGAACTTTGCAGGAGTTTATAATGCCCCATGCATATTTTTCTGCGAGAACAACCAGTTTGCAATATCTGTCCCAAGGGCAAGCCAGACTCATTCAGAGACAATAGCTCAGAAGGCAATAGCCTATGGGTTTGAGGGAATACAAATAGACGGGATGGATATTTTCGCTGTCTACAAGGCAACAAAAGAAGCTATTGAAAAAGCAAGGGCAGGAAAAGGACCAACTTTAATAGAGGCATTCACCTACAGGATGTGCGACCATTCTACATCAGATGATGCTTCAAGATACAGGCAAAAGGAAGAGCTTGAGATGTGGGCAAAAAAAGACCCTGTGGACAGGTTAGAGAAATACATGAAAAAGAAAAATTTGCTTGATGATGCGCAAAAGGAATCTATTCTTAAAAAATCGCAGGAAATAATTGAGAAGGCAGTAACTGAGTATGAGAAGCTTCCGAATCCTGACCCAAAGGACATGTTCAAATATGTTTATGCTGAAATGACAGAGCAGCAGAAGGAAGAGATGAAGGAGCTGGGGCTGTAGATGGGAAACATGAATCAATTATTTTTGGATGGAAAACAAAGAGAAAGGCTGGTTTCCTTATTAGAGGAGCATGTAGATAATCACGGCATTGCAGAAGTCTCAAGGTTTATCAAGCCACCTAAATCTTCATTGCGTGATGCAAAGGAATATTTATCCAGTGTTCTTAACGAAGATGGAATAATAATTGATATTTTTCTTGCAGCGTATATCTGCGAGTGCCTTGCAATTAATCCAGATTACATATTCAAAGGCGGCAAACCGGTATACACAAACTAAAATGGTCGTAGCAAACGTAGTGCAGGCAGTCACAATGGCTCTGAGGCAGGAGCTTAAGAGAGACAAGAATGTAGTAGTCATGGGAGAGGATGTCGGATTGAATGGCGGTGTCTTTAGGGCTACTGACGGGCTGCAGAAAGAGTTTGGAGCCAACAGAGTAATTGACACTCCGCTTGCAGAGCTTGGAATTGTGGGGACTGCTATAGGAATGGCTGTGAATGGAATGAGGCCAGTGGCTGAGATACAGTTTTCAGGATTTTTATACGGAGCTTTTGATCAGTTATTGTCGCATGCTGCAAGGATAAGAAGCAGGAGCAGGGGAAGGTTTTCATGCCCGTTGGTCGTAAGGGCGCCTTATGGAGCAGGTATAAGAGCTTTGGAGCTGCATTGCGAGTCAGGAGAGGCAATATTCTCGCATGTTCCGGGATTGAAGATGGTGATTCCCTCAAATCCATATGATACAAAAGGATTATTGGCAGCAGCAATTCGCGACCCGGATCCTGTGATTTTCTATGAGCCGATGAGGATGTACAGGGCAATAAAGCAGGACATTCCGGAAGATGATTATATTGTTCCGTTGGGAAAAGCCAATATAATCCAGCCCGGGGATGATGTCACATTGATAGCATGGGGCGCGATGATAAAGACATGCCAGGATGCGATTGCAAAGCTGCAGGGAAAACATTCAGTTGAGTTGATTGACCTGAGAACTATTAATCCTTATGATGCTGAAACTATCATATCATCTGTGAAGAAAACAGGAAGGTGTGTTATTGCGCATGAAGCTATAAGGACAAGCGGATTTGCAGCTGAATTGATTGCTTCAATAAACGAGAAGGCTTTGTTAAGCCTGCACGCGCCTGTTGTAAGGGTCACAGGCCCTGATGTTCCGATGCCTTTTGCAAAGCTGGAGAATTACCACATTCCTGATGCAAACAGGATTATAAAGGGCATTGAAAAGGTAATGAGTTTTTAAAGAATAATTAAATTAATTTCAAATTCGATCCGTTCGCAATGCGAACAATGGCTACACTCGGCGAAAAATTATTGCCAAGATTTTTCGCCTCGAATTATAACAATAAGAATAATAAAATGAATATGCAAGGTGTTCCGATGTGGCAAAACAGGAACACCGAGCACTAAAATTTGTCCGAAGGACGGAATGAATAAATAAAACATATAAAAACAATCAATCAAAATGGTCTACGAATTCAAGTTTCCGGATGTCGGAGAGGGAATCCATGAAGGAACTATTGTAAAATGGTTCGTCAAGGAAGGGGAGAAAGTGAATGCAGACCAGCCTCTTGGCGAGATCGAGACAGACAAGGCGATTGTTGAAATGCCGTCTCCTAAAACCGGCAAGATTCTAAAGCTTCATGTTGCGGCAGGCGGGATTATCCATGTCGGAGAGGACATGGTTACAATCCTTGAGGAGCACGAGACAGAGGCAGATGCCAAAAAGCACCTTGAGTCAAAGAAAGAGGCAAAGGCAGATATTCCATATACCGGCTCTGTTGTCGGTTTTGTTGAAGAAGCTAAGGAAGTTTCGCCTATTTACGGCGCGAAATCACCTCAAATGCAGCCAACTCAGTCAGGGATACAAGCAACTCCTGCAGTAAGAAACCTTGCAAAGCAGCTTAATGTAAATCTTGAAGCTGTCAAGGGCACAGGCCAGGGAGGAAGAATCACAATAGAGGATGTGCAGAAAGCATCAGGAAGCGCGCCAAAACAAACATCAACAGAATCACCGGGATTCAAGAAAGTGAGAAAATACGATTTCTTCGGCTATGTTGACCGCGAGCAATTAAAGGGTGTCAGAAAAGTCGCTGCAGCGAAAATGACAGAATCAATTTTTACCGCTGCGCAATTGACCAACATGCACGAAGCTGATGTGACTGAATTATGGGCTTTAAGGGAAAAGGAAAAATCATCTTATGAAAAAGAAGGGATTAAACTGACTTTAATGCCTTACATTGTGAAGGCAGTTGCATGCTCATTAATGAACAATCATTATCTAAATGCCTCACTTGAAGGAGAGGAAATTGTTTTCAAGAAATACTACAATATCGGGGTTGCTGTTGACTCAGAAGAAGGGTTGTTTGTTCCTGTTGTTAAGGGAGCGCAGGCAAAGGATTTCAGGGCAATCGCGAAAGAAATACAAAAGATGGCAAATGACGTGCAGGAAAGAAAAGTTAACATGATGGACTTGAAAGGCGGGACTTTTACAGTTTCTAATTTAGGTTCTGTTGGTGTGGGTTTTTTCACCCCAATAATCAACTATCCGGAAAGTGCAATCCTAGGAGTCGGAAGGATGGCTGAAAAGCCGGTTGCAAGGAACGGAAAAGTTGAGATAAGGAAAGTATTGCCTTTGTCTGTAACTTATGACCACAGGATTGTAGACGGAGCGCAGGCTGCAAGATTCGCATTGGAATTGATAAAGAGGCTCGAGACAATGGATTTTTCTGTTCCTGAATCAAAAGAATAGCATTGACTATTTCCATCTATGATTATATTTTAAAATAAATGTAGCGAATACTTCCGGACCTACTCCTACAATGAGAGTATCATTATCACCTTGCGGTCTCCTAGGGCCATCTAATGTTTTTAAAATATGGTTTTTAGGATCAAATTTAGGATCTAGTGTACCTGCAGTTTCCACCAAATCGTCCAAATTTTGCTCAGTTATGGAAGTTGTGGGGGTATCAAAAACTAAAGGGCCATCTGATAAGACAATATGCCCGTTATTACTTCTGTAATGGCATTGCTTATACAATATAAATATTGGTGCCCCCATAGTCTCATAAGTAATCTTACATATTATTTAAAGTTTTTTGTTGGGCAACTAACTGTACAGTAGTTTAACTTATGTCCGCTTTTGTTAGCAGGACATTTGTCCGCTTTTTCATCACTTTTCTTTGCTTGTTAAAATACTTTTTGTTAAAATAAACGCTAGCTGGAGTGTTCCATCC
>Ga0105164_10002242_pt1 | contig 11997 bp, 7 predicted proteins | sample VDWuncwatermetaG_FD_89674 | JGI IMG/M metagenome (GOLD analysis project Ga0105164, IMG submission 89674) | Wastewater microbial communities from Netherlands to study Microbial Dark Matter (Phase II) - VDW unchlorinated drinking water | ecosystem: Environmental > Aquatic > Freshwater > Drinking...
ATATGTAAAATCTTGGGGTGAAAAGGACTCAATTCCTTCTTGGGAGTTCATAATAGGAGTTAAGACTACAGATTTTGATGATAAGCATGTAAAAGTTAGCGCAATATTTGAAAACACGTGCGCAGCTAAGGACAACGACAATGTTGATAACTTCATATTTGACACATTTCTAGAAGTTGAAGTCACTGGGGCGCCCATTCAAAATTTTATATTAGAATATCTAAATGACCATTACAGATATGACGGACAAATTGCTGCGAGCGGAATAAATTGTGAAGCAATCAGAAAAGATAACAAAATAATTACAGAGCATATGCCAAGTTTTGAACAGCCAAGAATTAAAACAAGGGAAGATCTGCAATTAAAATTTAAAGATTTAAGCACCGATAATGCAATTGCCGAATTAAACAAAATTGCAATTTCCATGAAAGAGTACTTAAAAGAATACAAGAAGCAGGAAGAATTATTGAGGCTTTCTGAAATTGGGAAGGGAAAATTCAAAGAAGATGTGCTTGTTTTTGAAAATGAAATAAATAGATTTGAAATTGGAATATCAATGCTTCAAAAATATCCACTTGCCCTTAAATCATTCAAGAAAATGAATGAAACGTTTTATAATGCTGGCAGGAGTCCTGCTTCAGACAAGTCTTATGATTCTTGGAGAGTATTTCAAATCATATTTATTGTTATGAATATACCGGACATAATCTCTACAGAGTACAAAGAAGTAGAATCAAACTTTGAAAGAGTTGAGGTACTATGTTTTCCGACAGGCGGCGGTAAGACGGAAACTTATCTGGGACTTGTTGTATTTACTTTATTTTTTGACAGGTTCAGAGGCAAAACTGCCGGAGTGTCTGCGATTATCAAGTTTCCTTTAAGATTGTTGTCTCTGCAACAAATTCAGAGAATAGCTAATATTTTAGCGCAAGCAGAATTGATAAGAAGAAAAGAAAAAGACATTAATGCGGATAACATTGATTCATTTTCGTTGGGTTATTTTGTTGGAGATATAAACACCCCGAACGAATTAATTAAAAATGCTAGCATGTTTGGAGGACAAGATAAAAATGTTTTAACTCCAATAATAGAAGACCGAAATAGAATATTAAAAAATCAAATTGATATGAATGATGAGTCATTGACGAGCAGACAATATCTTATTATTTCACGTTGTCCTTTTTGCGGCAGCAAGAAAATCATGATTGACGCAGATGAGCAAAGAATAAGGTTAATTCATAGATGTATGGAAGATAAATGCAAAGAGATAATACCTGTTTACATTTCTGACATTGAAATATACAGGTACCTTCCAAGTTTTATAATAGCTACTTTGGACAAGGTTGCCATATGCGGTTGGCAAAAAAACTTCAGAAACATTTTTGGACAAGTCATAAAAAAATGCCCGCTTCATGGTTACACAAATTCTGAAGAATGCACAGAAAGATGGTCGTGCACTGCTGATAAATCAAAGTTTGAAACGGTAAAATTATATGACCCAGTTCCAACAATGCAAATTCAGGATGAAATGCATCTGGTCAGAGAATCTTTAGGCACCTTTAATTCGCACTACGAGAGCTTTTTGGAAGAGCTTACGAGGAGTTTAACTAATGGAAGAAGGAGCATGAAGATACTGACAGCAACTGCGACTGTCTCAGAATATAAATTTCAAACCGATCACTTGTACTGCAAAGATGCTGAAAAATTTCCTTCCCTGGGACACTCATTAAATAGTTCATTTTATGCCTCTGCCGATGAAAGCGACTTAAACAGAATCGTTATTGGAGTTACACCCCATAATAAAACATTAATTTTTACAATGCTTGCTATTCTGCAAACTTATCATGAGTTGATTCAAACTTACAGCCAAAATCCAACTATGCTAAATGAAGAAATGCTAAATGAAGGAATTAAACTGGGCTTGACTGAAGACCAATTAAAAAGCATGTTAGAGGATTACAAAATTAAGTTATCATATCATTTGGCAAAAAATGACGGAGATGCAATTTCCAACTCAATTAGGACAATGACCAATAGGAGCCTTAGAGATATTGGAGTAAAGGAAATTGTGCAACGTCCTTTGACTGGAGATGTTTCATTCAACGATGTCAGAGTAGTCTTGGACAAAATAGAAAATCCAAAAACTGATGACGATAAGATAGATTTGATTGTGGCAACAAGCATGATATCTCATGGAGTAGACCTGAACAAACTTAATTTTATGGTATTCATGGGAATGCCAACCAATACAGCGGAATATATTCAAGCTAGCAGCAGGGTTGGGAGAGCGGCACCTGGCATAGTGATAGCCGTTTTCAATGCAACGAGAGAACGCGACCAAAGCTACTACAAGTTTTTCACAAAATTTCATGAATTTAGAGATTTATTGATAGAAGCCGTTCCAATAAACAGGTGGGCAAAATTTAGCATTAAAAAAACGCTTCCGGGAATATTCACGGCATCAGTCATGAATTATTTTGACACGTTATCAATGCCCAAGTTAAGAAAATCAATTAATATGAGCAAAATGTTTGCATCTGCCATAACTCAAAATTTAATAAAAGAAGACGATATCAAGAAGTTTATATTGAAAAGTTATAAGACAAAAAAATACGTTTTAGGATTTGAATTTGATGAAGTTATTAATGAAAAAACAGATATGTACATCCACGAGATTACGCAGGCTCTTGGCAATACCTTCATTGCAAAGGCTATATCGGATCAACCAATGACCAGTCTTAGAGATGTTGACGTGCCGGTTGATATAAATATTTCAGCAGAGGGAGCCCTTCTTCTGGGCAAATTTAGGTCAAGCAGAACTGTAACATATTATGATGACGAAGAGGAAGATGATTTGCGAGGTGCTCAACAATGAGACGCGGTAAAAATCAAGTTTTGTATAAGTACCTTCCTGGAAAACCGATTGATTACGAACAGGGAAAAGCTATTGCTCTTGTGGAAAGATGGTGCAGCACAAAATCAAATGTGGAAAATAAACAACGCCTCATTAGCAAAATTTATGGCGCGGTCAGAGCATTTGATTTAACAAGAGGGTTTCCTAAAATTGCAAATCCAGATTCATTTGAAATATTGTCGCCTGTATTCATTGAAGCTGAATTATTTCCTTTGACTTTTGTTTGCGATTCCTGCAACAGAGCATACAGTTTTGGTTCCGTGCAACAATTTAACAGAGTTTTAAGAAGGGGCAGGTGCTATTGCGGAGAAAGTCTTACTCAAATAGATTTAGTGTATACTCATGAATGCGGCAACTTGTGGGCGCCGAAAGTTGCCCCATGCCGTCCTGACCACGGATTCGAAAACATAATACTGAACAAGAATAATAGCAACTCGCCAAAGGATTGGAGATGGGAATGCAATATCTGCAAGAAAACAACTTCTCTTAACAGCGTATGCCCAAATTGCCTAAATTCGCAGATTCAATATCCAAAACCGTTCCGACAGACTAGCGTTTTTATCCCCCATTCGCTGACTCTTGTAAATTTGCACAACAAAGATGAATCAAAACTGCAAGAAGATGAAGCGTACAGAAACCTTATGCTGGCGCAATACTTAAACTTATTTTTGAAACACGGAACTTCATTTGAAGATTGCTTAAAGGAATCTAATGCGGATGATAATCAGTTTGAAATGATAATTGCTGATTTAAAGAAAAAAGGAATGCCGGAAGATATGATCAATCAACTTCTTGAATCTAGGGATAAAGTTAATCCAAACAAGAAGGAAATCAGAAATAAAATTTTTGAAGAAGTTCGGCGCTTAATTAAACCTGTTAACGGTGATACGGCTGCAATTGCGCTAAAGGCATACGAATTCATGGAGACGCTGAAAGAATCAAGCTCAATTCATATTTCAGATATCATAAAATACGCAAAAGAAAAATCTTACCCTAATAAAGAAAGAATAGAAACATTTCCATCAATTATGGAATCAATTGGCATTAAGAATTCTTATGTGCTTAATGATTTATCAATTATTAAATTAGTCTATGGATTTACGAGAGGTTCATCGGATGAAAAAAAGGGCATTACATTAAACAGATTTGCTCCAGACAGGTCAATAGAGCAAGGCAAAGTGCCAATTTATATGAATGAATCAAGCACTGAGGCCATATTGCTTGAATTTGACCGATGGAAAATATTGCAGTGGTTGAAAGAAAATAAGGTGATAGCTGAGCTTCCCCTCAAGAATGACGAAGCTGAATTGAAAGCGTGGTTTTTAAATAATGTGGATGATGAAGGCATTAATCCATTTAATGAGATTGAAAACGACGAAAAGAAAAAAATAACAAGATGGATTTACAAATTATTGCATTCGATAAGTCATTCATTAATTTTAACTGGCTCTGCAGAATGCGGACTTGACAAAAATTCCATGTCTGAACTCATAAATCCGTCAGTTCCGTGCATTATTATTTACAGCAGCAACATGCAAGGATTTCAAATGGGAGGCATGTTCACCTTGTTTGAAAACAACATTCATTCGTGGATAGAAAAAACTATATCAAAGGTTGATAACTGTATTTACGACCCGGTGTGCATGGACCACAAAACTGCTTGCCACGCCTGCTTGCATTTAAGTGAATTTTCCTGCACCCATATGAACTTGGACTTAGGCAGAGATTTCCTTATAGGCAAGGAAACGCCGACTGATAAAATAACTGGATTTTGGTCAAAGGATTTCTTAAAAAGGTTGAAGGAAAATGATTCCTGAATTTACTATTGAAATAGGGCAAGATTGCAATGCTAGGGGTCTTAAAATGCCTGAGGAAGGCCTTCTCAAACATGACACCGGGCTTATGTGCAATCATGATTACTTAGACAAGAGAGGGTTCTTGTGGAGAGACGCTCAAGAAGCATTGGAATTGGAACTGAGAATTGTTGAGAAAGCTGATGCCAATTCCAGTACTAAGGATGAATTTGAACATGCAATAAATGAATTTATGGAGAATGAACCTGACAGCCGAGTCATTCTCGACGAGTTTGATGTTGGTGTGGCAGCGGCAACAATGGCTTTCTCAGCAGCAGGTTGCGCTCCAGTCTCAAGCTGCCGAGGTCACCAAATAAATGAAGAACCTCATCCATACGTTGGAGGATGGATTGATGAAAAACGAGCTGAAATTCTAATTCAGATTTGCAAAGAACTGAATGTAGGTATTGGCAATTACGATTGGGAGTGCAATGAAGGAATCATAATCTACTCACGTAACATTCGTTCCATGATAAAATTTGCGGAAAAGGTGATTGAAAATGCCAGACATTTTCACCAAGAAAAAAAGAAGCGAAATTATGTCCAGAATACGCTCAAAAAATACAAAATTTGAGATAGCATTTCGAAAGAAAGTGTGGGGGCTGGATATAGATACAGACTGCATTATAACAGACTTCCAGGCAAACCAGACATCGTTTTTCCTAGGCAGAAAGTAGCCATATTTGTTGATAGCCATTTTTGGCATTGGTACAATTGGAAGAAACTCAAGAAAAAATTAAGAACGGAGTATTGGGCATGGAAGATCAATTACAACATGGTAAGAGACAAAGAAAACAACCTAAAATTAAAAAATATGGGGTGGAAAGTTCTGAGATTTTGGGAACATCAAATAACTAAATCTCCGCAAAAATGCTTGAAAACGATTCAAAATGCTTTGGCGAGCCGGTAGTTTTACAATTAACTTCCTTCATTATTTTAAGCAAGTGTGTTGCAATGCATTTAGCCAATGCCGGAGGAACAGCGTTTGCTATTTGTTGCGAAACGTCTTCCTTTGTGCCTTCAAACTCATAGTCAAGGGGAAATGTATGCAGCGCAGCCTTTTCTCTGTTTGTTAAGTACCTATTTTTGCTAGGATGGATCATGTAATTGTTTGTAATTGTTATGGAAGGTTCATCATTTTTGAGTCTCCTGTAGTAACTTCCATATCTCTTAACCACTACTAATTTTCCATTTCTGATTTTCCTTGTTTTTAATCGTTCAGGCAGGTGCTCATAATATCCGCCGGAAGGGATATTTTTTATTATCTCTTGGACTCTGGGCTCGCTAATTGTGATTTCGTGATTTGGGAGTCTTGCATTATTGCTGATATTTTTTAAAAATTCGCCAGTTGTGGATATATGTGAAGATTCCTCCGGAAAGCTCAAAGCAGCATTTTTGTTGTTTGATGCGAGAAATATGACTCTTCGTCTTTTTTGCGGAACTCCGTATCGCTCTGTTTCAAAAACCTTGTAAGCAACTTTGTAACCAGCTCTGCGGAAAGATTGAATTATAAGGTCCTTAAAGAGCTGACCCTTTTCATTGGTTCTGCATAAGAGGTCTGCCACATTTTCCATAACCACAAAACTTGGCTTCAAATATTTGATAACTCTCACATACTCCTTGAAGAGATGGTTTCTTTGGTCCTGTTTCCTCTTGTTATGCCAATTGTTGTTAAGTCTGGTAAAACATTGGCAAGGCGGTCCTCCTATTACGATATCAATTTTGACACCCTTTTCTATCAAAATAGAATTCAATCTCTGTTCTGTTATGTTTTCAATTCGGTCTTCTATAAAATCAACTTCTGGATTATTCTTTTTAAATGTTCTGGCGGCTGCATTCCAAAAATCATTTGCAAGAACTGTGTTAAATCCTGCGTTTTTGAATCCTAGGTCAAATCCTCCGCATCCGGCGAAGAAAGAAGCTACATTTAATTTGTTTTCCCTCATTTTTAAGCTTATATGCTCAGTTTAAGAACTACTATTTAAAGATTGTGCATGGGCAGTTGCAGGGACACTTGCATGTAAATTGCTAATTGGCGTATTTTACAATTTTATTATCACATGTGGTAGAAATCAAATGCAAAGAATGTGGAAAACCAATTATTGGCGTAAAATCTAAAGACAAATACGTACAGTGCCCTCATTGAGGAGCTGCGTTGGGAATGAATGAAAATTATTTATGGTGTAAATGACATTAAGCGAAATAAAACTGCGTTTAAGTTGTTAAATTCAATAATTTTTAGTGGCTAAACAACTGATGGGACATTTCTATACGTAAAACGAAACGGTACTAAACGACGAGGTGGTGGGGCATACGAATGACGAATAGTTTATAAAATAAAAACATTAATAAAAGATGATTTATACTGTTAGTCAACTATGAAAAAAAGAGAACGGGAAGGGGCCATCAATGGTACGTATTAAACTTACAGAGAAATCTTATCGCAAGGACTTCATTTCTAGGTTATTCAAAGAGATTGAACCACATGGGATGATATTATTTGATGACCCTTCTTTAAGTTATATTGATAAAGAAAATAACAAACACAGAACACATTTTCCCGATATAGTGATTGCTTTAAAAGATAAAGTTGTAGTAGACGGAGACTCGGTTTCAATAGCCAAAGATGGTGTAGTGGCTGCTATAGAAACAAAAAGAGCTACAAAGCAAGTTTATGAAGGTTTTCGGCAAGCTACAGATTATATGACTACACTTAATACAAATCAAGCATTTGCGACAAACTTTAAAGATGTTGTTGGAATCCAAGTTGTGGATGGTAAACCAAAAATTGACGAATGCTTAAATGCCAAACTGGACGAAACATCCACTTTAAAGGTAATCAATTTTATTGTTTCCACTATAACCCATACTACAGAGTTACACCCCGTTGAACTTAGCGATGACCTAATCATTAAGTTGCTTGAAGGTGCTGTTGCAGAGATTTTGGAGTATATGAATAAAATAGAAGCAACAAAACTTGAACAGCCACTGGGATTCTTCTTTGCTAAACAGCTTGATACTAAACTCATACATTCTGCAAAAAATAAAAAGGAATTTGAACAAGCTATGAAGAGGGGAGCGGCTTATCTGGTTATCAATCAAATTGTATTCTATCAAATATTATCAACAGAAGATAGTTTAGCATATACTCCGTTAAAAGAAATACATTCAATACCAGAACTTCAAACATATTTTGATAAGGTCCTTCAACATGATTACCGCTCAATTTTTGGAGCTAAAGTTGTACTGTTTTTACCGACACACTCTATAGAAGCACTTAATTCGATTATTAGGGCAGTGGATATACTTGGATTGCAGAGGATAAAGCATGATATTCTTGGTAAAATATTTCACGGTCTTATTCCTCAAGCACTCCGAAAAAGAATTGCTGCATATTATACTTCTAATGCTGCTGCACAGTTATTAGCAGAGATATGCGTTGAAAATAAAGATGAGAAAGTTTTTGACCCAGCTTGCGGGTCCGGCACATTACTAGTTGCAGCATATAGACGTAAAAAAGAACTCTATTCTCATTCTTCTGAGAATGTTCATAAAAAAATTTTATCCCAACTTCTAGGGGGAGACATTTCCATATTTGCCGCCCACCTTGCTGCAATCCATCTTGCTTTACAGGAGCCTCTCAGCTATACTGATGAGGTACACGTAATCTTAGGTGATTTTTTTGGATTATCCCCCAAAAAAACAGTTCTTGATTGGTTTAACCAAAGCAAAAGAGTAAAGAAGGTAAGTGCCGAAGAAATTAAAGATTCTGAATTTAACCTTCCCTTCGTAGACCTAATAATCATGAATCCACCGTTCACACGAATGGAATTATTAGAACAAAGTTATAAAAAGTTCATAGAACAATGTTTTGCTAATAGTGAAAATAAAAAATACGTTGAAGGTAGAATGGGATTGCATGCATTATTCTTATTGCATAGCGATGATTTCTTAAAACAAGGTGGAAAGATTGCTGCGGTTTTACCGGCATCAACTTTTTATACTGGGTATGGAGCAGGATTAGAAGATTTTTTCCTTTCCAAATATAATATCCTATTTATTATAACTTCGGATGTCGAAACAACATTCTCGGAACAGTCTACCTTTAAAGAAATATTATTGGTAGCAGAAAAGAAAAAATCAACAATCAATAATAAGAAAACGCTGTTTATTTCTCTTAAAGTTCCCTTGAAACTTAACAATTCAAGGGATATAGCTCAACATATTAAGCTTTTAGAAAACGTTGACTACGAAAATGATGTAATCAGAGTCAAAGCGGTAGGCTTAAAGGAACTTTTATATGAGAAAAATTGGATGACTTTTATTGACACTTCAACCAAACTTTATAAAAAAATATTAAGTATGAGAAACACTATTCATGCTAAAGAGGTTTTGCAGGATAATATATGTGAAGGAATTCGAAGATTTCCGACTGATTTTTTCTGTTTACCAAACTCAAATTGGAAGATATTGGATGAAAAGGATAGGTATATTTTTATAGAACATATTCAAACCAAAGAAAAACTACACATCCCAAAAAAAGTTTTAGTTCCTACTATTCGAAAACCAGAATTGTATAACGCGATAAGGCTAAAATCATTACATTACTTGCTAACTATCCATCCCAATGAAAAGATAGATGCAGACTTAGGCCGTTACATAGTGTTAGCAGAAAAAATGGATTTAGACAAAGAATCAGATACCTTGCTTAAAACTATAAAAAAAGAAAAAGTGCCTTGGTATTCCTACACATACTTGTTGCTTAAGAACCCTAAAATAAGAGGCGAAGTTTTTGTAATAGACAAATTAAGAGTAAACACTGGAAAACTGATGGCACATTACACTTCTGAAAAGGTAACTGCCGGAGGGTCATTTCATATAATTTCTACTAACTCGGATGCAGACGCAAAAATATTAACGTTATGGTACAACAGCACAATTCACTTGTTTTTGTTCTTATTTCGTGGTCGAGAAATTCAAGGGGGGTATTACCGTGCACTAATCTCAGACCTCAAAAATTTACCTATATTGAATATTTCTACATTAGAAAAAGAAACTAAACAAGAATTGATTCGTATCTTTAGTAAATATGCTGATACTAAGTTTCTTTCTTTTCCAAAACAAATCGAACAAGAAGAAAAAAGAGAGATAGATTTGGCAATATTAAAAGCATTAGGAGCAAGTGACCCAGGAAAATTACTTAAAGAGATTTATAAGTCTGTGTATGATAAAATAGAGAAATTACGAACAGAGTTAACTTAAAATGTTAAAGAAAACCAAAAGAATTCAGAATTATTGATGGAAGCATCCTCATCCAATTTTCCCATATAAAACTTTTACTATCTCAACCATCCCTTCCGTATCCAAACTACAATATTTTTCTAGATTTTGTCTTATTACCGAAATCTCCTTTTCCGTAGGCTTAGTTCCATCAGTCGCTCCATGAGTTATATAAAGATATTGCAAACTGGCAGAATCTCCACCGGCTATTTCCAAGTCCGCATAAGACTTCCCAGTTAAGGCAGGGAGCACTTTTTTTAAGGAAGCACTGCCTTGCTGCTTAGAATCATAATAATAAAATTTCTGGAAAGGGGCAAGCAAATCAACAAACTGATCAGTTAACGAATTAATCCATCCTTCATTTTTAGGAAAAGCCCTGCTTAATTCATTCATAATCCTTTTTTCAAAAGATTGGTTGTAAACTATAACACTTCCTTTCTTACCAATAACGTTTTTCAATGCTGATAAAAAATCCAAGCGCGGGTCTTTATCCCCATCAGCAAGAAAAGAATGGTGCTTAGGCTCTGAATCCAAGGAATCCAATATGTGCAAAGAAAACTGGAATGGAATCTGTTGGTATGGGCTTAATCCATCGTAGAATGGTATTGCAGTGCTGTAAGTTTCAAAGTCAAGGAAATAAAGAGGAAATTCCAAGGAATCAATGAAAGATATAATGTGCTTTTTATCAATATATGGTTTGCCAGTTTCTTCACATCTTTTTTGTATATGTTGATTGGCAGACAAATTATAGCTTATTGGTATATCTTTTAAGGCATAAATTCCAGACTTAAATAACTCTATGCTTATTTTGCCTCCTCTATAAAGATTAAATACATTACTTTCAGGAAGATAGCCCCAGTATTCATCAGGCATCTGGCATTTTCCAGGGCCTTTGCATTCCTCACACATCTTGCCACCTGGCATTTTCTTTGAGGAAATTATATCAAGCATTAACTTGATGTTTTTCTCAACATCCTTGCTTAGTTCCTCAACCAATGGGTTTACGTCCTGGATTATAAAAAACTTTTTAGGGTTAATTGCACCTTGCCTTACATAATTGCTGTCCAAGTACATCAGAAAACATTTGTTAATCTTTAACCCATACTCCTCATAGCAATGCTTCTGGAAAGCAAGGTCATGTATATGAATATCTTTTGGCTGGGTTGAGCTTTTTACCTCAATAACATCCCATTCCTTGTTGTTTACGGGCTTTAGGATGTCTGCCCTGGCATATATTGTTTCGTTCTTAATTGCAGCCTCAAACAGCGTTTTTCTTTTTGGGAGAAGCTGTTTTGTTTTCTCGATATTATCATTAAAGTCCTTTGCCTCAATATCTATTCCATCTGGAAAGACTTCTTTGGCTAATTCCCCTACTAAATGCCCCTCGTCAAACCTATGCTGTGTAATTTCATCGACTTCCGGAAATTTTTCAGGCTCATGTATCGACATCCACAATAGTTTTGGGCATTGAATTCCATAAAGATATTTTGATTTTGATAGTAGTGGTGGCATTTTCAAGTTTATCTAGAGTTTTTCTTGTTTTTATTTTCAATTGGCATTTTCCAATCTAATATTATAATTTTGTTTTTTAATTTTTGATTAAATTTTAGCCTTTTTATTTTTGATATAGAAATTGCTCCTCTGTCTGTTTTAATTCTCTTTGATTTAATTAATTCAAAAGGTATTAAAATAATGTCTTTGGGAGTAACAATTGCGAGATAAGATTTAAAATTCCATTCTTTTTGCGATATTGATGTATTGTAACCATCCCACATAAAAGAAGTTGAAGGATTTTGCCTCGTTTTAACTTCTATGCCTATCATTTTATTCTTTTTATTTTTGAAAACGATTCCTGTTTTGTCCATAACAAACAAATAACATCATTCAGTATTGGATCTAACAACAAAACATCCTCTCTTCACAAGCTAATAACAGCGTAAATATTCACCA
>Ga0105164_10002243_pt1 | contig 11994 bp, 11 predicted proteins | sample VDWuncwatermetaG_FD_89674 | JGI IMG/M metagenome (GOLD analysis project Ga0105164, IMG submission 89674) | Wastewater microbial communities from Netherlands to study Microbial Dark Matter (Phase II) - VDW unchlorinated drinking water | ecosystem: Environmental > Aquatic > Freshwater > Drinking...
ATCTATGGCCTATATTTTCCATCAAGACGAGCTTCCGAAACTGGTGTCGGTCGTGCCTGGCCGGGAGCGCGTGTTCTTCGTCAACAAGGAACTGGCCGGCATGGATGACATGCTGGCCGGCATAATGCGTTACAAGAAGGGCGCTGCGTCCCCCTATCACCTCCACGAGAACTGCGAGCACTTCTACTTTATTATGGATGGCGCCGGAACGGTCGAAACACCGGACGGTGTTAGAGAAGTCAAGGCGGGTGACCTCGTTTTCATTCCCGCCGAAGACAAACATCGCCTGCGGGCAACGGAAGCCCTGTTCTATTTCGAATTCCAGGCGCCCAATCGCTTCAAAACGACCATCTTAGACGGCACCGATGATGACCTGAGGTGGGAACGGGTTGACGGCAAAGTCTGGGTGCAAAGCTAACAGAAATCGCCGCATCAATAACGACCTCTGGGAAACGAGAAACACGGAGCGAAGGAAAACCAAGTCATGGCTACGACCTATATCGACACTGGCCAATGCCCGCGGGTCAAGCTGGCCGGGGCGCAGGGCGCGGTTGCGGAAATAGTGAATAGAGATCTCTGCGGCGCGAAAAATGTCGTCGGTATGCTGCGCTGGCTCAAAGAGGGCGAGCGCTTCGATGCCGACTCCCTGAAAGATAAGCACCAGCTCATTTATCTGATGGCAGGCGACGGAGTCATTACTCTCGAGAACAAGGATTACGAGGTCTCCAGAGGCGCGGGGCTCTATCTCAAATCTCGTGAGACAGCCGGCATCAGGCAGGCCGGTGCCGCGCCCTTGAAGCTCTTACACCTCGTCGTGCCGGCCTTTTAAGAGCTCGGCCGCTCGGTTCCGGGCGGTTTCGCCATGAATATGCAGAGCATCGACAAGAGACTGACGAAGGCGAAGAAGGCAAATGCCATCGTATAGCTTTTCGTTAGATCGTAGAAAAACCCGGCAGTGATCGGCCCCAGAAAGGTGCCGACCGCTGTGATGGAGCGGCTCGTGCCCTGGATGCTCGCAAAGTATCGGGTCCCGAAGTAGTCGGCGCGAATGGGTTCTTGCAATGAGGCCAGACCACCGTAAGCCAGGGAATAGATCAGCATAAAGGGCATGAAGACGTAAGGATGGGCAGTCCAACCCATAAAAAAGACCGAGAGGCCGAGTGAAACAAGCAGTCCCATGATGAGTCGTCGTTTATCCAGCAAGTCTCCGAGCCAGCCCATTCCCAGACGGGCCGGGGCGCTCATGAGCGCCGAGACGCCGAGGAGACTGCTCGCCGCTTCCATACTCCACCCGCGATCCACGAGAAGGATCACAAAATGGACCGAGACGCCTTCGGTGACCATTTGACGCAGCGCCATACCGATAGAAAGCGTCCAAAAGGAAACGGTGCTCATAGCCTCTCTTAAAGTGAACTGCGGGTCAGATACGATGTCCCCGCGCGAGCCGTCATCGACCTTTGAGTCCTGAGCTTCAGCGAGCCCGGCTTCACCAGGCTTGTAGCCTCGAGCAATCAGTAAGGCTAAGGGAAGACCCACTGCCAACAATATAAAAGCCGAAGCTATTGCCGCGGCCCTCCAGCCCCACAAACCGATGATCCAACCCACCAAGGCGACGAGCGGCCCGGACAATCCCGGGCCCATGCGAAAGATTCCGAAGGCCAGGCTTCTTCTTGCGCGGAATAGATTCGCTATAACCACGCTGAGCGGCAAGTTGTAACCCAGGCTGGAGCCCAAGACGATTCCCAAAATGAGGACCGCATAAAGCATGGGCAGCGAATTAATCATGCTCAGGGAAAAAAAGCCTAATACGGTAATGATGATACCGATGAACATCATCCTTGGAGGGCCGAGCCGGTCCGTGAGGTAACCCTCGAACGGACCCAAAAGGCCGGATTCGATTCTCGCAAGTGAGAAGGCGCCTGAAATCGCCGTTCGGCTCCAGCCGAATTCCCGCTCAAAGGAAGGAAAGTAGGCGCTCATTCCGAAATAGCTGAGGCCGGTGTTTACCGAGTGCGCCGCGCTTGCAGCAATGACAATCCACCACCTCCGATTCATGGAAGCTTGTCTCCCGAAGCGTTTACGAGAATCAAGGGGAATCTCTGCCACTCGCGTACTCGCTGGTAATGGTGGTGGCAGGTTGTTGAAAAAACCCGTTCTGAGGCCTTAATCCAGCCACATCAGCTTCGCCGGATTATCTTTAAGCATCACTTTTATCTGCTGCGGCGTAATGCCGAAGCCGAGCAGGGCGCGGATGAAGACGCGCATGCCGTCGATGGCGTCCATGTGCAGCACCTGGCCGAAGTCGCTGCCGATGATGCAGCGCTCGGGGCCGATCGCCTTGATCGTTCTGATCGTCTCCATCGGGTCCGCCACCGGCTGGTAGAGACTGGGGATCATCGGCTGGCAATAAGTGCCCACATAGACCCCCAGATCCGCAAGCTCCTTCATCTCGTCGAGCAAAAGTTTATTGAGCTCGAGCAACGGATGGTCCAGAGTCGCGCGCACGCCGAGCTTCTTAGCCAACTTGGCCAACGGCAGCAATTCCTGAAAGTCGGTATGGCCGAAGCCGATGCCGACCTTTTTCTCCGCCGCCATCTTCATGATCTCCACCACTTCGGGCAGCACTTCGCCGTTTTCGGCAACCAAGCGCACGCCGCCCTTCTCCGGCTGTCCCGCCCCGCGCCAGAATCCCAGCGAGGTAAACGTCGGAAACCAGATCATCTTGAAGTTCGGATACTGCAGCGCCACCCGGATATATTCCGGCCTCATGCCGTGACAGGTTCCGGCGCCGCCGTAAACTTCGACGCGATTCGTGAGTTCCCCTCTGGCGACCATGTCGTCGATGTAGCGCTGGGTGAGATACGCTGACGTCGCGCTAATGTTCCAATGGTCTTTAAAGGCGAGAGCGCGCATGCCGGCTTTCGATGCCTCGATGGCGATGCCGATCATGTCCTGGGAGCGGTGCACGAAATCCGGATAGGCGTGGATGTGGCAATCGATCGCGCCGTTCAAAAGCTCGTTCTCGATCCCCGGATAGATCTTGAGCATCTCCGGGTTGTCTTTGAGCATCTGATAAAAATAGTCCTTGGCATTGAGCTGGCGCACTCTTTCGACGCTCAACGTCCTCCCCACCATCAATGAGGCCGCAGCCTCGGCATCAGCAGCAAAATCACACATGGTTCCTCCTAATTTTTAATTTTCAATTTTTGATTTTGAATTCAATTCAAAATTCATAATTCAAAATTAACTACGATTTGCCCCACGCTTCCAGAAACTTCCTTGCGTCCTCCACCACCGGCTCCGTGACCGGCACATAGGGAGTCACCAGACGGGTCGCGCCCGCTTCTTTGAATGGAAGCAGTTTTTCCTTGATCTCGGCGATCGAGGTGCCGGGCACGACCGGAAGCTTATCCATATAGTTATCCGTCAAGGCAGCCATCGCCGCCTTGAACCCTCCGCTTCGAAATGCAGCCTGGATCGCATTCACCTCCGCCTCAAAGCCCAAGCCCTTGAGCATGTCGCTGTAGTGATCGGCCAGATTATAGAAGGTCAACACTTGACGCAACTTCGAGCGCGCCAGCGCGCGGTCCGGATTGAGCGAGACCCTACACTTGGCGATGATCTCGATCTTGCTCGGATCGCGGCCCGCCTCCTTGGCCCCCTCGCGCACGCGCGCCGCGATCTCGCGGATCTTCGCCGGCGTCGCCATGTTGATGAAGACGCCGTCGGAAATCTTGCCGACCAGCTTGGTCATCTGCGGCCCCAGCCCGGCGAGATATACGGGAAGCTTCGGATGGCTCGGCTTCCACGAGAGCTGGAAACGCTTGCCCGTCTGGTAGATTTCTCCCTCGTACTCGACGCGCTCGCCGGCGGCGACTTTACGGACGATTTCAATGTACTCGCGCGCGCGTTTGAGCGGGCGGTCGAAGACGCCGCCATGCCAGGCGGCGATGCTCTTGTTGGCGACTCCGAGGCCCAGAAGCAGCCGGCCGTTGGAAAGATCCTGCAAGGTGGCCGACTGAATCCCCAGCGCCACGGGACTCCTTCCATAGATATGGTAGATCGCGGTCCCCAGCTTGATCGTCTTGGTGCGGCTGGCGGCGGCGGCAAGGAGCACCAAAGGGTCCGTGCTGTTGGACTCCCCTTTCCAAAAGGCGCCGAATCCCACGCCTTCAGCGATCTCCACCAGATCGATCACGCCGGCGGCCGGATAATGGGCCGCGGAATTTATCTCAATGTCATAAATCATATTGTTTCCCTTTCGACAGAGCGCCGAAATTTCCTCTTGGCAGTCTTGTCATTCTGAGCAACGCGAAGAATCTCCAGGTCAATAGAGATTCTTCATCGCCTTAGGCTCCTCAGAATGACCACTTGGGACTTTTTCAACAGTCTGTCAACCCCTTGAACCTGTAACCCTTAAACCCTTTAACCCTGAGCCACCTTAACAACGCCCTGCCTTGCCAGCTCTTCGACAGCGGCCTTACTATAACCAAGCTCGGTCAGAATCGCCGCCGTCTGTTCCCCCAGTAGAGGCGGCGCGCTGGCTTTTTTTCCCGGCAGGTCCGTATAGCCGACCGCGGAGCTTATGAACTTTAATTTTCCGGCTTTCGGATGTTTGATTTCTTCGACCAACCCCAGATGCCTGACTTGGGGATCGTCCAGGACCTCCGCCATATTGTAGAGCGGCCCTGCAGGGACGTCGTTCTCCTCCAGCCGCTTCAGCCACCCGGCGCGCGTCCTGGCGCTGAAGATTTTCGAAAGCTCTTCGTGAAGCGCCGCATAATTCTCCCGGCGGCCATTTCTGGTCTTGAATCTCCTATCCTCTGCAAGCTTTTTCCGATCCACAGCCTTCAGCAGGCCGAGCCAAAATTTCTCCGGCACCGAACAGTGAATGATCAGCGGCAGCCCGTCCTTGGCTAAAAAGGCAAACGCCTGGGCGTTTTTCACTCGCGCGAGCCGGTTGGGAACTTCGCCGGTTCTCAGACAACCGGCCGCCGTCTCCCCGATAAAAGAGAGAGTAGCCCGCAGCAAAGAGGTCTCCACTCTCGAACCGTCCCCCGTCCTCTCCCGCGCAAGCAGCGCGCCTAATATCCCGTACCCGGCGGAGAGACCGGTAATATAATCCGACAGCGCGATGCCCATCACCTTGGGATGATCCAGATCCGTGAGCACGCTCAAGAGACCGCTCATCGCCTGCCCCAGAGTATCGAAGCCGGGCTTGCCCGCGTAAGGCCCGCTCTGGCCGAATGCCGAGATCGAGCAGTAGATCAGGCCGCGATTCTCCGACCGCAGCGTCTCGTAGCCCAGGCCCAATCGCTCGGCGGCGCCGGGACGGGAATTCTCGACAAAGACATCCGCCTTCCGCACCAGATCGAGGCAGATCTCTCTGCCCTTTTTGGCCTTGAGATCGAGCGCCAGACTTTCCTTGTTTCGGTTCAGATGGGCGAAATTGGAACTGAAAAAAGCGTCAGGGGCAAAATAGCGGTAGGGATCTCCGTCCGGCGGCGATTCGATCTTGATGACGCGCGCCCCAAGATCCGCCAGCAGCGCCGTCGCGTAGGGGCCCGTGACAAAGGTGGAGCATTCGATGACGGTGATATCTGCAAGCGCGCCGACGGGCATGAGATTTTTCCTCGTGGCTACTCTTCCATTTTTCGCTCTCGAAAGTCAACATAGTGTTCTTATCCCCTCGGATGTGCCGTAGTCAAAGGACGATTCAGGATTTTCTTGACAAAGGGTTAGAGAGGGTGGTAGGTGGGAGCGTTCTTTTCTAGAGCAGGTCCGTCGGGCCGGGGTCCGGAGCTTCTTAGTTAAAGCAAAGGGGGTGGAGTATGTTTGCTCGCATAAGGCACGTGGCGGTCTACACCGAGAACTATCAGAGAACGGCCCAGTTCTATCGAACCGTTTTTAACATGAAAAAGATTACCACGGGCATGACGGACGAGAAGGGCAATTACGATCCCAACCGGGGTCACATCAGCGACGGCGTCATCGGGCTGGCTCTGTTGCAGAGGCACGCCGGCATTCGCTCCGGGCTGGATCACTTCGGCTTTGAGGTGCAGTCCACGGAAACCGTGCTGGAGAGGCTTCGACGAAGCTATCCCGATCTGCGAGTCGCGACCAGCCTGGAGCATGTCCCCTTCTCGGTCCTGAGGATCCAGGACCCGGCGGGGACGCACATCGATGTCTCTCAGCAAGGCGTGGCCAAAGTTAGGGAGGGATATCTGGAGGAGGGCTGGGAGCAGCCGCGCCACCTGCACCACGTGGCCATCAGGGCGGGGAAACCGTCTCTCCTCGCCGATTTCTATCAGAACGTTTTCGAGCTGAGGCCGCTGGAAGGGGTTTCGGACAACGGCCAGCTCTGCTTGAGCGACGGCAAGGTCTCACTGGGGATCATCCCGACTGAGAACAATTCCTATCGGTCGATGACTGAAGGGCTGGATCACATCGGCTTCAAAGTAGAGTCTCTGGAGAAGGCCGGAGAGGAGCTGGCAGCGCTGGGCCAATCCCACCCCGACTCTGCGCCGAAGCAAATCGACTTAGGCAGATTCGGCCACATCACGAAGCGGGAAATCGACAGCTGCATGCTGGGCAGCCGCTCGCTAGCCGACCCCGACGGCGTCCTGATGGATCTTGTGGAGTGACGAAGTCTGCCCGATCAAAGAAGATCTCCTACGAACCCAGCGCCTTAAAGAATCCTTCCTTTTCCAGCTCGTCGAGAACCGAATGATCGACAAATTCCTGGGGGTTGCGGCCCCTCACCTCGGGATTGGTCCCGGCATAAAACTCCAAGGTGTCTTTAATCCCGGCCATATCCACACGCGGCGGGAAAGAGAACCTGGGAGCGAAATAGTCGTAAGTGGCGCGCAGGATCTCCGGATCATCGAGGCGCATTCTCTTGGCAAAAACCTTGAGGGTCCGTTCCCGATCCGTCTTGATGACGTGAACGGCCTCGGAGTAGGCTTTCAGAAATCGCTTCACTATGTCGCGGTTCTCGCGCAGGTAGCTGCGGCGGGCATAAACAGTAGACTGGGAAAAATTAGCCCTCATCTCTCCCATGTCAGCGAGGATTCGATAGCCCGCTTGGACCGCCTTGGTAAGATGGGGAGGGGAGAGAATGGTTGCGTCGACCCTTCCCACTGTCAGCGACAAAAGTCGTGTGGGCGCGTCCCCGCCGACCATAACCTGGACTTCCTGCTGTTTCAGGCCCCACTCCTTAAGGGCAAGCTGGAGCGCGATGTCGTTGGAGCCGCCGAAGTTGAGGATGCCGATTCTTTTCCCACGGATGTCCCTCGGGGACCGGATGTCGGGTTTGACCACAAACGCATAGGGAAACTTGTTGTAGGAAGCGGCGAGAACGGCGACGTCGGAGCCCCGGGCGTAAGCCAACAACGGGGCGGTGCCCGACCCGGTGGCGAACTGCGTGCTCCCGCCCAGGAGCGCGGCCACGGAGCGCGCGCCGCCGGTGATCATCACGAGATCCGCGTCAAGCCCGTATTTTTCAAATAGCCTCAGGTCCTTCGCCACCCATGAAGCGCTCTGAAATCCGGACAGGCCGCCGAAGTCTGCAGCTATCTTGTCCGCTGCTTGAGCCCGACCCGGGAAGACCACAAAAAGAAAAAAAAAGACGAAAATCCGAAAAAGAAACACCGGCCGCATCTTTATAATTTCATCCTTCATTTTTGATCCTTCATCCTTTAGACTTTCCATCCCTTTAGGGAGATATCGATGCCGTTTCCCTCGGGATCATGGAGGCGGTACTCGGCGTAGGGAATTCGGTCCGGGCGCTTCGCCCCGCGCGAGACTCCCCTCTTCTCCGCCCTGGAGCGCATCTCCTCGATGTCGGTCACATGGAACCCGAAATGGTTAAAGCCGTTTTTTTCCTCCCCCGCACGCTGGTACAGCAAGGCGACATTGAAATAGCCGTCCGAAACGAAGATCGAGGAGCGATCCGAATAGGCAACCTCCTTCATTTTGAAAACCGATCCGTAAAAATCGGCGAGCCTCTTGGGATCGGAGGTGTAAAGCGCGAGGTGGCGAATGGGAAAAGGGCTCTTCTCCCGCGCCGCGCCGAAGCTCTTTCCTGTGAGATCGATGCTATTTCCATCGGGGTCCGAAACCCGCCATTCGCCGTAAGGAAAAGAGGCCTGGCCCCCTTTGTCGACTTTTTTCTTCACGCCGTCCAAATCCTCCACCTGGAAGCCGCTGGCGTGAATACCCTGCGAATCCTCGCCGTGCTCTTTAAGCAGGGCAAGGGTAAAAACTCCGTCCGAGAGACGGACCGAAGAGGCCTCCTCGGAGACCGTCTTCAGCTCGAAGACCTCCCGGTAAAAATCGGCCAGACGATTCAGCTCCTTTGTCTTGATAGTCAGACAGCGCAACTGGTCCATCACAATCTCCTTTCTTTCTAATCCGATCTGTCATTCTGAGCGAAGCGAAGAATCCTTCGCCTACGCTCAGGACAAGTCTACCAAGACCCTTCGCGGAATTTATCCTGAGGGAACGAAGGGCTCAGGGTGACATAGGAAAGGTTTCTTTATCTTGGCGCGACCAGGATCTCGTCGCGCGGGAACCGGTCCATGATCTCGGCCCCATCCTTGGTCACCACCAGCATATTCTCCAGTCGAATCCCACCCACACGCCTCTCCCCTTCGCGCGACTCGACTGCGATCGTCATCCCCTCTTCAAAAACCTGGGGAAACTTGAGGGACCACTGGCGGTTGATGATCGGCATATCATAGCCGCTGCTTCCCCCTCCTCCCAAACCGATGCCGTGGCCGATCTCGCTGGCGAGAACCTCGACTTCCTCTTTGTAGCCCCAGGTGGATGCCGGAGGAAAATGCTTGGCGGCGTCCGCCGTCGTTTTTCCCGGCTTGATCTCCTCAATGATCGCGCTGATCCGATCCACCACCCTCTTGTACCAGTCCTTCTCCTTATCGGTCGGCTTCCTGCCAACGACAAAGCTTCGGTAGGTACAGGTACCGTAGCCCATATAGATGAGACCACACAGTGAGCCATAGACCAAATCGCCCACCTGAATAATCCGGCTGGACTGATGGAAGGCGCGGTCGAAAGTGTTTGGTCCGGTACGCCAGCCCCCGGGCACTGCCGTTTCGGCGCCGTATTCATATCCTGCAGCAGAGGCAACCGTCGCCAAATCGGTATCCTTGATTCCGGGCTTCAAGTTCTCCCAAACGCGGTACCAGACGCCATCGACAATCGCCGCCGCCGTCTTCAGGCAATCGATTTCATCCTGGTTCTTGATCGACCTGGCCTCGAGCATGGTGGCGCGGGTATCGACGATATTTTTGATCCCGGCGCCATTCAGCGCTTCGCGGCCGATGCCGTCGAACCCGCCCAGCCCCAGCTTCTCGCCCAGCAGGCCGCGCGCCTGCAGCTCCCGCTTGATATCGGCGGCAAATTGCTTGGCCTCGTCCTGGCTCGCCTCCATTCCCGGAGCGCCTGTGAGCCATGATCGAGCTGGACGCCACTCTTTGATCCACGGCGCCTGATCCGGCATCATATGGTAATAGCCGTTATGCTCGTACATGATGGGATCGTGTTCCGCAAAAAAAAGCACAAAGCGGCACATCGGGTAGGCGAAGCCCCGGAGTCCCGTGAGGTAGCGAATGTTTACGCCGCCGGCCTCGAGCAGAACGGGGATACCATTTTTTCGCATGATCTTCCTGGCTCGTTCCACCCGATACTGACGCATGCGCTCCACGTTTAACCGCTGCTGCCAATCCGCCACGGCAGGACCGAAGGTGAGCTTTGATGCAAAATTGACCATGGGAAGCCTCCTTAACTTTTTTCGGGCCTCACTCTAACCTGATTGCCTCACCGCTGCAATATCTCCAAGCGATCCCGGGTCTCGTATGGGCGATAGGGTGACTTGACAGAAACACAACCTTCTCATATGTCTCCTTGAATAGACTTCTTTACCAATCGTCCACCGGCAAGGAGGAATCCACGTGAGTGAACAAGCGAAAATCGTCACCGGCCTGGGGAAAGCCGAACTGCACCGGATTCTGGTTCGTGGTCATGACCTGACCGAAGAACTTCTAGGAAAGATCACCTTCAGCCAGATGACCTTTTTGATGCTGCTGGGCCGTCTCCCGACTCCGGGTGAAACTCGTATGACGGACGCGCTACTTACCATTCTGGTAGAGCACGGTATGGTAGGCAGTGTGATCGCAGCGCGGCTCACCTATCACACCGCGCCGGAAGCCATTCAGGGAGCTGTGGCAGCGGCAATCCTCGGCGCCGGCAGCGTGCATCTGGGATCGTCCGAGTGGTCGGCAAAGATGCTCCAGGAGGCGCTGCCGCGGGAGATGAAGGAAGCCGATCCCGACGCGATCGCAACATCAGTCGTCAACCGCTATGCAGAGAGGAAGCAGCGGCTCCCCGGCATCGGCCATCGCACGCACGCCGAAGGAGACCCGCGGGCCGATCGTTTGTTTCAGATTGCCCGGGAGACTGAAGTCTACGGGCGTTATTGCGAATTGCTGCAACGGATCTCACATACGGCAGAGGCTCGCTATGGAAGGCGTTTGCCCATCAACGTAACCGGAGCCATCGCCGCCATAGCCTCAGACATGGGACTTCCCTGGCAGATAGCCAAGGCCTTCGCCCTGATAGGGAGGACACTCGGCGCTGTAGCTCATGTAGCCGAAGAAATGCGAAACCCGATGGCGCAAAATATCGACGCCGCGATCAAAGCGGCGCTGGTGTACGAGGCGGATCCTAAGGCATGAGGAACTGCCCTCCGTAATTTACTGAATAACCATCCGCTCAAAATCCGAGGGACAACTGATTTGGAAGGAGATGACATGAAAGCGGGAAAACGATTCATAGGTTTACTCATCTCTCTATGGCTTTTTCTCTCCCTGGCCACGCACGGCTGGGGGCAGATGACAAAGTTGAATCTCGCCTACACGGCGACGAGCCCATACCAGGCGGTCCTGATCATTACCAAGGAAGCGGGCTTTTTCCGGAAAAACAATTTGGACGTCTCTCTCATCTTCACCGCCGGCGGCTCGCTGGGAATCCAAGCTATGATGGGAGGGGATGTGGCGATGACCCTGGCGGACGGCTCGGCATCCGTCGCCGCCAGCCTCGCCGGAGTGGACGTGATGATCATCGCGAGTTTCCTGAATACCTTCCCCTACAGTCTCGTCTCCCAGCCCGAGATCAAGAAAGTCGAGCAGCTCGTAGGCGGGAAAATCGCCGTGAGCCGATTCGGCAGCGCTACCGATCTCGGCGTGCGGATGGCCCTGGCCAGGGTCGGACTGAATCCTGAAAAGGATGTCACCTTGCTGCAAATCGGCGCGCAGACCGCGCGCTTTGTCGCACTGCAATCAAAGAACGTGCAGGCGACCATCATCACCCCTCCTTTTACGCTGACCGCCCGAAAGGCGGGCTTCAATACTCTGATCGACATGGCGCAATTGAATATTCCCTATCAGCTCACCGGGCTGCTCGCCACCAAATCCTATATTAAGACGCACCGCGAGACCGTCATGACATTGGTCCGATCCCTGGTGGAGGGCATCCATTTTTACAAGAGGGATAAAGAAGCGAGCATCAAAATCATGGCAAAATATCTTCAGACCAACGACCGGGAAGCGCTGGACGAGACCTATAACCAAATCGCTTTGAAGATCGTCCCGGAGAAGCCCTATCCGACACTGGCCGGCATCAAGACAATCCTCGACGAGCTTGCCGTAAAAAATCCCAAGGCGAAAGCCGCCCGGCCGGAGGACTTTGCCGATTCGAGTTTCGTCAAGAAGTTGGATGAGGACGGCTTCATCGACCGTCTCTATAAAAGATAAGGGAGGGGAGGATGGCAGCACAGCAGCAATATATCGTCGGCGTTGACACCGGCGGAACCTTTACCGACATCGTGGTCATGGGCGAGTCGGGCGAGATCTGGACGGCCAAGGCGCCGACTACTCCGGACGATTTTTCCCGGGGCGTCATGGACGCCCTGGAAGA
>Ga0105164_10002244_pt1 | contig 11992 bp, 14 predicted proteins | sample VDWuncwatermetaG_FD_89674 | JGI IMG/M metagenome (GOLD analysis project Ga0105164, IMG submission 89674) | Wastewater microbial communities from Netherlands to study Microbial Dark Matter (Phase II) - VDW unchlorinated drinking water | ecosystem: Environmental > Aquatic > Freshwater > Drinking...
CCACAACGAGCTCATGGCCCTCGGCGGCCGCTACGCGGAGCTCTTCACGATGCAGGCGAAGGCGTACTTCCCCGACGAGTACGGCACGCCACGTGCGGAGGCGGTGGGCGGGTGACGCCAGGGGATGCGCATCCTGTCATTGAGGACGAACTTGGCACGGCGACGCCTTCCGCTTTCTGAGCGTGTGCTGCGCCAATTGAGTTACGTGATAGCCCTTGACGCAGTGTGAACAGACGTTCTAAGATGGCACGTGCTTCGGAAGCCGCGAGATCAGCGCCCCTTCAATGTCAGTTATTACGCGCGACACCGCGAAGAAGAGATCGAGCGAGTTCGGTCCCGTCAAGCCGCGACGCTCCAATTCCTCCGCGAACTCCGCCAGGTGCCTTGCGAGGATTGCGGCGAGAGCTTCGAGCCGTACCAGATGGACTTCGACCATCGCGATCCGACGAAGAAGTCCTTCCAACTGACGAGTCCCGAGGCCATGTTGAAGTCGCGAGAGCGCCTTCTCGAAGAGATCGCGAAGTGCGACATCGTTTGCGCGAACTGCCACGCGTTGCGCACCTATGCCCAGCAGATGGAAAGGAGTGTGCGTCTTCGAAAGTGCGGCGGCCTGATCGACACAAGACGCCATCGAGCGAAGCGGCAGCAAGCGACGTTGAAGCGCGACTACCTCCTCGCGCTTCGGGAGCGTCCCTGCGCTGACTGCGGCCGGCGGTTCCCTCCGTACATCATGGAGTTCGATCACCGCGACCCGACTACGAAGAAGTTTCTCGTCGCGGCGTCATGGTGCCGTTCGAAGGTCTCGATCCTCAGGGAAGCAGCCAAGTGCGATATCGTGTGCAGGAACTGCCACCGCGTGCGGACCTATCTGCAGCGCACAGCAGCGTGCGGGAGTAGCTCAGTCCGGCAGAGCGCCTGGCTTCCATCCAGGATGTCGCGGGTTCGAATCCCGTCTCCCGCTCAGTCGCCAGCACAACTGAGGTTGATCGAAGAAGGCCGCGCCGACTACGCGGCCTGACCCCCACCTCCGGTCACGGCTCGTATTCCTTCCACGCATCAGGGAGGAACGGCACGGTCCACGACGGGTCGGGACGCCAGGCGTCCCAGTCGCGGTCGTGCGGCGGATCGCCCCGCTGGATCCGCGCGACGGCCCGAGAGCCTTCCGCGCGCGCCGCCTCGAGCACCTCGGGGGTGATCCGGCCGTTCTCCGCCGCCCACGCGGCTTCGTCCTCGTCCTTCCAGTGCCACTCCGTGCCATCGCGCTCCGACCACAGGTCCAGGTAGAGATCCTTGCTGTCGAAGCCGATCGCGGTGCGGGTCCAGGGCTCCTCCAGGTTCACGTATCGCCATGCGACCTCCCAGGTCGCCGCATGCCACGCCCGCCACACCGAGTGCATGTCGCCGGGTCGGTGGAGCATGAGCACGTTCATGTCACGCCAGCGAAGCTCACCATAGCCGCCATCCCAATGCAGCAGCACCCGTCCGCGGGGACCGCCGCGCTCGCCGCTCCGCTGCTGGCCGATGGTGCCGATCGGCCGGTAAAGGGCGATGAGCTCGGGCGAGTCGGCGACGACGAACGCTGGCCACGCCGTACCCACGATGCGGTCGGAGCGCCAGACCGAGCGCCACACGATCGCCTGGCCCGGCGCGAAGCGCGGTGGCCCCATCTACGGCGCCTCGTACGGGAAGCCGGCCGCGGTCGCCAGGGTCTGGATCTCGCCCGAGGACACCAGTGCGTTCAACACAGAGTCGACCGCGGCCTGGAGCGATACCGCGTCCTTGCGCATCGCGATCACGTAAGGGTGGCTCGCGAGCTCGGCGATCACCCGCATCGGCTCGGCGCGGCCGCGCTGGAGCACCGCGATCCCCGTGCGGTCGCCGATCACCCCTGTGACCTGGCCCGCGTCGAGCGCCGCGACCGCGGCCGCGAGGCCGGGGAACGGAGCGATGGTGGCCGTGACGCCCCTGTCCTTGAAGTAAGCCTGCGCGACCTCGTTCGCGTTGACCTCGCCCGTCGTGGTCGCCGCGATCGTCTGGCCCGCGAGCGCACGCGGATCCGTCACGGTCGAGGTGCGCTTCACCGCTAGGACGATCCCACCGTCGGCGTAGGGCTCCGAGAAGACGACGTTCGCCGATGGCGTCTCGGCGGTGGAGGTCATCGCGACGTCCACGTCGCCTCGTTCGACCAGGCTCGCGCGATCACGGCCGAGCTCACGGAAGTCCACCCGTGCCGTCGGACCGATGATCCTCATCGCGAGCTGGGTCGCGAGCGCGCTCTCCAGGGCGCGCTTCTGTCCGTGTGCCACGTCGAGCTGCTGCTGTCCGCCCGCCGACGCGCTGAGCCGGATGCCCACGATGAGCGAGCCACGAGCACGCAACTGGGCCAACGTGCCGAAGCTCCCGGCCGGCGCGCGCCCGGCCGGCGGAGCGCTCGTCGCCGGTGCCGACGCGGCGCACGACGTCGTGACGACGAGCGCGATCAGTACTGACGCGAGGCTCTTCGTGCCGGGGAGTCTATCGATGCGACGTGATCGCTCGGGATCTCGGCGTGCTGCGCTCCGCCGTCGCCGTCAGGGCACGGCGACCCAGCGCACGGGCGTCCCCTCCACCTCGCGGACCTTGCCGCGCCTCTCGAGATAGCGCAGGTGCGCGAGCGTCTCCGCCAGGGCGAAGCGCTCCTCGTGCGCGTTCCTCAGGACCGGGAACAGGTCGCGGCAGATTCCATAGGCATCGCGCTCCCGCCCGCGCGTCAGGTCGAGGACGGCGACGAGACGGTGCTCGTGATGCTCGAGCAGCTCATCAATGCGCCCGCTCAGGTCGTCGAAGGGGTCGCCGTGCGCGGGCAGCACGCGCCGCACAGGGAGCGCGCGCACCGCGCGGAGCGCGAGGAGGAAGTCGCCGAGCGGGTCGTCGCGGCTCCATGGATAGAGGCTGATGTTCGACGTGATCCGCGGGAGCACGTGATCGCCCGCGAACAGCACTCCGTTCGCCTCGTCGACCAGCACCGCGTGGAAGTCCGTGTGCCCCGGGGTCCACATGACCCGCATCTGCCGCCCGCCGAGGTCGATCGCCGCCCCATTCGGGACTTCAGTGATGCGACCGAGGGCGTCGACCTTCCGGCCGATGGCGACCCATGCCGCCCGCATGCTGTCGTCGACGTCGGGCGGCATGCCGTGCCGCGCGAACCAGCGGTAGGAGTCGTTGAGCAGCTGCTCGTTCCCCGACCACAGCGTGCGCGCGTGCTGCGCCTCGGGGCCGTGCATGACGATCTCCGCGCCCGCGCGCTCGAGCGTCCCGGCCATGCCGATGTGGTCGGGGTGGACGTGCGTGACGAAGACGCGCCGCACGTCGGTGAGGTCGATCCCCGCGTCCGCGAGGCCGTCGCGTAGCGCGCGCTCGGCCTCTTCGGTGTGCAGCCCGGTGTCGACGAGCGCCCAGCCGCTCGATCCTTCGATCAGATAGGCGTTCACGATCTTGAGGGCGAGCGGGAGGGGGAGCGCGATCAGTCGGACGCCGGGTGCGACGGCCGTTCCGACGGTCACTGTGCGGCTAAGATGGTGGTTCCACGGCCCGTTCGTCTAGTGGCCTAGGACGCAGCCCTCTCAAGGCTGAGATCACCGGTTCGAATCCGGTACGGGCTACAAGGTCTTCTGTGGTTTCGCGAGTAGTGCGTCAGCTTTTCGCGATCAGTGCGTCATCGTCGCGAATAGCGCGTCATCTGTCTCAGCAGGGCGCGGTCGGTGTAGTCGTGCGCGTTCCTCGCGGGCCGGTCCTTCGCTCGCCACGGGGAGGAGGGAGCCGCCAGAGGAGACCTGTCCCCGGGGAAGCGCGATCAGCCGCGGACGGGGGAGAGCTGGTAGCGGAGGTCCTGCCCGACCGCGAGCGCGTAGCGCTCGAGCGTCGAGCTTCGCAGGTCGACCTCGCCTGACTCGATCCGCGAGACCTCGGCCTGGGAGGTGCCCATGCGCTCAGCCACGTCCTTCTGCCTCAGATCTCTGCGCTCGCGGATGCGGACGAGGCGAGCCAGGAGCCGGCGTCGGCGGTAGGAGGCCTCGACCATGCGCGGGAATTCGGGGTTGGTCCGCGCGCTCTCCGCGATGATCTCGTCAAGGAAGTCGGGCGCGGTCTTCCTGGTCCGCGGCTTGGTCGCCACTCGGCTCACCTCCGTCGTCACATCGTATACCACGTTAGGTATCAGCGCAGGCGACCGCGCTCGCGCCAGTCCCGCAGGCGGCGCTCGGCCAGTTCGATCTCTCTCATGGGCGTCGGATGGGTCTGCTTCTGGAACGCCTCGAGCGAGAGCAGGACCTGACTCAGTCGACCTTCCTGAGCAAAGAGGATCCGGTAGCCTGCGCTACCAGCGAAGACGCGGACCTCGTAGATCTCGCCGCGCAAATGCCGGGCCGCCTTGGTTCCCCGCTCGCGGACCGTGCGCATGGCCGACGCGACCTCGGCGCGGTCCGCGTCGGTGAGGCCCATGAGGAAGTCTCGTACCGGCCGACCGCCGCCGGGCGCCACGTACTCGCGCCAGCGGCGCCGGACCGGCCGACGCTCTCGCCGGAGCGGATGCCGTGGTCTCTTCGGCTGCGAACTACCCACGATGCAAACCTAGCGGTGGCGCGGCGCAACGGAAAGCGATCGTCGATCCGCGACTCCGCCGCGGCAGAAACGTGATGCACTATTCGCGAACCGGCCTTCGCGACTTGTGCGTCAGGTTTTCGCGAGCCGCGCGCGGAACGCACCGCCTCCCGCGCTGTCTTGCCGCCGAGCGCGGGGAGCGGCTGGTCCGCCCGGTCGGCGTAGTCCGTGCGGAGACCCCCGGCACCTACCGGCCACGGTGGGTCGGCTTCGCTGGTTTGGCGAGCGCACGCTCCAGGCCCTGCAGCTGCCGCTTCGTCGTCAGGAGCACACCCTCCTTCTTCGCCAGCTCCTCGGCCTTCTGCTCGAAGCCCCCCGCGCTCACGAACCAACGCCGCGTGACCTCCATCCCCTGCACCTCACCGTAGAAGCGGACCTTGTCGAGGAGCCCCTGCACCGCCTTGGCGCTGGCCGCACGCCCGGTGTGCTTCACCTCACCGAGCCAGACCTCCTCGCCCTGGATGTGTACATCGAGCTCGACCGGCGTCCCACGCGGGAACAGCGCGCCCGCCGTGTCCACGACCGTGATCCGGCGGACCGGGCGATCGACGGTGGGGAGCCGGAGTTGACCGGCGGCGCCAAAGAGCGCACCGGAGACGCGCCGCCCGTCGAAGTGCGTGGCGACGTCGCGCACGCGCGCCTCGAAGCTCGCGCCGCTGTCCTGCTGAAGCCGGAGCAGCTCCTCTTGGAGGATCTCGATCAAGCGAGGGGGGATCGTGCCCCGGCCGCCAGGCATCCACTTGTCCCGGCCCCGGAGCCAGATCGACACCATCGGATCTGCGAGCGCGTACGTCCTCCGCTCCTCGTCGTACCGGAGGAGGTCGACGTTGAGGAGACGGGGCATCGCCGCGGAGACGTTCGGCGCGGGGACGCCCGAAAGATCGGCGATGGCGGCCTGCGTCGCGCGCTCGGGGCCGAGCTCGGCGATCGCGCGGACGATCCTCTCGAGGCTCGTGCCCGTCCGCTGGGCCGTCGCGCTGCGGAACTCTCCCTCGACGATCGCGTTGAGATACCCGCCGCTCTCGAAGAGCTCGGCGACGAAGGCCCGGGATACGGCATCGACGTCGATCGCTCGTCGGGCGAGCCGCGCGTCCGACGCCGTACGCTCGGCGAGGTGGTCGGCGCCGGCAGGATGCCCCCGAGTCAGCACGTACACGCGCTGCCGGGCCGCCTCGTCCGCACGGGCGCCGCGCCAGACCAGATCGACGAGCTTCGCGGTGTCCTCTCGTGAGAAGGGGCCAAGCCGGATGATGGCCACCCGTCCGTGGAGGGGACGTGGCGGGTGCTCCTCGCAAATGGCCTCGCGGAACGTCGCCTCCATCACGCGTGCCGCCGAGCCCGAGAACACGAGGCGCAGCGCGCGGAGGCGGTCGGCGACCTCGCGCAGGACGGGCTCGATGAGCGTCGCGGGCTCCTCGGGTCCCGCGAACCACCCCTGGCACTCGTCGAAGAAGAGCACACCGCGCTTCTTAGCGCCGACCGCGAGCTCGTCGGCGAGGAGCAGCGTCCCGCGTAGGTTCGCATCCGGCTCAGTTCCGCTCCCGGCGCGCGTCACGAGCGGCTCGATACGCTCGATGAGCGAGCGCGGCAGACGCGCTCCGAGCACCGCGACCTCGGCCGGCGTGCGGGGTGCCGCATCGCGCTCGCCGGCGAGCTCGGCGACGAGCGCCCCGAGCGTGCGCAGAGCGAAGTTGTACGGGTCGGACCACGCAGCCTCGACGTCGACGTACGGCAACACTGCCGTCGGGTGCGTTCGACGGAACTCCCCGATGAGCTCGGTCTTGCCCATGCGCCGTGGGGCGATCAGCGCTCGGTGCCGTGCGGCGCTGGGCGGGTGGCGGAGGAAGTCGTCGAGCGCGGCGAGCTCGCCTCGGCGGTCCACGAACTTCCTGTGCGGTCCCATAGTGGTTCGGATGTTACACGAACAACTAACGGTTTACACGACACCACCCAGACCAGCGGGGCATCCTTGAAGCGGCGCCGGTCGGGGGGCGGCGGCCGCGGACGGTCACTCGCGTTCGCGGCGGGGAAAGTGACGCACTATTCGCGAACCAGCCTTCGCGACATGTACGTCAGACGGCACTGCAGCGTGCGGCGTAGGCTGACGTACTACTCGCGGATCCACATCCGGATCGCTACACGAGGCGCATCGCGCGCGGACTACGCCGACAGCAGCTCGCCTGCCTGCGGACGGTAGCGACTCCCTTCAACGTCGAGATCGACCGGCAGAGGCGATGAGCTAAGGACGTCCGGCCCGTCCATGAAATGGAGATGCAGGTGCGGTCCGGCAGCGCTGCCGGATGCTCCGACCGATGCGACGATGGATCCCGCCAAGACTTCGTGGCCCTCGCGCACACAGACCGACCCGCGCCGCAGATGTCCGAGGAACGACCACACGCCGTCGCCGTGATCGATGACGACGTAGTTACCCATGGCACGAGTCGGGTCGTCCCTGAACGTCTCCGGAGAGGGCAACACGCCGACCGCGTCCTGGTCCGGCTGTCCGTCAGTTGCCCGGGCTACGCGCCCAGGTAGCCGGAGCCACCACTGCACTCCCGAATGCTGCGAATGAGGCCGCCCGCAGCTGCTCCGTGGGCCCCGCCAACACGCGCCAGCCGTCGTTGCCGAGGGGCAGCAGGTCCCAAGCGAACTGCTGCGAAGGAATGCGCCATGCGGTGCGGTGCGGATCGCCGATCCGATGGGCCCCGAGCACGAGCACTGGCCCCGTCAGTGGAAGGCGGAACGCCTTGCTTTGTACGTACGTTTCGATGCGCCAGGACACTCGCGCCGCCTCCTCGTCCGGACCGAGGCTCACGCAAAGTGAATCGGCGACCGGAGCCGGCGGGAGGATCACGGAGACCAGCACTCTCCCTCGGGCGCGCTCTTCGTCGCTCAGAACCCGCGAGCCGTTGAGCCGATCCACTCTCGTCGCGTCCGTACTTCGGCACTGCCAGGAGAGCCGGTCAGGCTGACCGCCAAATAGGACGAAACATGACAGCTCGCGTTCGCCACTCGGTAGTGCGGACAGGAAGAGTCTGCGGGGTATGACGGAGAGCTCTTTCACGGCGGGTTTCAACCTCCATCCAAAGGCGCCGAGGCGTCTGTGCGTGTCCACTCCGAATTATTCGCCATGTCGCGCTCGATCCACATCAGAAGGCAGGCTTCTCGGATCTCGGAATCCAACACATCCAGGAGGCCGGTGTCCGTGACCTACTGGAGTTCTATCCGGAGCCCTCCGAGATCGCGCTGCCCCGCTTGCTGAACGAAGGACGACGCTTCGATGTTGCCTTCGTCGATGGGAACCATCGCTTCGATGGCGTCTTCCTCGATCTCATCTACCTCGGACGGCTGGTCCACGGAGGCGGTGTCATATTCCTCGACGACTACCAGTTGCCCTCGATCAGGAAGGCGGTGCGCTTCGTCACGACGAACCTCCGGTGGTCCGTGGAAGAAACGGGCGTTGCGGATGAGCGCCATCACTGGGCGGTGTTGCGCACCACCCGCGCTCCGCTGGAGCGGCGCTTCGATCACTTCGTCGACTTCTAGGGTCGTCACCGGATTGACGACGTCTCGCACGCTCGCGACGCCGGAGCAACGCTGCCAGATCGGCCAACTCCTTACTCGCAACGGACCAGTCGACGCGATTCCCATCGTCTACCTCCGGTTGCGGTGATTCGGAGGTCGGACAATAACCAGCGCCGACGCGGCCCGGCTGTAGCCCCGCGTTACTCGCCGGCCTCTACAGGGACCGGGCAGGCGGCACAACTTCGTCATCTACGGTGCGCGGATCGAAGCGAAGGGGGACCTGCCCGGTGAACGCGCTTGACCGGCTGCTCGACGTGGACCCGGCGATCCGCTGGCAGGCGATGCGCGACCTGACCGATGCGCCGGCCGACCAGATCGCCCGCGAACGCGCGCGCGTCGCCACCGAAGGCTGGGGCGCGCGGCTGCTGTCGCTCCGGCAGGACGACGGCCTGTGGCACACAAGCACGTCGGACTCGGAGTGGCCATCGCTGCTCGCGCTGTTGATGCTCCGCGACATGGGCCTCGACGCGTCGAGCGAGGAGGCGCGGAAAGCGATAGGCCTCGTGCGCAACAACGCGAGGTGGCACTCCCGGGGCCCATGGCACGGCACACCGCTGTTCGCGGGCGAGGTCGAGCCGTGCATCAACGGACGCGTCGTGACGGTCGGCGCGTACTTCGGCGTCGACGTGACCAGCATCGTCGAGCGGCTGCTCAGCGAGCAGATGACCGACGGCGGGTGGAACTGCGAGCAGGAGAATGGCTCGACCCGCGGATCGTTCCACACGACGATCAACGTCCTCGAGGGCCTTCTGGAGCACGAGCGGGCGACCGGCGGCTCGGCCGAGGTGACCGCGGCGCTCCAGCGAGGGCATGAATACCTGCTCGAACGCCGGATGCTGCGCCGGCTGTCGAGCGGCGAGCTGATTGAACCGGCATTCACGCTGTTCTCGTACCCGACGGGCTGGCACTACGACGCGTTGCGCGGGCTCGACCACCTGCGCGCAGCGGGCGTGACGCCCGATGCGCGCGTGGCCGAGGCCATCGACCTGGTCCGCTCCAAGCGTGACGCCGAAGGCCCATGGCCGCTCGAGAACCCACACGAGAGCGAGCTGGTCGACGCCCGCGTCCGCGATCTCGACTTCGACATGGACGAGCGCGAAGGCCGAGCCAGCCGCTGGAACACCCTGCGCGCCATGCGCGTGTTGCGTTGGTATGAGCAGGCTCGTCAGTGAACGGGGTCTTCCCGAACACGATCATCATCCATGCCGGCCGGACCAACGAGTCCGTCCAGCTCGTCGTAGTGCGCGATCAAGATATCGAGCAGGCGCTTCTCCGGCGCCTTTCGGCCTTTCGACGGTTCGAATAGTGTCCGGTTCGGCCTACACGTCTCCCATCGTGATCACGACCTTTGCTCGCGCCTGTCCGCTGCCCAAATACGCGACCGCCTCTGCGGCCTCGCTGAGGGCATACGTGCGATCGATCGCCGGACGTAGCTTTCCGGCTTCGATGAGCTCCTTGAGGACGACAAGGTCGTCGAGACTCGCCTTCGCCACGTAGAAGACGACGCGCTGGCGCAGGACCCGCGACCGGACGAGCGCCGCGGCGATGCGCGCGAAGATCGCGACGCCGCCGCGCTTCGCCGCGCCCGCCATCACCAGGATGCCGCCGGGAGCGAGGGCACGTCGCAGGTCGCCCAGCGAGCGGTTCGCCGCGACGTCGAAGATCACGTCATAACGCGCGGGACGACGGGTGAAGTCCTCCCGCGTGTAGTCGATGACCTCGTCCGGCCCGAGCGCGCGGACGAGCTCGAGATTCCTCGTGCTGGTCACCGCCGTGACGTGCGCTCCCAGGGCCTTCGCGATCTGCACGGCGAACGTCCCGACGCCGCCGCCCGAGCCGCAGATCAGGACGCGCTGCCCCGGCTTCACCTGTGCGATGTCACGCAGACCCTGTAGTGCCGTCCTTCCGGCGACTCCGATGGCCGCCGCCTGTTCGAACGACAGCGTGGGCGGCTTCGCCACGAGCTGGTCCTCGCGGGCGCGCGCGTATTCGGCGAACGCCGCGGGCGCGCCGCCGAACACCTCGTCGCCGCGCTTGAAGCGGGTGACGCCGGAGCCGACCGCCTCGACCACCCCGGCGAGATCGACGCCGCGAATGGGCTCGTTGCGCTGACGCATGAGCGACGCCACCGCGCGTATGACGAGGCCGCCGTGGACCGTGTGCCAGTCGAGCGCGTTCACGGAGGCGGCGCGGACCTTCACCAGCACGCGTCCGTCTGTGACAGCGGGCTTCTCGACCTCCTGCACGCGCAGGACGTCAGCCGATCCGTAGCCGTTCTGTACGAGCGCCTTCATCTTCTCCTCCGATCCTCCGACGGAGGCTGCGCCCGTGATGTGGAGGAAATGTGAACGGATGACCTTCGGCTCGTGGAGGACGTCCCTGGGCGCAGGCTGAGAGCGCGCTCGGGCTTGCTGCGCCTTTCGGCTTCGCCTAGGTTCAAATAGTGTCTGCTCTGGTACACGAGGCGCGCGGCGCAGATCAGCGGGAGGTCGCAAGCCCATGAGAGTCGCATGTGTCCTCGCCAACGGCTTCGAAGACTCTGAGTTCAGGCAGCCGTACGACGCGCTCAAGCAGGCCGGACACCAGGTGGCCATCGTCGGCATGGAGACGGGACAGCGGCTGAACGGGGACAAGGGCAGGGAGACCGCGATCGTCGAGAAGGCGTTCTCCGAGGTCAGCCCGGACGACTTCGACGCGCTGTTCATACCGGGCGGCTCCTCGCCCGATCGCCTGCGCGCGCAGCAGGCCCCCGTCGCCTTCGTCAAGGCCTTCTTCCAGCAGAACAAGCCCATCCTGGCGATCTGCCATGGTCCGCAGCTCTTCATCACCGCCGGCACATACAAGGACCGCCGGCTGACAGCCTGGCGGACCATCCAGGGCGACCTCAAGCTCCTCGGCGCCGATGTCGTCGATCAGGAGGTCGTCGTCGACCGCAACCTGGTGACGTCCCGTCAGCCGCAAGATCTGCCCGCCTTCATTCGCGAGGGCGTGAAGCTGCTCGGGAAGGTCCCCGCGGCCCGATAGGCAGCGCGGTCGAGCCTCCGATCAGCCGAGCAGCAGCTGTGAGGGCGACGCCTAGCGAGGGTCGCGCGCGGGCAGTCCCAGCGACCGGCGCCAGTGCTGGTAGCCGAGCTCGAAGCCGACCGCGCATCCGAGCTCGACGAGCTCGGGCTCGCTGAGCTCGGCATTCAGCCGCCGCCACAGATCGTCGTCGGCGAGCGCTGAGTCGTACGCGATCGCACGCGCCCACTCGAGAGCGACGCGCTCGCGGCCGCTGAAGCGCTCCGGATCCTGCACGGCGGCATCGCCGGCGAGGTAGCGGAAGCACAGCTCCTTCAGAGCGGTATCGACGGCGCCCGACCGCAGGACGTTGTCGCGCGTGTACCGGTACGCCTCGAGGACCGCGGGGACGCGCGCGCGGATCTCGTCGGCCGTCGCGCCTAAGCGCGGCATCAGCGAGCGACGCCGGGTGCGAGCCCCGCGCCGGGTTCCGCTGGAAGGTCGCCGTGACCGACTGCCCAGGTCTTGATGACGCGCTGCTGGCCGTACGTCAGCGCGATGAACGCGCCGAGCTCGACGATCTGCTCGCCGGTGAAGTGGCGCTCGAGCCCGCTCCACACGCGATCATCGACGCCTTTCGGATCCCACACGAGCATGCTCGTGTAGAGCAGCGCCGCCTTCTGGCGATCGGTGAACCGGTCCGAGCGCTCGAACTCCAGGAGATCGCGGTAGTCGTTCTCGATCAGCCCCTGTTCCCCCGCACGGAGGG
>Ga0105164_10002245_pt1 | contig 11990 bp, 13 predicted proteins | sample VDWuncwatermetaG_FD_89674 | JGI IMG/M metagenome (GOLD analysis project Ga0105164, IMG submission 89674) | Wastewater microbial communities from Netherlands to study Microbial Dark Matter (Phase II) - VDW unchlorinated drinking water | ecosystem: Environmental > Aquatic > Freshwater > Drinking...
AATCCAAGGGCCTGTGGTCTAGTGGTTCAACTTTTTTTAGTTTCCACAAATGACGTCGCCTCGACAGTAATTTATCGAAATGGCGGAGGTCACCAGTTCAAATTGCGACATTTTGCTAAAATGTTGTTGAAAATCTGGTCAGGCCCACTATATAACTAATTTATAACTAATAAAAAAGAGGTGAGAGCATTAAGTCAAGCCTTTATCCTAAAATTTTTTTTACTGCATTATTTTTTGCAATCATATTGCTCGCATTCTATATAACAAGGCCATTTTTGCCTTCACTTCTTACAGGCGCTATAATTGCTTACTTGGCTTACCCATTGTATAAAAAAACATCGGCCTACATCAGGAACAAGAGCATTGCATCATTTATCATTGCAGTCTTTGTAGCATTGCTGTTAATAGTTCCTGTTGTTGTTGTGCTTAGCATTGTATCAAAAGAGGCTTACTACACATACACTACATTAAATCAGCACAACCTTGGTACAAACTTCTTGAGGATAATATGCAAAAATGAAGGCTTGCTATGCAAGTCTGTAAACTCATTCGTAGGTTTCTTGCCTAAAAGCGACCTTGACTATTATATACAGGCTGCAATTGAAAAGATTACAAAATTTATAATTGAGGATGCATCAAAACTTGTTGCTTCTCTGCCTTCAATCCTTCTGAATTTTTTTGTTATGCTGTTTGTAATATATTACCTGCTTAAAGACGGCGATAGGATAGTAGCAAGAATAAAAAATATACTTCCGTTAAAGGAAAGCCATAAACAGCATGTATTGGAAAAATTTCATAACACCACATATGCTGTATTTTACGGCAATATTTCTGTAGCAATACTTCAGGGCATTTTAGGCGGCATTGGATTTATGTTTTTAGGAATCCCGTCTCCGATTTTATGGGGATTTGTTATGATTCTTTTTGCATTAATGCCTTACTTTGGCACAGCAATTATATGGCTTCCTGCCGCATTAAACCAGATATTTATCGGTTACTTGCAAAATGATAACGTATTCTTTATTCGCGGCGTGGTGCTGATTGCCTATGGGGTCCTTATTATAAGCAACATTGACCATTTTTTAAAGCCAAAATTAATCGGAATGAGGGCAGACATCCATCCCATCCTAGTGCTGATTGGCATTTTAGGCGGCCTAAGCTTGTTCGGATTGATAGGATTAGTTTTAGGTCCAGTTATGCTTGCATTGTTGATGACCTTTATTGACATATATGAAGAAGAGAAAGCAGAGCTCGATAAATATTTTTAAACTTAAAACAATTAATAATTTTTCAAAATGAAACTAAAAGTCAAGGACATTGGCATCTCAAGCGGAGGGCCCTTAATTGCTGTCCTGAACCATGAGGATGCAGCACAGTTTGACTTGCATGTGATGGACAGGGTAAAGCTTAGGAAAGGAAGCAAAATCGAGACTGCTGTTGTTGACATCGCTGAAAGCAGAAAAATAATTCCGAGAGGAAAACTTGGGCTGTTTGAAGAGGTTCTTGCTTCTTTAGAGCTGAAAAATAATGAATCAGTGGAAATGACGATTGCGCGCAAGCCTTTGTCCATTGACTACATAAAGAAAAAATTGGACGGGAAAGAGCTGTCTAAAAAAGAGATTGACCAGATAGTTTGGGATATTGTTCACAACAAGTTAAGCCAAGTTGAGTTAACATATTTTGTTGCAGCATGCTACACTAATGTCATGAATCTAAAAGAGACAATCATGCTTACAAAATCAATGGTTGAGCACGGTGATGTGCTAAAGCTCAACAAATACCCTATAATAGACAAGCACTCTATCGGCGGCATTCCAGGAAACCGGACTACGATGGTTGTTGTCCCTATAATAGCCGCTGCGGGATATTTTATACCGAAGACTAGCTCGAGATCCATAACAAGCGCTGCAGGGACAGCTGACACAATGGAAGTTTTGGCAAATGTTACCTTTCCAATAGACGAAATGAAAAAAATAGTGCTTAAGACAAAAGGATGCATAGTGTGGGGCGGCGCCTTAAATCTTGCTCCTGCAGACGACAAAATTATTTCTGTTGAAAGGCCATTGGAAATAGACGCTGAAAGCCAGCTTTTGGCTTCAATCATGGCAAAAAAGCATGCGGTGTCAAGCACGCACATACTAATTGATGTTCCTGTTGGCAAAAGCGCAAAAGTAAAGAATATTGGTGAAGCTTTAAAGCTTAAGAGAGAGTTTGAGAAAATAGGCAAAAAGCTGAACAAGCACGTTAAAGTGATTTTAACAGACGGCAAACAGCCGATTGGAAACGGAATTGGGCCTGCTCTTGAGGCGCGTGATGTATTGTGGCTGCTTAAAAGAGACCCGCGCAGGCCAATGGACTTAGAAAACAAATGCTTGGCAATGTGTGCTAATATATTCAGCATGGTGGGAATTAAAAATGGGTATAGAAAGGCATTAGAGATTTTAAATTCCGGAAAAGCTTATCAAAAGATGGTCGAGATTATCAAAGCCCAAAAAGGAAAGGAAGTTCCGGCTGAAGACCTTAAGATTGGCAAGTATTCTTATGACGTGCTGTCAGCAAAAAGCGGAAGGATAATTGAAATAGACAATTTGTTCATTTCAAGAATTGCGAGAATTGCAGGAGCTCCTCGCCACAAAGGGGCAGGTATATATCTTTACAAGCATCTCGGCAATAAAGTTAAAAGAGGAGAAAAATTATTTACAATATATTCTGAAAGCGAGCATGAGATGGAATACGCAATAGATGTGGCAAAGAGCTCTAGGGTATTTGTAGTGAAATCATATTAATTTAATAATCCAATTTTAAAAATAGGCTATTCTTAAATAGTTATCTTCCAATTTTGTTATCACTTATGAATAACAAAATATAGAAAGATTTAAATACTAGTTATACCACTAACAAGTAAGAACGTTGGTGGGTAAACTTGAATAAAAAAGCAGTTTTGGGGATTGTAGCGAGCTTCTTGCTGGGATTCTTGATTAGCAATGCTTATACTATTTACTCTTTTGGACTAATCAACAATGCGGATTCTTTTTTTCACTTTAACAGCTTAAACACTCAGAAATTGCAGAGTTTAGAGTCAAAAATCAGCAAAGACAAACCATCTCCAAGCAACTGGATTAAAGAAAGCCAGATTTCTGTTCACGAAGACGAAGTAATTCTAAAAATTAAAAATCCAAAATGGGCTGTTTTTACAGACACAAAATCAATGGACCCTGTGATAGACTCAACAAGCAAGGCAATTGAAATAGTGCCTGAATCCATTAAGGATATTCATGTTGGAGATATAGTTGCATATAAGTCAGCGTATATGGATGGTGTTGTGGCACACAGGGTCATAGAAACGGGACAAGACGGGAATGGATGGTATGCAAAGCTGAAAGGTGACAATAATCCATCTGAAGACCCTGAAAAAGTCAGGTTTAGCAATATCAGAAGGGTTGTAGTGGCTATCATTTATTGAATATAAAACGCCGCGACTCGGACTTGCATGCCCAAGCATGCTCGCTTGAGACAATTTGAACCGAGAAACCCTTTCGGGAACCAGCTTTCGCATGCGAGGAATTCTTCTAATTCCAGCTCAAGGCTAGCGCAGTGCCAGATTGTGCCATCGCGGCATCAGAAAAAGTTTTTGTTATTATCAATATAAATTTATTGATTTAGTTGTTATTTATTTTTTATTTTCCCTTTCGGCGGCAATAATATTGGAATTCCATTTTCAATCGGATATTTTTCGCCGCAGCCTGAGCATACAAGATTTTTTTTGTCTTTTGTGTATTCTAAATCTGATTTGCAGAGCGGGCAGGCAAGTATCTCAAACAAATCTTTTGGAATTAGCTCTTCAATATCCTTGTTTTGTCTTTTTGGCATTTTTGTGGTATTAACCTATTTTCTGGGACTTTTTGCAAAGGAAAAATGTTACTCAATATATCAACAGGCATTGCCATTAAACCGAAAGCTTTATATATAACCTATTGCTACTTCTTTATAAATCTTGTTAAATTCATCGACTGAATGTTTATTTTATTTTGATTTGGGGGTAAAAGGGGTTAATAAATTTTGTTGTTAAATACTGCTATGCAGGGTGACTAAAATGCCAGAACTAGTAAAGAAATGCCCGGAATGCGGCGGAGTAAATCTTTCTTGGAACAGGGATAGGGGAGAAATCATTTGCAGAGACTGTGGGCTGGTTATAGAAGAAAAAATGGTTGACTTCTCTCAGGAATGGAGGGAATTTGACAGCGAGGAAGGGGAAAAGAGAAGGCGTTCAGGCGCACCCATGACTTACACTCAATACGATCAGGGGCTTGGAACCGAAGTCGGCCAAAAAGCTGATTTGTTCAGGCTCGGCGGCAAAGACAGAAACAAATTTTTCAGATTAAGGAAATGGCAATACAGAATCTCAACAGCCATTGAAAGAAATTTAAAGCTTGCATTGGCAGAATTGAAAAGGGTTAGCTCTTATTTAAAGCTTCCAAAGTCTGTTGAAGAGGAAAGCGCAAGAATTTACACTTTAGCTGTTCAGCGCGGATTAGTAAGGGGAAGAAGCATGGAATCTGTTGTAGCAGGCGCTTTATACGCTGCTTGCAGGCGCCATGATGTCCCAAGGACTTTGGATGAGCTAAGCGAGGCTTCTGGAATTGAAAAGAAAGAAGTCGGAAGAACCTACAGGTTTGTGGCAAGAGAGCTTGGCATTACAATACTTCCTTCAAATCCAGCAGATTATATCGCAAGATTTGCATCTGCATTAAAATTGAGCGCAGAAACCCAAAGCAAGTCAATTGAAATTCTTGAGCAGGCACAAAAAGCAGAATTAACTTCTGGAAGAGGCCCAACAGGAATTGCAGCAGCTGCTTTGTATGTAAGCGCATTAATACATGGCGAAAAAAGAACACAAAGAGAAGTAGCTGATGTTGCCGGCGTAACAGAAGTCACAATCAGGAACAGGTACAAAGAGCTTCTTGACGAGCTTGACTTGGAAGATGAAATAAAGAAGACAAAGAAGAAGAGAAAGAGATAAATTTAAGATTAATCTTTTATATTTGATAAATATATTAAAATGGGAATCGCTGACACAGTACATCAGGAGACTTTTTTGGCTAGTTTGTTAATGACATATTCAAGCGGTGTCCTAAATGTTTATCTTCCCAGTAATATGACCAGACAATTTGTCGAAGATGTGAAGCCTTTAGTTGATTTGACCAATGCGCACTCACTCTTTAACTATCTTGGATTTTCTGGTAGCACTCATGGAATAAAAGTCAATATGACAAGAGTTTCTCCTGAACAGGCTAGAATTTCGCTTTCTGTGATGAGTACCGACAAGGGGACTAAAGGGAAAATTGAGCAGATAGTCTGGTCGTTTGGAAAAGAACTGACTCAATTAGACAGTAGGGAAACCCATTTCTAAAAATTAGAGAATAAAAATTTATCAAAATCAATTATCCTATTATTTTTTATTTTAATTCCTTCTTTTTCAAGCATTTTTATTTTTTTCTTTACATCTTTGCTGTTGGGATTTATTTTTCCCATAAACCCGCCGATGCTGCCGTCGGATTTAACAACACGATGGCAAGGCACATTAGGAGCAAAAGGATTGCATCTCATAGATTGTCCAACTGCCCTGTAAGCTTTTGTTCCAGCAGATTGCGCAAGAATTTTGTAGGTTGTTACTCTACCTTTCGGAACTTTTTTAAGCAGAGCATAGATTTTTTCGCTAAATTGATTTGTTGGCATTTTATTTATTTTTTATTACATTTGTTTTAATATTTTTTGTTAATATCTAATTTTGCTATTGTTTTAGTTCTTCTTGCCCTTGAGCACTGAAATGCGAGTGAGCTGTGAAATGGCGAGCGAGTCTCTCGCGAGCCTCGCAAATCACGCGAACTCGCTCACAGGTCACTGGCAACGCAATGACGATTAAACATTAATCTTTTAAAAATAAAATAATTCAAAATTAAATTTATTTAAATATGACAAACAAAGCTCTTGTTTTTTTCCCAATATTTTTGATGATGCTCTTCAGCCTTGTAAAATGCTGAAGCTGGCACAATCTCTGTAACAATCGGATTTTTGTATTGTCCGCTTTTTTCAAGCTTTTCTTTTGATGCAGCCGCTATTTTTTTCTGCTCGCTATTGTGATAAAAAATTGCAGACCTGTATTGAGAGCCAACGTCAGGCCCCTGCCTGTGCCATTGAGTTGGGTCGTGCAAATTCCAGAATATGTCAAGAAGCTCTTTGTATGATATTTTTGCAGGGTCATACTCGACTTGGATTGCTTCTGCGTGCCCCGTCTCGTCGGAACATACATCTTCATAAGTCGGATTTTTAAAATTGCCGCCGGTGTAGCCGACTGCTGTATTTATCACTCCTTTGGTTTTGTTGAACCCGTATTCTACGCCCCAGAAACAGCCTGCTGCAAAGGTTGCTAATTCGGTTTTTGATTTTTTATTTATCATGGAACAGAAGAATTAACCAGCTTATATTAATGTTTCTTCAAAATTATCTTAGGGTTTTGTCAAACTTTTTGAATAATGCATCGTAAACTCTACAGGATTTGTAAACCTAACATTTGCCAAAATCCCTTCATTTACAATTTTTTCAAGAACATGCATGAATGGCCTCCCCCCACTAAGATTTATTTCATGGGCATAAAAAGTACAATCATTTCCATAACATTTTTCCCTAAAATCTTTCATGCACAGCTCTAAATAGGTTTCATATGAACCATCAATCAATTGTGCTCGCTTTGAAGTGCCTTTGATTTTTTCTATGGATTCAATTACTTGCTGTTTGGTTTGCATATCAGCGCTCATTATCCACGGCCTAAATCTTTTATAAAAAGTTATACCTTTATAAGGGGTATAAGCTTCAACATTTCTTTCCAGAATATATACTTGCTCTCCTTTACTATTCCTTACATCTTTAGAGCCAAGTGGGAAATTGTTTACCCCGCTACCTATAACTTTTACACCATACTGATTAAGCACGCCGATTGCAGTGTCGCTAATCATATGCATTGGAGGTATAAGCAATCCATTTCCATCCATTCCAATATCAAAGCCAAATTTCTGAATTTCTTTAACAGTCCATTCCCACATTTCCTTAACTTGTTCTTCCGTCTTATATCCGCCGTAATGGCCATACTTAACTGTACCATGCACTGATGGAAAAAATTGCTCAGGATTTGAAGCAAGAAACTTCATCACATCTTCAGAAGCTTTTTGCGGTTCTATGGCTATAGTAACAAAAGCGCCTATACTTTTAAGGAAATCTCTGTAATAAATCCAATCTTCTAATCTAGTCCGTCTGCCATTACGTTTGTCCCTTCCGCTGGCATCATCCATTTCCAAGCAAACCAATTTTTCTTCAATCATTTTATTTTATATACTTCAAACTTTTTATCTTATTATTTCTTTGACATTTCTCTATAAATATCGGAATACTGTTGTGCGATTTGTTTCCAGTGATGCTGCAAGGCAAATTCTCTGTTTCTAACTCCATGTTCTGCTAATCTTTTAGGGTCATGAGCCAAATAGTCAAACACTTTAACCAAGCTGTCAATATTGCCGCTTTCAAAGACCATATGGATATTATCCAAAAGGTCCGAGGAGCCCGATGCATAATTCAAAGCTACCGCAAGGCCGCAGGACATTGCTTCCATAACGGAATTAGAATTGCCCTCGCAAATCGATGCGTGAATAAAGAGATTATGCCTTCTATAAATCTCAGGCAGAAAATTGTGCGGAATATACACACCATTTGCCCTTACAAGTGAAGATAATCTATTTTGTTCAATATAATCCTTTAATTCCAAAAAAGCTTCTTGATGTCCTTCTTCGGGTTTTCCATAAACATCAAGTTCTATATTAATTGATGATTGGGCTAAATGAACTGCTTTTATTATATCAAGGATGTTCTTGAATTTTCTAATCCTGCCTGTATAAACCGCTCTTATAGTGCCATCGGGTATACTCATTTTATCTAATGGTGCAAATCTATTTGTGTCAACTCCATTGCGAATTTTTTTTATTGGTATATTCGTGAATCCAACTTCGTTTAAATTTTGCCTTACTTCGCCTTCTTGAAAATCCGACAAAACAGTTATAAGCGAGGCATTTCTTAAAGGCTGCAGAAACCATGTTTTGTCATGCCAATATTTTACTTCCGGGTTGTGTCCATAAGCGTCTGAACCACGGACTGACACAATATATGGAATCCCGAACTTACTTGAAACTTTTTCTCCAACTCTTACATAATTTGGGTATGCTGTCATTACCTGTACTAATTGCGGATTTCCGCTAGATGACATTTTGGTAATTAAATCCGCTAATCTTTCTGTACTCTCCTCAAATTTTTCATTATCTTGTGTTCCGAACCCTTCAACAGTTGGAACAATACTCAAATTAATATTTTCAGAACCGTAATCAGCTGTTTTTAGGAGTTCCTCACTTATCAATAAAGGGTCACGTATAGAAAAAATATGAAATGAAGTGATTTCTTCAGTCATTTGAACAAGATTTTTAGTTGCATTAGCTACTCCTCCCACATCAGCAGGATGGCCGTACCTTCCAATCAACAAGACTTTATTCTTATTCATTTTAATAAATAGAAAAAAAGAGTATATTTAAATTTATCTGATTTTACCACCTTGAAGAAGTTAAAATGCTCCCGCCGAGATTTGAACTCGGGTCACTGCCTCGAGAAGGCGGTATGATTGGTTGCCCAACTTTTTTGGTCAAGCTTTTGGCCTGCAAAAATGTTACCGGACTACACTACAGGAGCAATAATAAACAGAAAACTGCAGTATTTTTAAAATTTGTTAATTATAATTGTGGAAGTAAATAATTAATCAATAATTCCACAATTATGTCAAAAATTCCAAGTTACAGATACATTGAGAAATTTTTGAGCATGCTCGGAAATTTTTGCAAAAGTGATATATAATAAAAATTTCCGACATATTAGGAGGACACAAACTATTTTCAATCAATCATTTGTGTCCGACATTATATATCAATCCAAAACTAAGCCGCATTTCTTGCAGTAGAACTCCTCATTTGCATACTCAATGTCCTTGCTTCCACAGTCAGGGCACTGCCTAATCAAGTCTTCTCTCTTAACAGTTTCAAGACTCCTAACACTACCCCCAACATATGACATATATAGAGGATAGGCAGCTATGCCCTTTTTAAAGGTTTCGATTTCACAAAAGCCATAAGAACAAAAATTAAGAAATTAAACTTGACATGAAATTAAAAAATATTATCTTGGCGTATTCTTTTCATTTAACTTTGCAACACCAAGCCAATACTGCACTGCGTCCATTGCGGCTTGAGGATTGCTGCCATTATTGTACCTGTTCTTCAATTCTTCCAGAACACGGATGTAATGCATCTTTTTCCAAAGCGAGTCTTGAAATGTTCCCTTCAATACATCAGTAATATGCCCATTAGGAAAATCTGATTCTGACACCCTTAATTCTTTCAATTTTTTGTCGTTTTGTTCTTGGAGCTGTGTTACGCCCCATCCAATAGCGTTGTAAATATTAGCTGGATTAACTCCCTTTTTGATGGCAGTTTCAATATTCTTACTTTGGTATGGATTGTCATGAATTTGCTTTAAAAGCTGTGGATTTTTATTATTAGGATTTACTTCATTGAAAGGGTCACGCTCAAGTGTTTGCTCAATAAAGATTTGGCGGTAATCATCAACAACATTGTTAAGGTTAACTGCGCGTTTAGGAGTGCAAGATAAAGAAAAGGTAAGTGCTCCAGCAGCAAATCCAGCTAATACCAAATCCAAATTTCTACTCATGCAGAGTAGTAATTGTATTTTGCTTATAAATTTATCTTTAGAGCACCACGCTCACATGCTCCTGCTTCTGCACTCTTATCACATTTTCCACAAAGCTTTCTATCTTGCTTTCGTGGGATACAATAATAACCTGCTTCATGTTCAATTGCCCGATAACATCCCTTATTTTATCCAGCTGCTCTGTGCTAAAGCCGTCTGTAGGCTCATCGAGCATTATAATATCTTTTGTTTTTATTCCTGCAACAATATCATTCACGACCTTGTTCAAAGCCAGCCTGTACGAGAGAGCAACAGAAGTTTTTTCCCCGCCGCTCAAATTCTCAATGTAGGTTTCATAGCCGTTCTGCTCGATTATAGGAGTAAAATCTTCGTCAATCCTTACATTTATTGTATCATCCTCAAGCAGAATGCCAAACCAATTATCAAACAGCTCATTGAACTGTGAATGAATATTAACCATAACATGCTTTTCCATTGTTGACATTAAATTCACAAATAATTCACTAATCCAGTTGTTCAATTGCAAAATATAAGCCAGTTTTTGTTTTGCTTTTTCTTTTTCAGCAATCTCTTTTTCAATTGTTGCAACTGCCCTTTTTGCAGAGTTCATTTCAGATTCAAATTTTCTTTTTTCCAATTCTAAAAATCTCTCCTGAGGCAGCAGCCCGTCAATTCCATTCTTAATATTTTTATAAATTGCTTCTGTTTCAGAATGCTCGCCTATTTTCGCGCTCAGCTGTGATTTCTTGGCATTCATCATGCCGATTTCCTTTTTTATTCTTTCCTTTAAAGCAAGCTTCTCCTCTTTTAGGGACTGCTTTTCATTTAAATTCTCGAATTTTATTTTGAGCACGCTGAAATGATTCTGCTCTTTCATCAGCAAATCAATCTCTTTCTTTAATTCAATCTTTATTTTATCAAGCTTTGACTCCCGCTCCCTGTATTTTTCAATTTCCTTGATAAATTCATTGCACTTTTTGCTCTCCCTTGAGTATATGTCATGCTTGTGGCTTTCATCAACTTTCTGCTCGCACACAGGGCAAATCTCCAAAGACTCTATTTTTTTTATTGTTTCGCTGCAATGCCCTATTTTTACTTCCAGCTCATTTATTTTTTTAATTGCATTCCTAAAGTTAAGCTCTGCCTCATTGATTTCTGTTTCCTTGCTGCTCATTTTTTTTGCTGTGCTGTCGAGTTCATCCAAGCTTTTGCCCTCCACATACTTTTTAATATCTTCAATCTGACTCTCCATCTTTTTTATTTCACAATTCAAATTATTGTTTTGCTCTACTTTGTGGGCCAGTGTAGCTTCTGCGACGCTTAATTCCTTTCTCAAAAAATTCAGCTCCTTGATTTCCTCTTCAACATGCTCTATTAATCTTCTTTTTTCGCTTAGAATATTTTTTACATCGCTGATTTTTGGCTCTATTTCCCTTATTATTCTGTCGAGCTCCAAAATTTCATTTTTCTTTTCAGCCATCTCTCTTTTTTTGTATTCCAAATCCAGAATAAACCCTTCAATGTACCTTTTTTTCTCCCTTAAAGAGTTCATAATTATTTTTGAGTTGTCCCTTATCCTCTTATATTTGTCGATGTTGAAAACTTTTCTCAAAGTGTCAATCCTTGTTTCCTTGCTTTCGTAAAGAATCTGCTTCATCTCCTCCTGCGGAGTGTAAACCGTGTACCTGTAAATCATGTCCTTGCCTTTTTTCACCAAGTCTTTTGGATATCCGAGCAAGTCGAGAACAATTGCCCTTAGCTCCTCTGCTGTCCCATCTTTTTTTGCATTGTTTACAATCAAATAGCCGGCTTCCTGTTTTATATCATCATTACTTCTTTTCAAATTTCTTTTTATTATCACATCTTTGCCGTCAATATTCATTCTTAGCTCAACATTGCCTTCTTTTTCTCCGTGCCTCAGCAAAGTGTAAGCCGGCAATTCCCCTTTCTTCGCGCCGAATATGGCAAATTCAATTGCAAGAAGAATGGTAGATTTGCCTGAGCCTATGTCGCCTGCAAGAAGAACAGAGCCAAGAGGAAAATTTATTTCAGCATCTTCGTAGCTTCTGATATTGTGCAATCTTATTGATTTTAGGAACATAAGCATGAGTAATCTGTAAAATTATATAAAAGTTGTTGCGGAAACTATAGAATGATACTACTTGGGATAGGCA
>Ga0105164_10002246_pt1 | contig 11989 bp, 10 predicted proteins | sample VDWuncwatermetaG_FD_89674 | JGI IMG/M metagenome (GOLD analysis project Ga0105164, IMG submission 89674) | Wastewater microbial communities from Netherlands to study Microbial Dark Matter (Phase II) - VDW unchlorinated drinking water | ecosystem: Environmental > Aquatic > Freshwater > Drinking...
AGCGTCGATCAATTCCTGACGAATTTTAAAAGAACCCTGCGAGAAATCGGCTGTGAAGACTTGGCGATAATATCGGAGAGCGAGAGAATCGATTTGGCGGCACGCTTGCGAGATATGGCCGACACAAAAGGCCTTCTATACAAACATCAGGCAAAGACGTTTTTAAAAATTCTGCGCGTCCTCATAGCAGCGGAGATGGATGTCGGAGGCATGAGGCACACCTTGTCTCATAAAGCCCGCCCTTTTTTAAACGCGATATTAGAAGATACGGCTTTTAAAAAGAAAACGGAAAACGGCATGATCTTTGTTGACGAAGTTACTAACGGAGGAGAGAACATCCTATATTCGGAACTGGCATGTAAAGCATTTAACCCGGATTTTCGTTATCGTTTCTTCGATATGGCACAGATAAACCCAGGACTATCAAAGCTTTACGTGAAGCTTGGCATTGTAGATGGTGTCCTTGCGCCTCAGGGACTTCATCCTCTTGAGGACTTTCCTGAACTGATGAGCTCTTCATATGAGGTCGACACATCCGTTCCCATTCTAAATGAGTTTTCATATGACATGGCACTTAAGAAAATGCGAGATAAGCTGCATGTGGAAGACGGACAATCTATTGAGAATAAGGAGAAAGAGCGCGATACGAAGATCGATGACATTGTTTCTGATCTTGCTCTTTCCACCATACTGGAAGACATGCGCTCTCTGGTCTCATACCGTGACCTTCCTGGCTTTTCACTAGGCCGAGAACTTGTGAAGAACTATCTACGTGTCAAAAGTGGAAAAGCAAATTTTATTGACCGCATGATCTTCCCCAACACCTTTTTTAGCGGTGTAGATAGCCTGACTAATAGAGAATACGGTCTTTTGGATCAGGAATGGGATCTTTTAACAAAATTCAGGAAACGACTAGCAGAGATAGAAGCATCTTCGTCGGTTGCCCTGAACGAAGTTGCCGCTCTTGATGCGAATGTTATGATAAGCGACCATGTCAAGTTTTTAGAGTTTTGGCGTGGTCGATATGAAACGATTGCGAATCGTATCCGGCAGACAAGATACTCGATTACAGCAAATCTCGATATTATAGACAGCTTTATGTCCGGGCGTATCGATTCGTCCACTCTTATTCCCGACCTTTTTGCGCGCATAAAAATACCTACTGTTGAAAACGACGCTGTGACTGAGAAGGTAATTCGCACACACATGCGAGAATATAGACGGGCGGTTAGAGATCGACTTCGGGATAATAACGTTAAAGCATTAACCACAACAGTTAAAAGGCTGATCGAGACTTACAACAGAAGCGGCAGGGTATTCATTATAGGAAACGGTGAGGATGCGGCGTTAGCAGCTCATATGATCGTCGACTTTGGTAAAGGAACACTGGGAAAAGGCGTTGGAGGAAGGCTTCAGATCGTTTCTCTCAATAACGCCTCATGGGTTACCGCTATAGCGAATGATATTTCGTTCGATGCGATATACGAAGAGCAGCTTAAGAACTATAGTTTGAATGAAAACGATACGCTAATAGTTCTTGAAAGCGGCCGTGAGATTCCGGTTAATATTCGCAAAGCGATTGCGCATGCCTCCGATGCAGGAGCAAAGACAGTCTTGCTCGCGCCGCAGGCTGTTGTAGACAGGCAGAGTCTTAATGCCAATATCGTGATTCCTACGGATGAAACGGAGCGCACATCCGTTACGAACATCATGCTTACCATAGATCATGTTATTATCGAAACATTACGAGATGTCGCGTATCGCGACGGCGGGTACGATATATCCGAAGAAAAAGTAGCCGAACGGATCAGCGGTTACTATGAGTCACTGCAACAGGCGGCAGAGAGGACTTCACTTGAACAGATGTCGGAATGTGTCAGGTTGTTAAAATCGCATATTCAGCGCGGCAGCGCCATTTATATTTTCGGGAACGGAGGCCATGTGGCCACCGCTAGTCATGCAGCATATTTATTTAGGAATATACTTAGAGACCTGGGAATAACCGGTGGCGCCATAACCGCGTTGACAGAGAACTTTACCGACATTACAGCCATCGCCGCGAAAAGTTCATATAGTGATGTATTCGTCGAACAGCTAAGGCCATCTCTACGAAAAGGAGATCTTGTTATTGGCATCAGCACTTCGGGAAATTCGGAAAATGTCGTTCGGGCCATGGAATTCGCGAAAGAACGAGGCGCTGGCGTACTTGCTGTTTGCGGTTTTTCCGGAGGCCGGATGAAGGATATTTCGCCGCGTATCTATGTTCCGGATCTAGCGGATGGTAGTAAGTACGGAAGGACGGAAGATATATTTCTTTTCAGCTTGAATCTTCTCACAGAACTTTTAAGGCGTGAGTTAGAAGAGGATGCCTTAAAATCGTTAGTGCGTGAAATTAATGAAAAAGTAGGGCAAGAGATCGCTGATATGCTTCTTAAGAGAGGCGAAGGGACCAATCCAGGCCGCTGGGTAGAGACTTCGCGCGGACGTTATTATCTTAAAGGGGCGTGGGAGGGGACTGAAAAGCTTGGAGAGGACCAGCTTCGTATGGAGTATATCGCATCGCGAATTTATCGCGAGCTTGGTTATATTTTCTCAGAGCCTCATCTGGTGCGCATCGGTGGTCATCTCGTATTGATCTCAAAAGAGATCTCCGGCGCTGTAACCCGCGGGGATATGTCCGAATGTGTAGATAATCCCGAGATTTTATACGGTTTTCTCGCCGACTGTTATTTAGATAATAGGAATTGTGCATATCCGAAGAATTTAGTAAGGATGATTAACGGATCGATAGGACGCATTGACGGTGGTGGCTCGTTGCTTTCCACTAGCCGTGGGTATTTTAAAGAATTTTCATCCAGTGTGGATGAAGAGCTTTTAAGCTTCCGGAATCCGGAAGTTAATCCGCTGGGAACAAAATTATTCAGTAACGTCAATGATGAAACAATCCGCGCGGCGCTTTTTGGGGTCGGTTCCTATCACGGAGTGGCAGAACTTAGCGACACTGATATCGAAGCCATTGTTCGGTCGGCTGGTTTTGAGGAAGGCCTTGAAAGGCCGCTTGCCAAACTGAAAGAGGTTGAGTCCACACTTGCCTCCGCGGATGGTGCGAATAATCCGAGATTGACAACGGCAAAAAATATTCTCAAAAATGTCCTGAAGGCAGGAGGTTTTGAGCCTTATTTAATCAATCAGCTCAAAATGCGTCGCGACCGATTAGTCACGAGATATTCATCGCAGAAATCGGAAGCAATCACACCCTCAGCTTATACTACTGGAAGAACGTCTAGTGGACCTCAAAAGGATGATGCATTATCGTATTTTGCGGAGCGAGGCACATGGACCAAAGACCTGTCCAAGGAGAAGCTGTATGGAGAGGTGTTGCAGGGAATGATGCCGAGGGGCTCTACCGTGTTGGATATTGGGTGCGGCGTAGGCCATCTAACCTGCGAACTGGCCCGGCATGGCCTACAAGCAACAGGGTTAGATCAGAGCACCGAAATATTGAAGAAAGCAGAAGAGATAGCCAAGCGATCTGGTATTGGCTCTATTAAGTATGTGCAAGGTGATGCCCGTAAACTATTGTTTGATAACGGCTCTATGGATGCGGTAACCCTTACCAATGTCTTGGAACATTTTGCCTACGATGATGGCGCAGTTGTCCTAAACGAGACGCATCGCGTACTGAAGGAAAACGGTCTTGTTTTAATAGGCGTGCCAGCGAAAAGTCCAATATCTATTTTGAAATGGATATTCTGCAAGATTTTTAGTGATCATTTCCGAAAAAATAAGAATGTAATAGTCGATGATACCGGTGACGTTACTCATAAGGTATGGTATACGGATAAGAAACTATGCGACCTACTCCGAAAAAATGGATTTCAGATCGAAAAGACAGATTATTTCGTCTATAGAACCGCGGAATGGCCGAGAGGGGCGATTATTCATTGGTTACAACGGTTGCTCGATAAGTATGACAAGAAAAATTTGATAAAGCGTTATCTTGCTTTTGGGATGTACGTAATTGCTAGAAAGAATGCGGAACAGTACGCCTCTGTTATAGACACACCACTCGCGATTCAGGGTGATAATGAACGAAAATCACTAAATGATAAGGCCTCTGTACGCGATATGGTGGAATCTGGGTCAGCGGGTAAGCAGCCCGATGCCTTTTCGATATCCGCGATTCAGAATACCAAAGGTGTAACGTCTTTATTTGGCGTATCTGAACGCAACGTATCAGTATCTAATAATAGATCTGATTATGATGAAGGATTTGCCGTTGTTTTATTGAACGATCTTATTTATAGTCAGCTTCTTGATGGAAGAGTATATGAGATACGATATGATATATCGAGACTTTCACTTTCACAAGTAAAACTCGTCGAAACCTATATTAATATTTTGAAACAAAAAACTTCAGATCCGAAATATGTAAAATCACGGCCATTTTCCAGTAAAAATGGCTCGAAAGAATCCCTTATTGCCGTTTATTGTACTGGCAAAAACTTTGATGGCGAAGGGCATGTTGACGTATCCATCCAGGAGGGCGATATAAAAGATTATCTTCTAAAAATAACAGGAATGCTGAATATGGCCATTGCTTCTGCAAATATACCGAGTAATTTGTCCAAAGAAAACATGGATGATCATACGCTCAGACTTTTAAGTTATATTAGAAATCAATATAAGTCGATACTAGGTGAAGAGCTTGTTATGCCAGATTCCCCGGAAGATATCCTGAAAGTCATAAGGCGGATCGTACTAGGTCTACCAAAATCAATGCGCATGAACACGGATCAAATAGAGGAATTTAATAGGCTAGCCAAAGCAGCCCTTACTGCCGCATAATCTCCAACATTTCCAACAAAAACCACAAATGTCCGCCCTTCTGCACCCGGACATTGCATTAAAACTCACCTCTCTGATCTACGCAATCTTCCAGATATTCGGCGATATCGCTACATAACAAAGGCGCGTTGGTTCCAGAGATATAGTTATTACCTATACCTGCACGGGGAGCCAGTTTATGGACTCAAGAGCGAAACTTCTGTTGTTTGGTTAACAATGAAGATTTATTATGACTCTTTCAAACGCAGAAGGAAGATAGGGATTGGCATAAAGCCCGAAAAGCCTCAAAAGATAAAAGCCAACCCTATCTTACAGGCCCTTGAGTTCCAGGGGATGTTAAAGAACAAAGAAGCGAAATCCAAAAATGAATTAGCCAAGAAAATCGGGTTATCAAGAATAAATAAAATTTCTCATACCATTGCTTCGAGAGAATTAAAGAATTTAGTTAAGAAAAGGATTTTTAGAAAAATAGGAAAAGGTAAATACTTAAAATATGAGTTGACGCAAGATTTTATAACAGCAAATTCTTTTTTTCTTTTTTTCTTTTTTTGTTTTTTTGTCTTGCTCTTCTTTTTCGTTTATTGTAAGATTTATATAAAATAATTCTAAAAAAGCCTGGCAGATGTGAATAAGGCAGGTTACGAATAATCTGTGCAGAGAGAGAGAGACTTAAGATATGCTTGAAGGTAAGCATCAAAAAATAGCTCCGGTTTCGGTCTTCATGAGAAGATTGATCGGATATATCGGAATAGCCATATTATTGATTTTGGTTGCCTTGTTCATTGGGGTTGCCGGATATCATTGGTTAGCCGGTCTTGGCTGGATCGATTCGCTCCTAAATGCGTCTATGATCTTAGGAGGTATGGGGCCGGTGAATTTACTGACCAATGCAACCGCAAAGGTCTTCGCGTCGTTATATGCGCTTTTCAGCGGGCTTGTATTTATTGCGGTAATGGGAATAGTTTTCTCGCCAATCGCGCATAGAATGCTTCATAAATTTCATATTGATGACAAGGATTTTAAGAACCGTAAATCCAGCGAGTTATAAAGTTCCTTAAATATCGGATAATTCCCGCCCATAAACCAGTTCGTGAGTTCGCCACTATGAATGATGAGTCCCTATCTGCGTCTTAAAAGCTCAAAAAGAAGTTGATAAGCGCCAGGTCAAGGAGTATAATCTTAAGTATATAGGGTGTTCCTTGCCAATACATAAGATAATGCGAAAGAGAAGATGGCTAAGAAAATACTGATAGTTGATGACGAACGTGATTATGTTGCTCTGCTTGGCGAAATCCTGACAACACATGGTTATGAAGTCAGCCTCGCTTATGACGGGCAGCAAGCAATAGATATGGTAAGCAAAGATAAGCCCGATTTAATAATCTTAGATATAAAGATGCCCAGGTTGAACGGATGGGAAGTCAGTAAATTTCTCAGTAACGATACGCGCTATAACAATATTCCATTTTTGATGTTGACCGCATGCAACGACGTTGATGATATCAAGAGCGGCATGAGGCTGGGCGCGATCTCTTATATAGCAAAACCATTTAAGCAAGAAGTGTTGCTGGCGTTAGTCGATGGCCTGATGAACAAAAAATCTTCCACGGAAAATAACGAAGCATAACAAAGCTTGCAATTCTATCAAAAAAGTTGTATAATTATTTATTAGGGGAATCAGAACTTTAAAGGCTTTAACAAAAAGGAGGTAATATGGCGTATCAACAAGGCGGCGGATTCGGCGGGCCGCGGGAGATGCACAAGGCGGTTTGCGCGGACTGTAAGAAAGAATGCGAAGTCCCTTTCAAACCCAGAGAAGACCGTCCAGTATACTGCAAGGATTGCTTTTCAAAGCGTAAGGATGCCGGCCGTTAAAAAATAGACGTCCTATTTCGGCAGGCCCTGCCATTGTTACTGTTAATCGAAATGGTGCCATCTTAACAAAGTGCCGCCCTTAAGATAGGGTGTCCATTTTTAAGATGGCACTATTTCGATCGCATATTTTTAAGGGAGCTAAAGTTATGAGAGGGGCGATCTTATTTTTGTGCATAGCGACCATTTTGTGTGTCAACGCGCAAGGAACGAAGGCGGAGAGTTTGACGATACAAAAAGGCAGCAAGGTCGCGTTTGAATATATGCTTACCGTTGACGGCAAGGTCGTGGAAGACTCACATGGGAAACCGCCGCTGGAGTTCACGCAAGGTGACGGAAAAGTTATACCCGGCCTTGCCAGACAAATCGAGGGAATGCGCGCGGGAGAAGAGAAGACCATAATCGTATCTCCCGAAGAGGCTTACGGAACGCCTAACCCGACTGCGATCAGAGAAGTCCCGTTATCGTCTTTCCCGTCCGGCATGCAATTGAAAGAAGGCATGCTGCTTCAGGCCAATGATGCCGGAGGAAGAGTTTTTCCGGCGAAGGTGGTGCGCGTCAAGAAAGATACGGCGGTGATGGATTTTAACCATCCGTTTGCAGGCAAGACATTGACATTCAATATAAAGATCGTCTCTGTAAAATAAAAGAAAAAGCTTTTAGCCCGCGTTAAAAATCCCAGCTATAACCGCATTCCCATGATATAATTATACCGATGCCGATAAAGAGCGTAGAGGCCACCAAAAAGATCATCAAGGAACGGGCCATAAGGGAATTTTTCACCCGCCTCTCCTATCGCAAGAAGAACGTCGTCGACGTCCTTCTGACCGACCGGCCTTTCGATTTCTCCGGCTCCTGGAAGACCAGCTTTCTAGAGGCGATGCGATGGAGCTTTCGCCACCACTACGCGAACTCGGAATTCTATAGATCGCTATGCCTCCAAAAAGGTTTTGACGAGAGCCGGATCGCCTCATTTGAAGATATCTGGGAGATCCCGTTCATATTGAGCGACGTCTTCAGGATGTATAACGAAGAGAATGGAAGATAGGGGAAAGAGTGATAAGGGGAAGATTGATGCGCGTTGCGATGTATTACAGTAATAATGACGTCCGGCTCGAGGAGAGGCCTAAGCCTGCGATGGGCGATGGCGAGATCCTGGTGAGGATCGAGGCGAGCGGTATATGCGGGACGGATTGCATGGAGTGGTACCGCATACACAGGGTGCCGCTTGTGCTGGGACACGAGATCGCAGGCGTTATCGCAGAGGTTGGCAAGGGCGTAAAGCGCTATAAGGCCGGCGACAGAGTCTCGGCGTCGCATCACGTCCCGTGCGGCGAGTGCCGTTTTTGCAAAGACGGCCACGAGACCGTTTGCGATACACTCAAGAAAACCTATTTCGACCCTGGCGGGTTCTCCGAATTTGTCCGCGTCCCTAAGATAAATGTCGAAAAGGGGGTATGTCTCATTCCGGAGAATGTATCCTTTGAAGAGGCGACGTTCATTGAGCCATTGGCCTGCGTGTTGAGAGGGCAGAGGCTCGCAAATTTTAAAAGAGGCAAATCTGTTCTCGTCATCGGCAGCGGCATATCAGGACTTTTACACATACAGCTTGCTAAGCACAGCGGGGCAAGCCGTATATTCGCGACAGACATCGCAGAATTCAGGATAAAGGCCGCCGGAAGATTTGGCGCCGATCATGCGGTGAATGCAAAAGAATACAGCCCGGAATGGCTAAGGAAGATGAACGGCGGAAATCTCGCGGATCTCGTCATAATATGCGCAGGCGCGCCATCCGCATTTGACCAGGGACTTAGGTCGGTCGAGCGCGGTGGCACAGTCCTCATATTTGCCGCGGCCGGCAAGGATGAGGGATTCCCTGTTCCCATGAATGAGATGTACTGGAGGAACGAAGTGACTGTGGCCAGCTCGTATGCCGGCAGCTCCAATGACCACGTCGAGGCATTGGAAAAAATTGCCTCGCATAAAATAGACGTATGTGATATGATAACGCATCGATTACCGCTGGCACGGACAGGCGAGGGTTTTAGGCTCGTCGCAGAGGCGAAAGAGTCGATTAAAGTAATAATTGAACCGCAAAGATGAGCACACCACTTGAAAGATGGGTAGAGGAACAGGCAGGGCTGACGAAGCCCGATAAGGTCTATTGGTGCGACGGATCGGAAGAAGAGGCGCGCCGCATAATAGAGATAGGCATGAAAGAAGAACAGATCGCCGGCCGTCAGATCTTCTACGAACTTAACCACACCACATTTCCGAATAGTTTTTTACACAGAAGCCACCCGACAGATGTGGCGCGCACAGAGCACCTTACCTTTATATGCCATCCCGACAAAGAGACTGCAGGGCCGAACAATAACTGGATGGATCCGGCCCAGGCGAAAGAGAAGATGGCAAAACTTTCCGACGGGTGCATGCGCGGCCGCACCATGTACGTCCTCCCTTACATTATGGGCCATCCGGAGTCCCCCTATTCCAAGGCGTGCGTCCAGCTTACCGATGTCTCTTATGTCGCGATAAGCATGCGCATAATGACGCGGATGACGAAAGATGTTGTGGCAAAGATAGGTGATCGCGGGGACTTTGTAAAAGGTCTCCATTCCGTGGGGGATTTTGACCCGAACAAGCGTTTCATAATGCATTTTCCTGATGAGCGGTTTGTCTGGAGCATCGGTTCCGGCTACGGCGGCAATGCGCTGCTCGGAAAAAAATGTTTTGCTTTGCGGATAGCCTCGTGGCTTGGCCTGAAGGAAGGATGGCTCGCCGAGCACATGGTCATCATGGGCATACAGGATCCGCAAGGGGCCGTTACCTATATTACCGCGGCCATGCCGAGCGCCTGCGGCAAGACGAATCTCGCCATGCTCGAGTCGGCGCTTCCGGGCTATAAGGTATGGACCATCGGCGATGACATCGCATGGCTCAATGTCGGGCCTGACGGCAGGTTGTGGGCGATAAACCCGGAGACCGGCTTCTTCGGCGTCGCGCCCGGCACATCCATGAAGACGAATCCCAACATGCTGCGGACATTGAAGAAAGGGACTTTCTATCCGACCTTATTTACCAATACCGGTTTGAATGCCGACACGAACGAGCCGTGGTGGGAAGGGTCCGACGGCGTTGTGCCGAATAATGTGATCGATTGGCAGGGTAATATTTGGGATCCTTCTTCCGGGACCAGGTGCGCTCATCCGAATTCGAGATTCACGACATCCATATACCAGTGCCCGACGCTATCGCCTGAATTCGACAATCCTAAAGGCGTTCCTATCTCGGCGATAGTCTTCGGCGGCAAGCGCACGCATGTTAAGCCGCTCGTCGTGGAAGGGTTGGATTGGCAGAACAATGTCTTCCTTGGCTCGAGGATGGATTCGGAGACGACAGCCGCCGCGATCCATCAGGAGGGAGTGGTCAGGCGCGACCCGATGGCGATGCTCCCTTTCTGCGGTTACAACATGGCCGATTATTTCAGGCATTGGCTTAAGATAGGGAAGAGATTAAAACATCCTCCTAAGGTATTTTCAATAAATTGGTTCAGGACCGATGAGAAGGGAAAATATCTCTGGCCAGGCTTCGGAGAGAATATAAGAGTGCTCAAGTGGGTAATCGATAGAGTCAATAACAGGGTAAGCGCGAAAGAGACGCCCATAGGTTTTATTCCGCATCTGAAAGACCTGGCGCTGGGCGGATTGAAGATTTCAAGAGAGGGTCTGGAAGAGCTGTTCAATGTCGATGCCAGGGATTGGCAGAAGGAAGCCGATGATATAGAGGAATTCTTTAAGAAATTCGGCGACCGCATGCCGAAAGAGATCTGGAGCGAACTGCACAGCCTGAAGGCGAAATTAAAAGGTTAGGAGGACGAGACGATGGATTGGGGAATGAAGAACAGGATGGCAAGGCTGATCAGGCCTGAAACCGGTCATGCGGTCTGGCTTGCGATAGACCACGGATATTTTCTGGGGCCCGTATCCAAACTCGAGGATCCCGCGAAGACGATTAAATCACTCGTTGAATTTACCGATGCGCTCATGCTGACAAGAGGGACATTGCGCAATTGCATCGGCACCGAGCTCAATATCCCAATAATATTGCGCGTCTCCGGCGGAAACAGCATAGTGGGTCCTGCGCTTTCGAACGAAGGCATCCAGACTTCGATGGAGGAGGCGCTGCGCCTCAACGCTTCAGCGGTTGCGCTCTCCGTATATATCGGAACCGAACACGAACACCAGACGCTCCTGGCGCTCGGCGAGCTCGTGAACCAGGGCCAGAGGTACGGCATGCCGGTCCTCGCCGTGACCGCCGTCGGAAAAGAGCTTGAAAAGAGGGACGCGCGGTACCTGGGCCTATGCTGCCGCATCGCCGCAGAGCTCGGCGCGCAGGTCGTGAAGACGTACTACTGCGAGGATTTCGAGAAGGTGGCGAAGGCCTGCCCTGTGCCGCTCGTCATCGCCGGCGGCCCGAAGCTCGATACCGAGCTTGACGCGCTGAAGCTTGCTTACGACGCTGTTGGGGCGGGCGCGAAGGGCGTCGACATGGGAAGGAACATCTGGCAGTCGGAGAACGCCCTCGGCATGATAAAGGCCATCCGCAAGATAGTCCATGAGGGCGTCTCCGTGAAAGAGGCGGAAGAGATTTTAAAAAGTTCCGGCAGGCGTAAATAATTCCAAAATAATTCCGAATTTCTATTGATTTTTTGCCGGTTCTGGCGTATAATTATTACAATCAATAAATAAGGAGGAGAGGGATGAAGAAAAGCGGCTTGGTTTATATCATTTTGGCATTATTTGTTATCTTTACGGTATCGGGATGCGGCACCGCCAAGAAAAAGATGAGCCTGAAGGAAGAGGTTTCGACGATAAAGACGAAGCTTGACACCGTTGAGAGTAAGCTCGACAGCGTCGAGACGAAACAGGCGGAGGCCGAGCGCGCCGCGAGCGATCAGGCCCGGACGATAGAGGAACTTAAGGCAGCGAAAGGGAAGGCGGCTGTTTCAACGAACGTGGGCATCAAGCCGACGAGGACCTTCCGGACAAATGAACGCATAAAAGATATCCAGATATGCCTCAAGAACGCCGGGTTCTATAAAGGAAAGATAGACGGCAGGAAGGGCCGGGGCACCAGACGCGCCATAAAGGGATTCCAGAAGATGAACGGCCTGAATGCGGACGGTATCGTCGGGCCGAAGACGTGGGAGCTTCTTAGCAAGTACCAATTAGAGGCCGCGCCTGCGCACGGAGAAACAACAGGAGAG
>Ga0105164_10002247_pt1 | contig 11988 bp, 9 predicted proteins | sample VDWuncwatermetaG_FD_89674 | JGI IMG/M metagenome (GOLD analysis project Ga0105164, IMG submission 89674) | Wastewater microbial communities from Netherlands to study Microbial Dark Matter (Phase II) - VDW unchlorinated drinking water | ecosystem: Environmental > Aquatic > Freshwater > Drinking...
ATCTTCAATATTTCTAAGATCAACTCCGAAGTCCGCGGTTGCCGCGAGCCAAGAATTAAACGGCTCTCCGAATACCTTGGAGAATCATATTTTAATTATCTTGCTTCTTTGCCGGATCTTGTACTTTTGATGGATGAGTCGCATCATTATCGCGCTGACGCGGGGTTAAGGGCGATCAATGAATTAAAGCCAATTCTTGGTTTGGAGCTAACAGCGACGCCGATTGATATGAAGGGCGATAAGTTTAAAAATGTTGTTTTTGACTACCCGTTGGCAAAGGCACTGCGCGATGGTTTTGTCAAAGAGCCAGCCGTTGCAACTCGTAAAGACTTCAATCCTGATCAGTATAAACATGATCCTAAAGAATTAGATTTAATTAAGCTTGAGGATGGCGTTCGTATTCATGAGGATACTAAGGTAAATCTTGAGATTTACGCACGCAATACCGGCAAGCGTATTGTGCGGCCTTTTGTTTTGGTTGTGGCCAGGGATACTGATCACGCTAAGGAAATTCGCGCGATGATTGAGTCCGAGCGTTTCTTCGAGGGGCAATATCGCGGCAAGGTCATGGAAATTCACTCTAACCAACGTGGTGGAGAAAAGGAAGAGAATGTTCAGCGGTTACTATCGCTTGAGAAGCCTAAAAATGCTATTGAAATCGTTGTGCATGTGAATATGCTCAAGGAAGGCTGGGATGTCACCAATCTTTATACGATCATTCCTCTGCGTGCGGCTAATTCGCAGATATTAACGGAACAGACAATCGGTCGTGGGTTGCGCTTGCCTTACGGAGAGCGAACCGGTGTTGATAAGGTCGACAAGTTGACTATTATTGCGCATGACCGGTTTCAGGCGATTGTCGATGCGGCCAACGATCCGAACTCCATTATTCGTAAAGAAAACATCATTGAGATCGATCCTACATCCCTGCCTGCACAGCAGGAAGTCGTGGTTGTCACTTCTGTTATTGATTCAGAAATAGCCAATAAGCGCCAAGAGATAGCTGGGATCAAGGATGATGTTGCGCGTCACAAAGCGACTATTGATGTTGAAGCTCGGGAGGTTATTTCAGACACGATTGGTTCGCTTTGGAACGTGGTCAAGAATGTCAATGATCTGAAGACCACGGAAGTTCGTAAGATCGCCTTGGAAAAGATGGCAAAACGGATCGATAGCGCTCCCCAGCAGGATTTATTTAAGGCCGAAAAGCTTGAAGCCATAAAGAAAGAATACGACGAGATGGTTGAAGAGATGATTGAGAAGATTATCTCTATTCCGCGCGTTCTCCTGCAACAAAAGCATGACGTTAAGGGTGGTTTCCGCAATTTTGATTTGGATGTTACTGGGTTGAACTATCAGCCTGTCTCAGAGGAGATACTAATTAAGACGCTTCGTACTAACGAGAATGAAGTCTTACAGAGCGCGGGTGTCGGTGTTGTTCGTGATGCGGCTGAAAAGATTATAGTGAATGAGCTTATGAATAACGACGATGTTGATTATGATCGTGAAGCTGAACTTTTGTTCAAGCTGGCAAAGCAGGCAATCGTCAAACTTGGGGCCGGTCGCGATGAAAAGGATTTACGCAATATCGTCCTTTATCACAAGCGGGAGATTGGAAAATTCATCTATGCCCAGATGCAGCCACATTTTCACTTGGATAAAGCCGAATTCGAAGAACCTAAAATCTATCCTTTTTCAAAGATTAAACCGCATAACTTATCCAAGTATACAGCCGACAGCATCCATCACTTTACTGAAACGATAAATCCTACCCATGCAATTCCTTCGAAGGTTTTTGGTGGGTTCAAAAAGGCGTGTCATAATTTATATAAGTTTGATTCGAAGGCGGAGAAGGATTCTGCCGCGATTGTGGAACAAGATAAAGATGTCCTGAAATGGTTGCGTCCGGCACAAGCGCAGTTTTCAATATATTGGAATCATAATTCACAGCGTTACACGCCGGATTTCGTTGTCGAAACCAAAAACGCAATTTATATGATTGAGATCAAGGCGGAGGTTGATATTAACGATGCTGAGGTGCGAGAAAAAGCCGAGGCGGGAATGAAATATTGTGAATCGGCCACTGGATATAATCTTCAAAATGGCGGTAAGCGGTGGACGTATGTTCTCATTCCGCATACTGCCGTTGCACCGAATATGAGTATAATTGGCTTGATAAAAATTAATCAGGCAGGAAGATTTTAATACAGAGCGATATGGCAAGCCATAAGAAAAATAGAACCGTCCCCTTTATTTTTCCATAATAATAGCAAAGCGCGCGTTTTGTTTCAATTAAAATATTTTTAACCGCGCCTGTTCTCAGTTTGCGCCAGTTTGTAATAAAAAGGTTTGCCAGGTTTAGATTATATGTTAAAATAATTCTCTTAAAGGAAGGGATAGTGATGAAGGATTACCTGAAATTATTGAAATTCGTGGGACCTTATAAGGGGCTTTTCCTTATCGCTACAGTCTGTATGGGGTTTTCTGCCATATTTGACGGGGTATCTTTAGCGATGATCGTGCCCTTGGCAGATAAGGTTTTGACGAACAGAAAGATCATTATACCTGCCAAATTGCCGGATTTTCTCGCTGGTTTTGTAGATAAAATAAATAATACTCCTCCAGAGGCACTGCTCAATTATATGGTTGCAGCCGTGCTTTTACTTTTTCTGTTAAAAGGGATCTTTGGTTTTTTTCAAAGTTATTTTATGTCGGATATCGGCCAGCGCGTAGTCAGGGATATCAAAAGCCGGCTTTATGCCAAGATTCAGTCATTATCTCTTAGTTATTTTACGCATAAGCGCGGCGGAGAGCTTATGTCGCGGATTACTAATGACGTAAAAATTGTGGAGAATGCCGTATCCTACGGCTCAACGGACTTAATTTACCAGAGCCTGCAGATAGTAATTTTTGCTATAGTTATCTTCTTTATATATTTTAAGATGGCGTTAATTGCATTTGTATTTTTACCTTTGATAAGTTTACCGATTATAAAGGTCGGCAAGGCCTTAAGAAAACTTTCCAAGCGTTCCCAGGAAAAGATTGCCGATACCAATTCTCTTCTCTATGAGACGATCATGGGCGCCAGGATTGTTAAGGCCTTTAATATGGAGGAGTATGAGGTTAGTAAGTTTAATAAGGTAAACGCGGATTATTATAAAATCTCGATGAAGTCAATCAAACGCACGCTTTTACTTAATCCCTCTACGGAATTTTTAGGGGTGATTGCCGGTGTTTTGGTTTTCTTTTGGGGCGGCCGCGAGGTTATTGCCGGCAGGTTATCTTTTGGTGTTTTTGGCCTTTTCCTGGGTTCGTTATTATCTTTGATCCGTCCTTTTAAAAAAATAAGCCAGGTCAATGCTTTGAATCAACAGGCGATGGCAGCTAGTGAACGTATCCATGAGGTATTGGAGACAGAAGCAAGCGTAAAAGAGGCGGCAGAGGCAAAGGTTTTACGGGATTTTAAGAAAAATATCGAGTTTAAGGAGATTTGGTTTAGTTACGCTGATACACAGATTTTAAAAGGAATTAATTTGGATATAGAATCTGGCCAGATGCTGGCGATTGTCGGGCCCAGCGGTTCAGGCAAAAGTACCTTAGTAGATTTAATCCCGCGATTTTATGATCCTCAAAACGGGGCTGTATTGATCGACGGAGTAGATCTGCGCGAGTTTAGTTTAAAATCATTGCGCCGGCAGGTGGGTATTGTTAATCAGGAAACGATGCTTTTTAATGATACAATCCGTTCTAATATCGCTTACGGCAAACCCAATGCTTCTCTTAAAGAGATAGAAGAGGCGGCCAGAGCAGCGCATGCGCATGATTTTATACTTAATTGCCTGCAAGGCTATGATACGATTATCGGAGACAGAGGAGTAATGCTCTCCGGAGGGGAGCGCCAACGCATTGCCATAGCGCGGGCCCTATTAAAGGATGCTCCGATATTAATCCTGGATGAGGCTACTTCGCAATTAGATTCTACCTCTGAACGCATTGTTCAGGATGCTCTTGACCGGCTGGTTTGCGGCAGGACGGTATTTATGATCGCGCATCGGCTTTCCACGGTAAGAAATGCCAATAGAATCGTGGTTTTAGATAAAGGAATGATCGTTGAGCAGGGAACGCATAGCCAGCTGCTGGAGGAGAACGGTTTGTATAAGCGGTTGTATGAAGCTCAAGAGTTACAAAAATAGTTGCAAATAGATAAAATTTTGCTATAATTACCCGATTAACTTCCTGCCGTTAAAAAAGGCAAGAAATAAATATCAACCAATAAAAAATAAAGAAGGGGGAGTAGAGACGTGCCATCAGAATTAATCAAGCAACTTTTAGAAGCAGGCGTACATTTCGGGCATCAGACTAAACGCTGGAATCCGAAGATGAAAAAATTTATTTTCGGCTCAAGAAGCGGTATTTACATTATTGATCTGGAAAAAACCGAGGAATGCATTAACGCTGCCCGGGATTTTTTGACCGAGATAACCTCTAAAGGCGAATTTGTGCTTTTTGTGGGGACCAAAAAACAGGCTCAGGATGTAATTAAACAGGAGGCTGTCCGCAGCGGAATGTATTATGTTACTGACCGTTGGCCGGGCGGGATGCTCACAAATTTTGCCACCATAAAGAAGAGTATCAACCGCCTAAAAGATATCGAAAAAATGCGGACAGACGGGACATTTGAGAAGTTGACTAAAAAAGAGGTTGCGCTTTTGGAAAAAGAGTTGGCCAAGCTGAATAAGAATTTCTCAGGGATCGTTCCTATGGAGCGTATGCCCAAGGCGGTATTTGTCGTAGATACCAAAAAAGAGGAGACTGCGGTGCGTGAGGCACGCAGGCTGGGTATTCCCATAATCGGGTTGATTGATACTAATTCCAATCCCTCTTTAGTGGACTATCCTATTCCCGGTAATGATGATGCTACCAAGTCTATTCGCACGGTTGCCGCGATTATCGCCGATACAATTATCGAGGGCAGAAAAAAATTCTTGTCCTATCTTACTCAGGAAGGAGTTAAGGTAGAAGAGGCCAAGCAGGATATCTCGGTTGAGGTTCTTCCGGAAGAGGAGATTGAGATTAAAAAGATCGAAGAGATTGTTGAGGATAGCCAGCCGCTTACTGATGATGCCGCGGCGGCAAAAAAGACGCATTTGAGGCCGGCGGCGGATATAAAGCCAAAATTAAGAAAAAAGGGGTAACCCCGCACCTTCTAAATATTCGTTGTTTAATACGCGGAAGGTTTAAGGGGCGATAAATATAAAATAATATTGAATAAGAAAGAAGGTGCGAGGTGAAAAGTTCAGTTGCCGCAATTAAAGAACTAAGAGACCTAACCTGCTCAAGCGTTGCTCATTGCAAAAAAGCCTTAGAGGAGGCCAAAGGAGATATAAAGCAGGCAATTATATTATTACGCAAGCAAGGATTAGAAATTGCCGCTAAAAAACAGGGCCGCGCTGCCAAAGAAGGAAGGGTTGATTGTTATATACATCATGGCAATAAGATTGGGGTTTTATTAGAGGTTAACTGCGAATCGGATTTTGTTGCCAGGAATGATGAGTTTATTAAATTTACCAAGGACCTGGCTATGCAGATTGCCGCAGCCAATCCGGAGTATATCAGGAAAGAAGATGTTCCGGAAGAAGCCCTGAAGCATGAAAAAACCAAGGAAGATTACTATAAAAATAATTGTTTATTAGAGCAGGTTTTTGTCAAAGACCCAAGTTTAACGATCAAGGATTATTTAGGCAATATCGTAGCAAAAATCGGTGAAAATGTGGTTATCCGCAGGTTTATCCGCTACAAGATCGGCGAATAAACCCAAATTTTGCATTAGCAAAATTTGCCCGAAGGGCCGGCCGTTTAAATCCGAATGGATTTAAACGTGCTCGCCGGGTAATCCCGAGATAATTCCTAATACAAAATCAGGGATAAATGATAAAATCGGTTTATAAGAGAATCGTCCTTAAAATAAGCGGCGAAGCGCTCCAGGGGAAAAAGACACATGGCATAGACCCGCAGGTGCTTATTAGCATATCGCGCCAGATTAAAGAAGTCAGGGATTTGGCGGTGGATGTGGCTGTTGTTTTGGGCGCGGGTAATATCTGGCGCGGCCAGGAAAATACCTCCTCCCGCGGCTTGGATATGGACCGCAGCGTCGCGGATTACATGGGAATGCTGGCTACTTGCATAAATGGCCTTTCTTTGCAGGATGCGCTGGAGAAGACAGGCGTGCCTACCAGGGTTATGACAGCCATTGAAATGCAGAAGATAGCCGAGCCTTATATTAGAAGAAGGGCTATACGGCATCTAGAGAAAGGCAGGGTAGTAATTTTTGTCGCAGGTACCGGTAATCCTTACTTTACTACCGATACAGCTGCAGCCTTACGCGCCATGGAGATTAACGCCGACGCTATTTTAAAAGCCACTAAAGTCGATGGGGTATATTCGGCTGATCCAATGAAGGTAAAAGATGCCAAAAAGTTTAGCCGGTTAAAATATATTGATGTGCTTAAAAAAGGCCTAAAGGTAATGGATGCAACGGCAATCAGCCTATGCATGGATAATAAGTTACCCATTGTTGTTTTTAACCTTAATCGCATAGGTAATATCAGGCGCGTAATTTTGGGTGAAAATATCGGTACAGTCGTTAGATAATCGGAGGTAAGTAGTATGTCTATCAAAGAAGTATTGTTTAATACAGAAGAAAAGATGAAAAAGGCATTTGAGTCGATGAACCGCCAGTTCCATGAAGTAAGAACCGGCAGGGCCTCCCCGAGTTTAGTTGAAGGCCTGCATATTGATTATTACGGAACTCCGACTATGCTGAAGCAATTGGCAGCGATATCCGCGCCTGATGCTCATTTGATCGTTATCCAGCCCTGGGATGTAACAGCGATTGTTGAGATTGAAAAGGCGATTCTAAAATCTAACCTGGGAGTCAGCCCTTCTAATGACGGAAAAATAATCAGGATTGCTGTTCCGCAGCTATCCAAAGAGAGGCGCCAGGAGATGGCTAAGTTGGCTCATAAGATGTCTGAAGACGGCCGGGTGTCTATGCGCACGATTAGAAGAGACGCTAAGGAAGCAGTGGAGAAGATGGAAAAAGATAAAATGATCTCCGAATACGAAAAATTCCGCGACGTTGATGAACTGCAAAAGATAGTCGATAAATATATTGCCAAGATTGACGAGCTTTTAAAAACCAAAGAAAAAGAAATTTTGGAATTTTAGATCCGGGCCTCTAGCTCATCCGGTAGAGCACCACACTTTTAATGTGGTTGTGCCGCGTTCGAGTCGCGGGAGGCTCAGTAAATTTAAAAGGAAGGATGCAGGTAGTGCCTGTTCTAGGGCGGATGGCGAAATTGGCAGACGCGATAGCCTTAGGAGCTATTGGGGCAACCCTTGGAGGTTCAAATCCTCTTCCGCCCATTCAAGTTCATTAGTCATTGGGTTCGTAAAGTTAGAATGAGTGAGAAGGTTTTTGATATTGGGATAAAGGCACAGTATGGTATATAGTAAAATGATAGACCGAATTTCAGTAATGAATCGTGCCCGCCTCCAAAAGAGACACGACAGGGATACTTTGGTAAAGAGTGAAGCTGTAGAATTATTCGAGAAATATAAAAACGATCCTTTATTTCTTTCCGGGATTGTGCTTTATTGGGCTGAAGGGACCCGTCTAAATAAAAACTATAGGAAATACCAATTAGCTTTCACTAATGCTGATTCTAAACTTGTAAGTTTTTATTGTAATTTTTTGCAGAGGCATTTTAAAGATATAGATAAGAAAGATTGGCGTGCAGGATTATTTTTGTATCCGGATATAAAACCAAAAGAAGCTGTTTCTTATTGGTCAGGCGTTTTGAATATTCCACACAGGCAATTTATTAAATCACAGATACTTGAAAGTAAGGGTATCCAGAATAGAAAATTAAAGTTTGGTACGTGTTGCCTTTATGTAAATAGCAAAGATGCCTGCCTTACTATGCAAATGTGGATAGAGGCTATTTCTAATAATTTATGCGGCGGTAATTCAGCGGTAGAATGCCTGCTTGCCAAGCAGGATGCCACGGGTTCAAATCCCGTCCGCCGCTCCATTTAAAAAGGAGAAACAAATGCAGATAATGGATTTTCTTTCCAAACAGGCTATTCTCACCGATATAAAATCCACCAAGAAGGAAGACGTAATCAAAGAAATGGTCGATCTTTTGATCGAAGCCGGGGATGTGGAGAAACGTAATCGCAATAAACTAATCGATTCCCTCATGTCCAGGGAGGCTTTGGGATCTACCGCAATCGGCCAAGGAATTGCCATACCGCATGCAAAGTGTGATTGTGTGGAAAAACTGGTTGCGGCTTTTGGCCTTTCCAAGAAAGGCGTAGATTTTGATTCTTTGGACGGAGAATTAGCTTATATTTTCTTTTTACTTGTTGCCCCACAGGATTCCGCCGGGCCGCATCTTAAGGCCTTAGCCAGGATATCGCGTTTATTAAAGGATAAATATTTTCGTGATACCCTGCGCACCTGCATGGATGATAAATCCGTAATTAAGATCATCACGCAGGAGGATGAAAAAAAGATTTAGCCTTTTTTAATAGAATCCAGGGGACGGTTCTGTTTTTCCGCCGCCTGATTTGATTGAAAAACAGAACCATCCCCTTTGTTTTAACATAAATATAGGCGTATGAGAGAGAAGCTTTTTGGAATATTAAAATGGTTTTATCCTGGCATAGGCATTAAGCGTTGGGTTGGTTTAAGCGCTTTTGGGGTGGTGCTTTTGATTTTAGGAACTGCTAATCTGCGCGGTGAAGAATTCTGGCTGATCCAATTTTTGGACGTCTTGATTGTCCTCTCTGGAATTATAATTTTAATCTTAGGGATCAAGCGGATGATGCGTTCTTTTATTGCCGTATTTGTCCCTTCCTCCAGAGGTACAGAGTTAATTGATATTTTGTATCAGAAAAAACAATTAAGCCGCGGCCCGCGCATTGCTGCCGTAGGCGGAGGAACAGGGTTATCGGTTCTTTTAAGCGGGTTAAAAAATTATTCTTCAAATATTTCAGCTGTAGTTACAGTAGCTGATAATGGGGGTTCAAGCGGCAGGCTTAGGCAGCAGTTTGATGTTTTGCCTCCGGGTGATATACGTAATTGTTTGGTGGCCCTGGCTGACGCACCGGCATTGATGCGCGATCTTTTTCAGTTTCGTTTTGATAAAAATTCAGAATTTTCCGGGCACTCTTTCGGGAATCTTTTTCTTACGGTAATGACCCGTTTAACAGGAGATTTTGAGAAGGCGATTAAGGAGACCAGTAAGGTTCTGGCTTTACGCGGGCAGGTTATTCCCTCTACGCTGGGGAATGTGGCTCTGGTGGCGCATTATCATGACGGCTCGACCGTAATAGGAGAGGATCAAATTCCTAAAGTCAGGAAGCCTATCAGCAAGGTTAGCCTTACTCCTGAATTACCATTGGCTACTCCGGATGCGCTCAAAGCGATTAGTGAAGCGCAGATTATTGTTTTAGGGCCGGGTTCTTTATATACCAGTATAATTCCTAATTTGTTAATTAAGGAAATAACCATGGCGATCGCGGAATCAGAGGCGATAAAAGTTTATGTCTGTAATGTAATGACCCAGCCGGGAGAGACCGACGGCTATAGTGTTTCCGATCATATCAAGGCCTTGGTAAAACATAGCTCAGCGCGTATTCTGGATTATTGCGTGGTGAATAATGGCGAGGTGCCGCAGGAGGTCTTAGGGCGGTATTCCAAGGATAATTCAACCCTTGTAATTAATGACCGTAAGAAAGTCGAGGGTCTTGGTTACCGCTTGGTTGAGGAAGATTTCAGCATGATTGCCGATGGAGTAATCCGGCACGACGAGGAGAAATTGGCAAAAATTATTTTAAGCTTTATTGAGGAGATCTAATTCGCCCGCCACTGAATCAATGGCGGGCTCATTAACCCCGCCGTAGGCGGCCTTCGGCAAAATTTGCATTGCACTTTTTGCTGCAAAAGCATTTTATATAACTTGAAGTATTTTGTGCGGTTAGCAAAGTTTCTGATTTCTAATGCAAATTTTGGGTTAAACATGGCGCTAATTAAGAAAGAATTAATCGTGAAGAATAAACAGGGGTTACACGCGCGTCCTGCCGCGGTATTCGTACAGGTGGCCAATAGATTTGATTCGCGTATTACTGTGCGCCGTGACGATGAAGAGGTCAATGGTAAATCTATAATGGGGATTCTTATGCTTGGGGCGGAAAATGGCAGTTTAATTATTATCGAAGCAGATGGTTCCGACGCGCAGAAAGCATTGGAAGAGTTGGAAAAGATAATTAGCAGTGAGGAAGAGTTATGATTCAGTTAAAGGGAATAGCTGCCGCAGGCGGCATAAGTATCGGGCCGGTTTATAAACTCGGAAGAGAGGAGTTTGTTGTCCTGCGTGAAGCGATCAAATGGGAAGATATCCCCGTGCAAATTCAGCTTTTCGAGGAAGCGTTGATTAAGACCCGCCGCGAGATTATCGAGCTGCAAAAAAGAATCAGTTCGGATATGGGGCAGGAGGAGGCCCAGATCTTTGATGCGCATCTTTTGGTTTTAGAAGACCGCATGCTCATTGAGGAGGTTATATCCCGGATTAAGAAAGAACAGCTTAATGTCGCCTATGTTTTCTCGGAAGTTTTAAAGAAATATATCAGCGTGTTCTTAAAAATCGAAGATGAATACCTCAAGGAACGCATCGCCGATATTAATGACGTCGGTAAACGTATACTAAGGAATCTTTTGGGCAAGGAGAAGAAGTGCTTGGATGATATTAAAGAAAAAGCGGTCATTGTCGCCCATGATATTTCTCCTTCGGATACCGCGGCAATGTATACTAAGAATGTCGCTGCTTTTGTTACCGATATAGGAGGAAAAACTTCTCATGCCGCGATTATGGCCAAATCTCTTGAGATACCCGCGGTAGTAGGTTTAGAGAGTATTACTGCCAAGGTTAATCCCGGAGACATCCTCATTGTTGACGGCAGCACGGGGATAGTGATTATTGATCCGGATGAGGAAACACTTAATAATTATCGGCAGAAACTTGAAAAATTAAAAGGTATCGCGGAAAGATTTCTATCGGTTAAGGACCTTGCGGCAGTTACCACTGACGGCAGGGTGGTCATGATAAACGCGAATATCGAATTTCCTGATGAGGTATCTTCAGTTAAACTGCATGGCAGTGAAGGAATAGGGCTTTATCGCACGGAGTTTTTTTATATGAATCGCAAGGATTCCCCCAGCGAGGATGAGCATTATCAGGCTTATAGATATGTTGCCCAGGCAATGAACCCGCATCCGGTAGTGATTCGTACCCTGGATATAGGAGGAGATAAATTTTTATCTCAATTTAAAATTCCATATGAAATGCAGCCGTTTTTAGGGTGGAGGGCGATTAGGTTTTGCCTGGCGCGGCCGGATATATTTAAACTGCAGTTACGCGCTATTCTTAGGGCTTCAGCGCATGGTAATCTTAAGTTAATGTATCCTATGATCTCCGGAATAGAGGAGTTGCGGCAAGCCAACCATCTGCTTAATCAGGCTAAAGAAGAGCTAAGGCAAAAGGGTTTGGCGTTTGATGATAAAATTAAGGTAGGAGTGTTGATTGAGGTTCCCTCCGCGGCATTGACCGCTGATATTTTAGCCAGGGAAGCGGATTTTTTCAGTATTGGGACAAATGATTTGATCCAGTATTCTCTGGCAGTTGATCGCAGTAATGAAAAAGTCGCCTATCTTTATGAACCGGCGCATCCGGCAATTTTAAGGCTGGTTAAAACTATCATTGATGCGGCGCATCAAGCTAAAATTAAAGTAGCTATGTGCGGAGAAATGGCAGGGGATCCGTCTTTGGCGCTTATTCTTTTGGGGTTGGGGCTTGATGAGTTTAGTATGCCGCCGCAGGTTATCCCCGAGCTAAAATATATAATCCGCGCCGTAGGGTATAAGGC
>Ga0105164_10002250_pt1 | contig 11983 bp, 13 predicted proteins | sample VDWuncwatermetaG_FD_89674 | JGI IMG/M metagenome (GOLD analysis project Ga0105164, IMG submission 89674) | Wastewater microbial communities from Netherlands to study Microbial Dark Matter (Phase II) - VDW unchlorinated drinking water | ecosystem: Environmental > Aquatic > Freshwater > Drinking...
GTCCAAGTTAATGTTAAACTTATTTTTTGCCCTACGCAACAGCTCGTCATGATTCTCCTTGTTTTCCGTATCGAGCCAGGTGTAATTTGCCAGGATTTTAAAATTTTCCGCGGGCTTGAACGTTAACTCATTCTCATAGCCAAATGCGCGCGCTTTACTGACATTCATATATTGCGAGGAAACAAAAGTTGCCGGATTATATGTGGAGTCGATAAGGTTTTTAAAATTAGTATGGAAATAGGTAAACCCGAAGATGAATTTATTATTTAAGAGCGACTGTTTGAAGCCTGCTTCATAGGTTTGGCTCTCTTCAGGCTTTAAAGAGACATTTCCTCCTCCAAAGGAAGGGTCGGAGGGCGCATAAAGTTGATATAAGGTGGGCGCCTTAAATCCCGTGGCAAAAGAGCCCTTTATATCTGTCCCTGTTTTAGATACCTTAAACAAAGCATCCAACTTGTAGGTGCTCTTTGTATTGAAACGTGAGTGGTCCTCTATTCTGTAGCTCTGGTTAGAATAAAAGAAGTCCTTAAAGTTAAATTTATTCTCCATAAAATATCCCTTCGTCCATGCAAATCTTTTCGGAAAAACTGACTCAGTAGTGCCCCACAACGGATCGACCGAGAAATAATACGATTCGCCTTTTTCAAACAGGTAATTAAAACCGGTAACTATAGTATCAAATTCTGCTGGCTTAAACTCGCCTTGCCAGTCTGCCTGCTTGGTTGAACCGTAATACCAGTCTCTTAAATAACTATTTGGCGGCTCGTCGGAATCGCGCCTGAAATTACCCGTCCAGGAAAGTTGAAGTTTATGCTTGAATAAATCGCAGACTTTATGCTCAGCCACAACCGATGATATAGCCTGTTTACTCCATCCTGTCCGGTTAGGGTCATCCTGCCCTGCACCACCGCCTGCGTCAAGGTCATACCGGGCGTAGGTATAGCGGTTGATTAACTGAAGGGATAGATTATTGGTTAAATCATAGTCCAGCCGCATTGAGTATGCGCTGTTTTCATAAGGGTCCCTCTCAGGGTTTCCCAGCGACTTGGCGGCTTTGGAAAAACCCTTGGTTTTTAAGTGTGATGCTCCGAAAGAAAAATGCAGCTTATCTTTTTCTCCGCTAAAATTCAGGCCCTCCCTTGATGTATAATTAGAACCTGCTTCCCCGAAGACGCTGAATCTTGGTTCCCCTCTTCCTTTTTTTGTAAGTACATTTATGACTCCGCCGATGGCATCAGAGCCGTAGAGGCTGCTTTGGGGCCCTTTTACTACTTCAATTCTATCAATATTATCCGTGGTTAAGTGCGTGGGGTCAAAAGCGGCGTTTACTGAAATAGGATCGTAAACCTTAACTCCATCAATCATAAATCTGGTTTGTCCTGAATTAGCCCCGCGCATAAATATCGAGGTAGTTCCGCCGAACCCACCAGCCTGCGCCACATCAATACTATAATCTTCCTTAAGCGCGTTTTGGACGGTATGCACTCCTTGTTTATCCAACGCCTTTGAAGTAAAGACGCTAACTGCGCTTGCTGACGAGGCGATGTCGGATTCGGTCCTGCTGGGTGTGATTACTAAATTTTCCAATTCTACTGCTTCCTGCTCTTCGGCAAGGATTCTTCCAAAAGCCATCAGCAAAAAAAGAATAGTAAAAATTATTTTTTTCATTTTTTAGCTCCTTGTATATCCAGAAACCAGTAATCATTTATCATCACTTTTTCCGGATTTCCTATGTTAATTTGATTTTTAAAAATCGGGCCGTCAAAGACAAAGGTGTGGTATTCTCCATTTTCGCCGCATAAATCAATATTCCCCAACTTTTCCAGATCGCGGATAAAACCTTCGTCTATTAACCGCCCCACCCACTCCTTACCCATTAGCTTTGCCTGGGTGGCAGTAACCACTGCCTTAAAGCCGGAATTGATAAAGTCAGACAGGATTTCCTTGGAAGGTTTTTCCCATAGCGGCTCAACAAGCTTTAATCCTTCATCCTTGCATATTTCTTCCACCCAATTCTTACAGTCAAGCAGGAATATATCCCCGGCTACCAGAGTCAGTGTACCCTGTGATTTTAAAAACCGTAATGTTTCCCGGAATACCTGCTCATATTTTCCGGTAGGAACTTCTTTTTGCAAGAGTTCAATTTCGAGCGCATCTGCCTGTATTCCAACGAATTTCCTCGGAACGCCGTGAAAACTTACCCTCTGAAATTCCTGCGAGACAAAATTCATAAGGTGTTTGATTTTATAACCGTTTTTTATCGCCTTATAACAAGCAAAACAGCTGTCTTTGCCGCTGCTCCATGAGCAGGCAGCGATTTTATCCTCCATACTCTTACCTTTCCGGATGCCTAAAAACAAAAATCCCCGAAAGCCTTAATTAGCTTCGGGGTTGCACCCTTTTTCTTGGCCCTTTTCCGCGAGGCAATAATTTATTTTTAATACAGGCAGGTATTCTGACTCCCCCGCCCTTTTGGCTACCTTCCCATCCTTATTAGTTTTAGGACAGTGGTTTTTATTGCCAAAGGGTTCCCTTTCTTTTGTTAAGAAAGGGCGGGGTCACAGCAGCGGGACTGTGGCCGCTTTTACGGCCTTCCCTTTTCCTATATTTACCAAATTGTGAACTATAAAATACAACTGATTAAAAACTTTGTCAAGCCTTTTCTTTCTTAAGTAACAATATGTGAGGCTTTCCCGAAACAGGATTTTTATGCACAAGCACCAGAGTTTTATAAACATTTTCTATAGTTTCGTAAGTCAATACCTCCTGGGCAGGGCCGATTTTATTTACAGCTCCTTCACTTAATAATAAAATCTTATCGCAGTATTCGCTTGCAAGGTTTAAATCATGCAAGACTATGATTACCGTAATTTTTTTGTTCCGGTTTAATTCTTTAACAAGGTTTAGTATTTTTATCTGGTGGCCGATATCTAAATGCGAGGTCGGTTCATCAAGGAATAATACTTTTGGCTCCTGCGTGAGCGCCTTAGCAATGATTACCATCTGTTTTTCCCCTGCGCTAAGTTCATTTATTTGCCTCATTTTTAACTTGAGCGTATCGGTGATGCGCATTGATTCCTGCGCAATTTCTAAATCGCTGCGGCTTTCTTTTTGCATGGGTTTTAGATAGGGTATCCTGCCCATAAGCGCAACCTCCCAGACAGTAAAAGAAAAATTGAAGACGGTATCCTGCGGCACAAATGCGAAATCCCTGGCAATCTCAGTATTTGTTATGCTATATAGATTCTTATCATGGTAATTAATTACACCTTGCCGGGGCTTAAGTGAATGGCTTAAGCTTTTTAGTAGGGTTGATTTTCCGGAGCCGTTAGGGCCTATTATTCCTAAAAACTCTCCATCCTTTATTTCGAATGAAACACTTTTCAATACCGGAAAGTTGCAATATCCGCAACTGATATTTTTTACTTCTATAAGTTCAGGCATAGGATTAAAAGTGAGCTTTTTGCTTTTTTCTTAACAGGGCAATAAAAATAGGCCCGCCGATAAGTGCTGTAATTACCCCGATAGGAATTTCTACAGGCGGTATAAGAGTGCGGCTTAGGGTATCTGCCAAAATAAGAAATGTTCCGGAGCTGATAGCGCTTGCAGGTATTACGATCCTGTTATTTGCTCCGCAGATTAACCTTATTGCGTGCGGAATGATTAATCCCACAAAACCGATTATTCCGCATACGCATACCACGCTTCCGGTAATTAAAGATGCCGCGATAAATAAAATTTTTTTTACCAATTCTACATTAATGCCTAAATGATGCGCTTCGTCTTCTCCGAGGCTTATAGCATTCAAGTCCCGGGCAAAGTAAATTGCCACACATATTCCTATAAGGATTAAAATACCTATACCAACTAAAAGTTTGATTTCTGAAACCTGCAGGCTTCCTAAGAGCCACCAGGTTATTCCATGCATCGCCTCGTTGGGAGAAATAGAGACGAAAAATAATAATAGGCTGCTAAAAATAGCTCCTACAATTACCCCTGATAAGAGTAGGCTATGGCTCGATACCCTGCCGTTAATCTTGGCTATGGCGTATACGATAAACATAGTTAGCCCTGCTCCCAGAAACGCTGTCACAGGCAAAAACTGCATACTTAAATTAAAAAATAAAGCCAGGACCGCGCCTAATCCCGCGCCGCTTGAAACCCCCAGGACATAAGGCTCAGCCAGAGAATTGCGCAATATCCCTTGAAATATTACACCCGCGACAGCAAGGCCTGCGCCGGCGATGAGGCCGAGAATTACCCTGGCGATTCTTAAATGTAAAATCACAACATTCTTAGAGGAGAAAAGTTCGGAGAGGTTAAGTTTTGTAGGCCCGAAACTTATTCCTACAAGAACGCTTGCGCAGAGCAATATAAAAAGCAATAAGAGGATCCTTTTATTCATTATATAGATTTTTATAGATTGCTTCCAGTCCATCCGCTATCCTGGGGCCAGGCCTGAATATTATGTCCGGGTCAATATTTGATATGACCCGTTTATTTCTTACTGCTTTTATTTTTTCCCATCCAAAGCGTTTTGACAACGTATCTTTGGTATTCTCTTTAGTCATATAACCTAAGATTATAACATCCGGGTCCCTCTCAATAATTACTTCTGAAGAAAACCTTGAGTATGAGCGCGGTGCATCATAAGCGATATTAATTCCTCCTGCCAGATTTAAAATTTCGGCTACGATTGAACCTGGCCCGGCGGTCATTATGGGGTCATACCATATTTCAATGAATGCCTTTGGCCTTTTATCCAAAGGAACCTTTTTCACCTTTGCAGTTATTGCCGCTATTCTCTTGCGCATATTAGAAACCATTGATTCTGCTTCGTCCTGCTTACCCGTAACCTCACCGATTTCAATTATCGACTCAAAGAGTTCCGGAATATTTTTTGGATCGCTGACAATAATTTTAAATCCCAACTTTTGCAGCCTTTTTATTGTCGGAGCCTGTTCTAGGCCCGTAGTAAAAATAATATCAGGTTTTAGGGAGACTATCCTTTCGATGTTTGGGTCTGAAAATGTGCCCACTTTGGGTATTTTTTTTGCAGCCTCCGGATAGTTACAAAAAGTGGTATCTCCTATGATTTGATTATCCAGCCCTAAGGCAAATAAAATTTCAGTTGCGGCAGGAGAAAGCGAGATAAATTTTTGATTAGCTGAAAATCCGGGTTGCGCTACAAGCAAAAGCGAAATAAAAAAAGCGACTTGTGTTAATCGCAGCATCTTAGAATTCAATTCCTTTCCTGGCTTTAACGCCCCTTTTATAATAATGTTTGATTTCTTTGATTTCGCTTACCAGGTCAGATTTCTTTATAATTTCAGGATGCGCATACCTGCCGGTCAGGATTAACTCCGTTTTTTTAGGGAGGGTATGTATTATATTTAAGGCCTCTCTTAGCTTGATAAGCTTTAAGTTTAAGGCAGTATTGATTTCATCGAGTATGACAATATCAAATTTTCCCTTAGAGATAATCTCTTTTATCCTGTTAAGCGCGCTATGGGCTAACTCTATATCTTCTTTGCAGGGTTCGCTTCTTATAAAACACCCTCTTCCAAACTGTTCGATCGTTATATTTTTTAATTTCTTTAAAGATTTGAGTTCGTTATAGCAACCTTTTTTTATGAATTGCGCAATATAGACTTTTAAACCGGCGCCCGCTGCCCTTAAGGCAAGGCCCAACGCAGCCGTAGTTTTCCCTTTTCCGTTACCTGTATATACCTGTATCAATGGATTAGCGCCTTCTAGCTCATTTTTAGGTGGTTTAAAGGGTGTCCCTGTCTTTGCAGGCGTATTTGCCCAGAAGCGGCACAAATACGCAGTTACAGATTTCGCTAGATTCTAATTTACCGTTTATTTTCTCGGCTAAAGTTAATAGCTGGATAGAGCTTTCCCCTAAAGGAATTATAATCTTGCCGCCTTCCTTTAACTGTTCGGCCAGAGGCAGAGGAATCCTTGGGCCCGCAGCTGTAATAATAATCCTATCAAAAGGCGCTTCTTCCGGCCAGCCAAGAGTTCCGTCTGCGCACCTCAGTTTAATATTTGCATAGCCCATTGCTTTAAGCTTTTCTTCCGCTTTTTTTGCCAGGATTTCCAATCTTTCAATACTGTAAACTTCTTTAGCCAGTTGCGAAAGTATTGCAGTTTGATATCCTGAGCCGGTTCCTATCTCCAGAACTTTTTCTTCCCCGGTTAACCCCAATGATTCGGTCATAAGGGCAACAATATAAGGCTGAGATATGGTTTGCCCTTCTCCTATTGCCAGTGGATAATCAACGTAAGCGCTGGCAGCTAATTCTTGAGGCACGAATTTATGCCTCTCTATTTTTCGGAATGTTTCAAGGACCGGTTCGTTTTTTATGCCGCGGGGCATAAGCTGCTCATCCACCATCCTTTTTCTTAATACTTCGAAGTCCATAATTCCCTAAGTATAAATTTGATAAATCTTAATGTATCAACTAAAGGGTTGATGCTGCTTTTTTTTCCCAAATATATTGCCTTGATCGGGACAGATTCAATTTTAAAACATGACCTCGCCCCCCTAATCAATATTTCTGACTCAGTCTCATATTTGCTCGTAGAAAGAGAAACTTTTTTTAAAACATCTTTTTTTATTAATCTGAAACCACACTGCGAGTCCGGGATCTTTTGTTTTGTCATCTGCGAAATAAGCCAGGACATAAATCTGTTTATGATTTGGCGCTCCAGGGGCATATTCTTAATCTTTTGCATCCTGTTTCCGATTATTATTCCGCTATCCGAATATTTGGCTAAACGCATAAAGTAAGGAATATCTTCGGGAAGGTGCTGGCCATCACCGTCCATGGTTATTACGGCTTCACAATCGCAATTAAGAGCATAATTAAAACCCTTGATTAAAGATGCCCCTTTACCCTGGTTAGGTTCATTTTTTAACACAGTGGCTCCGCTCACTTGAGCTATTCCTGCAGTATTATCTGTAGAGCCGTCATCAATAACTATCACTTCAAGGCCTTGTTTTTTGACCTCAGCCACTAGCCTGGCAATATCTTTTGATTCATTATAGGTAGGAATAATTACGCAGGTTTTCATAGCTTATACCCAGAACCTTTTGAACATATACCATTGGTCAGGGTATTCGCGGATATATTCCTCGAAAATTATTATATACCGCTGCATTAATTCTTTCATATCCTGTTTTTTATCTCCTGTAGGGATAAATTCAATAGGTTTTTCTATTCTTAGCGTAAATGTATCATCCGGATTTCTTAACATAAATCCCGGCACGATACTTGCGCCGGTCTTTAGCGACAAGGCGGCAGGGCCTTCGGGAAATACTGCCGACTTACCGAAGAAATCCATAACAACCCCTTTTCCTGTAAAATCCCTGTCTCCGGCTAAAGCCAGTAAACCATTGTTATTTAATACATCAAGGCTCTTTTTAGCTGCTTTACCCAACGGTATAACCCTGATTCCTTTGGCTTCCCTTTGAAAATTAAAAAAATCATTTACTTTTTTTTCTTTATGCACTAGCGCAACCACCCAGAAGGGATACCCCGACTGCGCAACCGCTACTCCCCCTAACTCCCAGTTGCCCAAATGCGCCGATAAAACAATAACGCCCTTGCCTTTTGATATCGCCTGGTTAAAATAATTTATATTCTCTATACGGATATTATTTTTAATGTATTCCTTATCCAATTTCTCAAAACGGAAAAAGTCCACAAGGTATTTGGCAAAATTCCTTGCCATCCTGATTCTTATCCTGCGAATTTCCCTGTTTAATTTTTCAGGAAAAATTGCCCTGAGGTTTTCCTTTACACACATACGGTCTTTATTTGCAACCATGTAATGCAAGTCAGAACAAATAGTCGCTATTTTATAGGTGATTTTTAAAGGCAGGCGCATTGCGATAAATTGGCCTGTCCTATAGAGGAGGTAATTAAGCATTATTATAAATCCAGTAAAAGACGGGCTATATCTAAACTGGCATTAGGTTTGCTTATGGCGCTAGCGCATTCGCTGATACGTTTTAATTTTTGGGGATCGTCCAGTAAATCCTGGATGGAAAGGTAAACCTCTCTTGGTTTATCCAACGCAATTGCGGCTTTCTTTTTAGTAAGATAATCAGTATTATTCGCTTCCTGCCCCGGTATGGGCTTTACTATAATCATAGGAATTTTTTTTGCTAAAACCTCGGCAGTAGTTACCCCTCCGGGCTTAGTAATGATAATATTAGAAATATCCATAAGCTCGTGTATGTTATGCAGATAACCGAAAACGAGCACCTTCTTTTTATATTTTTTTATCCTTCTCTTTAACGTTTTATAGAGTTTCTTATTTGTCCCGGTTACTACAATCTCCTGAATATCCCGCTTAACTTTTTCCAGAGACTTAACTATTGTTTTGATGGGGCCTAAACCCTGTCCACCCCCCATAATCAATATGGTGGGCGTTTGCGGGTTTAATTTTAATTTACGCATAAGCCTTATTTTATCTATCGGCTCATTGAATTTTGGGTCAAAGGGTATGCCTAAGGATTTAATTTTTTCCTGAGGAACCCCTTTTTTTATTAAGCGCAATGTCACATCAGGCGATGGAGTAATATAATAATTTACAGCATCATAAACCCAGTAAGAATGCGGGATGTAGTCGGTGAGCACGGCAACTAAAGGAAGGTTGGAACCGTAGGTTTTTTTAAAACCTGCAACCATTCCGCAGGGGAATGCCTGAGTGCAAAGCACTGCGTCAGGTTTAAACTGGTCAAAAAGGCACTTTAATTTAGGGGAATTGAATTTATGTACCTTTTCTTTTAATTTTTCCACTTTTTTTACTACCTCAGGATTATCATAAAGGTAATTCCAGATTTGCGGCGTCCTTTTTATTATGCCCATATAGATGCGATTGACGATTTTTTCCGAAATCGGGTTAGTGTAATTAAAGGCATTGATATTCATTATTTCTATATCCGGCCGCAATATTTTCAGACTTTTTTCAATGGCAAGCGTAGCGCTGCGGTGGCCTGAGACCTCAGAGATATACATTAAAATTATCCGTTTGGGAGCCATAAGGAGGTTTATATCTTATTTTCTCGGTAAATCTCCGCCAGGGCATTGGCGATTTGCGGGTGGAATTGTTTACCGCTTTCATGCTTAATCTCTTCAGCTGCTTCTTTTTTACTAAGGCCTTTACGGTATGGCCTGTCAGTAGTCATGGCATCAAATGCGTCCGCTACTGAAATTATCGAAGCGATTAAAGGTATCTGGTCACCTTTAAGTTTATCAGGATATCCTGAGCCGTCATATTTTTCATGATGATACTTGACGCCTAAAGCGGCGTTTTCCAGCTCTTTTATAGGGGAAAGTATTGTGACGCCAACTACAGGATGTTCCTGCATGCGTTTTTTTTCTTCAGGATTTAAAGGCCCATCTTTATTTAATATAGATTCCGAAATGCCGATTTTTCCTATATCATGCAAAAGGCCTGCGATATGAAGGTCGTCAAAGAATTTCTTGTTCAATACTATTTTATTCTTTTCTTTAAGCTTCCTGGCTATCTCAAGGCTTAAGGTTGTTACCCGTTCTGTGTGTCCGTGCGTATAATGGTCCTTGGCATCTATTGCAGCTGCCAGCGCTACAGTGATATGGAAAAAAAGCCTTTTTTTTCTGTCCAGCTCCAGCTCCAGGTTTTTAAAAAGCCCGGCATTTCTTATTACCATCGCAACATCCGAGGCTAAAGCAACAAAAAAATCAAGTTCATCGCGTCCGAATTTCCTGCCGTTTTTCTTGTTCCCCAGTAATAGTAGGCCCAACAGATCATCCCTGAAATAGCTGGGGATGCAGACAGCCGCATTAAAAATCTCCAGTTGATAAATGGCTTTTTTGAGCGCCTGTTTTAAACCTTGCGTAATGGTTTTTTTCTTTAAAATTTTCTTAGCCTCATCATATAGCATTGCGTCGTTGTTAAAAATCTGCTTATCTATACGCTGCCTGAAGAAACTGATCAGCGGGTTATCCGCATCCATCCGCGCAAAACCTTTGGGTATTTTTAATCCGGAAGACCCTCTTGAAACAGTTAATACGTAGGTATCCTTTTCATTATCATGCAATAATATGCCGGCATAGCCTACCTTAACTTTTTGAACAATCAAACGAACGATTAGCTTGATCAAGATGTCAGGTTCATGGATGAGGATCATTGTTTTTGCCGCGCTCTCAAGCTCTTTTTTATAATCAATAACCACTCAATACTCCTATTTTTGCAGTAAGGCTGCCAAAACAACTCTTTCCAGCTCGTCTAATTCCAGTGGTTTGTGTATATAATCCAATACTCCGAGCTGGCGGCAGCTCTCAAAAGCATCCTCTTCTTCCGGTTTTCTGCCGGTAACCATTATTACCCTGATATTTTTATCAAGTTCTCTTATGCGTTTTAGGGTTTCTATTCCGTCTATGCCTCCCATTTTAATATCCAGAAGAATCAAATCAGGTTTTGCTTTATTTATGTTGGCCAGCGCTTCCTCGCCGCTTGGCGCCGTAACCACTTCAATTTTTCTTTTTTTGAAGAAATTTGCGGCAAATTCCCTGACGTCTGCCTCATCATCTACTATTAGTAGCTTTCTCATATGCCCCTCTTTTTTATTATATCTTTGAATCTTCCTATAAATGCACGTATCTGCATTCACACCGCGCACCAGCCTTATCTCAACGCGCGCCTTATTAATTTCTGGAGTTATCGGATAATTTGGATCAAATGGTATGGCTTTTGTCCTTTCTTAAACTACCCGTATTATACCTTACAAAAATAACACTTCAAAGAAAAAAGTATTATATTCGTGCTTCTTGCAGATCGTCGGAGTCCTTTTCAAAGAGCGAGCTGATGTAGGTGGTTGAGTAGGTTTATTTATAAGTATCCTCGGCTCGTTTCCTCAGTACGAAAACCCAAATTATTTTTTTTGCCTCATCTATATCGTATAAAACGCGATAATTGCCAATTCTTAAACGATATTGTGCGGTATATTGCATTAATTTAAAAGGTGGCGTGAGTTTCTTAAAGATGTTTTTACCTTGTGGATAAGGATTTTCGGAAAGTTGCACCGTGGCATCCATAATTGCATCTTGAATTTTCCGAGGAAGCCTTGCAAGGAGGTTATAGAATTTGTCTTCCATGGATAACGTGGGAAACAGAACTCGGTATTTCATCCCCGTTCTTTCCGTATTTTTTTTAAAAGACGTTCCAGCGGTACTCCCTTAGCGCCCTTTTCAATCGCATTCCTACCTTCTTGGACAGCCTTTATTGTTTCAGAGTCCGTTGCTTCATCAATAAGGTCAACCATTTCTATCGCTTCCGCATAAGGAATTACGACATCCACAGGAACTCCTCGTTCGGTAATAATCAAAGGATTTCTGCTTCTTAGAAATCTTGACAAACTGGCCTTAAATTGCCTTACACCTATGTGCGGGGCCTTAAGTAGAATTGAAGCTAAAGTCATATTTTTATCTCCTTTCTTATGTAGTCTCAATCGTGACTACATAAAGTGTAGCATGCTATTATGTTTTGTCAAGAGGAATTTAATCCGCCAATATTTTTTTCTGAGTAGCGCAATGATTATTTTGCTATTGGAAGCTCCAGTATAAAGCGCGTCCCGGTTTTGTATTGCGATTCAAAGGAGATCTTGCCCTTATGGGTATCGGTTATAATGCGGCGTATAACATAAAGGCCAAGGCCTGTGCCTTTACGGGATGAGGTTTTAGTAGTGAAGAAGGGGGTGAATATTTTATCGGCCTGTTCATCTTTTATCCCCATGCCGTTGTCCTGAACAATAATTTCCAAAATACTGTCTTTGGGCTTTGCCGAGACGGTGATTTTTCCCCGGTAGCCAACCTCTTTTAATAAAGTCAGCCGTTCGACTGTAGAGTCGTAGGCATTGTCAATAAAGTTAAAAAAAACTTCTTCAAGTTGAGTCATGTTCCCTTTAATTTTTGGAATGCTATTATAA
>Ga0105164_10002251_pt1 | contig 11977 bp, 10 predicted proteins | sample VDWuncwatermetaG_FD_89674 | JGI IMG/M metagenome (GOLD analysis project Ga0105164, IMG submission 89674) | Wastewater microbial communities from Netherlands to study Microbial Dark Matter (Phase II) - VDW unchlorinated drinking water | ecosystem: Environmental > Aquatic > Freshwater > Drinking...
GAATGGCGCATTGGTGTTGACGGGGGTAATGGTGACGTTCGTGGTCATGGTGTCGTTGGCGTCGAACGGGACATCCGCCCGCGCGATCTGCATCCCCAAGACGTGCGCGCCCGCGTCGTACCATGCGATGGCAAGTATCCAAATGCCGCCCGGGGCGCTCCCCCACCACGCCACGCTATTTTGCCCTCCTGTGTTATTGAAAAGGTAGAAGATGGGGATTCCGCTTCCCTGCATCATAAAATAGAACTCCCTTGCTCCATCCGCATCTTTGGAGATCAAAATTTGTCCCGTGATCTCTCGTTTGAACCAGAAGGCGATCGAGAAGTCGTGATTGCCGGGACTGAGATCGTTGCTGACCACGCTGAGAGATTCATTGTTGTACAGTGTGAACTGCGCGGCGTTGCCGACCTTGCCCGTTCCTTGGGTGACGGTGTTGTTGTCTGTCAGATGGTGCGCGCCGATCGAGTCGTTTCGCGCGCCGTTTGGTTCGCCGAGCTTCCAGTAGGCGACCAGGCCATTCGTCAGCGTCTTGGCGGTGTCGACCCGGAACCCGGTGCTCGCGCCGAGCTGTTCCGCGACGGTCGCCCGATAGGCATAGGGGACGCTTGTCAGCCGCTGGCGCGGACTCATCTCCGCGTCGGCCCCGACCTGCGTGGACAGCCAATAGTCCCCGTCAAAGGACAAGGTGATCGGCGTCACTTGGCCCAGCAGGACGTTAAAGACCCCGCGCGCGATCGAGAGGCCGGTCTGCGTTTCGGTCCACAGCGCGGTGCCGCCGGTCGCGGCGCCGTAGAGCCGGAGTGTCAGGTTGTAGGTGCCCTCCAGCGGCACGTTGTTGGTGTCCACGAGCGTGCCCTGGTAGCGGATCAGCTTGGGGACCTCAGCGGAGCCGGGCGCGGCTCTCATCAATGCGCAGGCCCCTGCGACTGTCAGGAAGAGTAGAATCCGTCGCTTCATGCGAAACCTCCTTCGTGTTCGACCCTACACAGCCCGGTGTCCCGTCCACGACCGATTGATCTGCGTGCTCACAGCTCAGGTTCCGGCGTGTTGTACGCGCTCAAGACCACCTGCGTGATGCGCTCGCGAGCCTCTTTCGTGGCCGGTGCGACCAGGTCATACCACTGGCCGTTGCGGCCCTGCTCGCGCGGCATGCTGACAAACAACCCGTTGCGGCCTTCGACGACCTTCAAGCTCTTCACCACGAACGAATTACCGATCGACACGTCGCAGAACGCCCTGACGGTGGTCGGGCCGTTGATGCGCGTGACGCGCTTCACCGCGAGTTCCAGAGTGGACGCCATGTCTCCTCCTTGCTTGTTGACATCCGCGAGGCAATGTGTCCGCTCATCGCCAGTTGCCTTCCGCGATCTGCTTCGAAAACCACCCGCCGGTCAGGCCATCGAGGGTGGCCGTGAGTTCCCGGATCCGCAGCTCTTTCTCCAGCTGTCCCCGCGGGTTCGGCGGCGGGTCGGTGAGCAGCGCGACCTGGAGCCGGCGCCGCTCAAAGTACGCCCGCGTGACTTCATCCACGATATCGTCCCGCAATTGCACCATCAGCTTGGAGCGGACGTCGATGGAGGTTTGGTCGGTGCTCCAGAGCAGGTCCCCAAGGTCCCAGTTCAGGGACAGATCGAAGCCGCTGGAAGGGTCCGTGGCCGTGATGATGCGGTCGAACGTGGGATTCGTGGTAGAGCCGCTTGAGGTCACGTACGTATCCCGGTTCCGGTCGTAGCCCATGCTGAACGTTGGGAGCAGCGCTTTCAAGGCTGCCTGCCGGCGCCAGCGTTGGATTTTTTCCGGCTCGACTTCGGCGTAGCGGATGGCCGCGCGCTGCACTTGGCTAATCGTCGGCTCATGCACGAAGTTGTCCAGCAAGGCTTCCGCGCCCGGCCAGTCTCCTTGGGCGAGTTGTTCCTCGGTCAGATCGAGCTGATAGAGGCCTTGATCGGTGGCGGCGAATACGTGCGTCGGTGTGGCGGCCAGGAAATGAATGTTGCGCGTGGGCAGCCCGGCATCGAGCGTCTCCCAGCGCTCCTCGTCCGGCCGATAGCGGATCACCCCTGCCGGCGTGGCCGCATACGCAACCGTGGGGGAGTGGGCCTGCACAATCAGATGATGGACCGGGGTCGACAACGCACCCCGCCGCCAGGTGGCTCCGGTGTCTTCGCTGATCAGCAGGCCCTCACGTCCGGCCAAATACAGCCGGTTGCTCTGGCGCGGGTCAACCGCGATCGTCGTCAGCTCGCGGACGATCAGGTTTTCCTCAGCATCCTTGGATGCTTCAGATGGTTCCTCGCCGGCGCTCAATCCGTCCACTGGCTCCTCCGGTGCGTTCTGGACCGCAATCTGTTTCCATGTGCCGGCAGCCATGGAGCCTGCGAACAGGCCGTGATCCGCCAGCGCATAGATCAGGTCAGGCTGTTGAGGATCGATCGCCAGATCGTGGACTGACTGATGGGTGAGGGGCGAGGGCGGCTCCTGCCAGCTCTGGCCTCCATCGAGGCTGCGGAACAGCCCGCCGGCCGTGCCCAGCCAGACTTCATCGCGGCGGGTGGGATGGAAGGCGATGACGCGGCACCACGACTTCCCCTCGCCGGCAGCCTGGAAGAGCCGGGTCCAATGAGCGCCGCCGTCTAGTGAACCGTAGAGGCCGTGTGTGGTGGCCACCAACACCCGGCGGCCATCAAACGGATCCACTCCGATGAAGGTGACTTGGGCAGAGGCAGGGCAGCGGAGCCGCTGCTGCCATTGCCGGCCGCGATCCCCACTGCTATACACTGCCCGCTCCGAGCCGGCATAGAGGACATCCGGGGAGGTGGGGTGGACGACCACGCGGGTGATGCGGATGTCATCCAAGCCTTGGCTGAGGAGCTGCCAGACCGGCGCAGTCCCGCCGGTGGCGGAACCTGCGGCCGACACGCGCACGGCACCAACAAACAAACCGACAAGTATCGCGGCGAAGAAGAGTCTGGGTGTCGCGCAGCGTCGTGCCGGAACACCCGGGATTCGGAAAGCTTTTAATTTGTCGAATAAGCAAATTTTCATTGCAGACAACGCATACCATGGCCCCGGCAAGCCTGTCAACAAGAATTTTCACTTTCAGAAAATTATTCTTGACGATCACACAATTCTGTGTCAGACTTGCCATAGGCTTTTAGTGACAACCCTCACTAGAAGGACACTGAGGAAGGAAGGAAAGACGCGATGTCAACCATGCTCAAATCTCCCCGCACCAAATCTAAGCCTGCCCCTGCATCTACTGAGGTCGCCAAGACAGTCGGCACTCGGCTCCGGACCGCCCGCAAGGCCCAGAAAGTTACGCTGGTAGAGTTGGCGAAGACCTCAGGAGTGGATGCGGCGACCATCTCGCGGATCGAGACCGGCCGGATGATCGGCACGCTGGAGAGCCACCTCAAGCTGGCTCGGGCGCTGGGCATCCGGTTCACCGAGGTCTATGCCGGGATCGAGGAAGCGCGGGCGAAGGGGGCGGTGGCCGTCCAGCCGGCCTCAGGTCGCACGGAAGTCTACGTCCATCAGGCCGGGCGATCTTCCATGGCGATGCTGACGGCCGATGTGCTCAAGAAGAAGCTGATGCCGGTGCTGGTGACGATCGAGCCTGGCGGCAGCACCTATCGGGAAGAGGCCAAGGCCGGCACCGAGAAATTCATCTACATCCTGGAGGGGCAGGTTGAAGCCAAGGTGGGCGGGGAAGCGCACCAGTTGCGGCGTGGCAGCACGCTCTACTTCGATGCGTCGCTGCCCCACGAGCTGCGCAACACCGGCTCCAAAACCGTCCGCTGCCTCGCCGTCACCACTCCACCAGCGCTGTAGCGCCATGATTCGAGCGGCATAGGAAACACCTATATGATGCCATACAGTATTGAGACATTTACTATGCACTATTGCCTTTCATTATTCCTTACTTCACTGACCAGTTTCTCCTTTGGCGTGTTTATCCTCGTGAAGAATTCACGAAGCACCGCGAATCGCCTATTCGTCATATTTCTGCTGCTCGGTGTTTCAGTATGGAGTGGGACCCAGGCCTTAGTTGGGACATGGCCCGACCCCAGGTTCTGGTTGCTTATTGCGCAGATCGAGCATGTTGGCCATGTCTTCATTCCTACCGTCTTTCTCCATTTCGTCCATAACCTCACCAATCTCCATCACCAAAGACGACTCAAGTATTCGTATGCGATCAGTGCACTCTTTCTCTGTGCAATCCCTACTCCGCTTCTTCTGAAAGGAACCGACCCTCACGGATTTGTTAAATTCGCCCTCGACGTCGGGCCTCTCTATCCTGTGTATTTCGTATGGTTCGTGGGAACCATAGCCGAAGCCCTGGTGAAACTTCATCGAGCGACCCGTAACCTGGTCCATCAACCCATGGATCGGTTGCGGCTCAAATACATCTTCTGGGCGACATTTATTGGCTTTGCAGGCGGGTTGCCGAATTTCCTCTATGTATTTGATATTAATCTCTACCCCATAATCCCGTTCTGTACATATCTGGTCCCGCTTTTCCCGGTACTCATGGTCTACGCCATCGTCAAGCATCAGATTTTAGATATTCAAATCGTGATTCGAAAAAGCCTTGTCTACTCCTTAGTCGTCACGCTGCTGACCGTCGGATATTTTGGCTTGATTTACACAATCGAGCGATTATTTCAGACCACGCTTGGGTATCAGTCGCTCTGGTTCTCGTTAGCCTCATTTGCTCTCATGGCGCTGGCATTCCAGCCGCTCAAGGTGGGCATCCAACGAGCCGTTGACTGGCTGTTCTTTCGCCAGCCGCAGGAAATGGTGATCAAGCGCCTTGAGCGGCTCGAGGAAGAAACCCGCCAGATAGAACGGCTGAAAGCTGTCGCCACGCTAGCCGCCGGCTTAGCACATGAGATCAAAAATCCCCTCACGTCGATCAAGACATTTGCAGAATACTTGCCTGATCGCTGCAATGATCCACGTTTCCAGGAGAAATTCGCCAAGATCTTGCAGCAGGAGATCTACAAGATCAATGAGCTCGTCCAACGGCTCTTGGATTTTGCTAGGCCGAGTCAACCGCAGAAAAAGATCGCGTGTCTCTCTCAGCTGCTTGATGAAACCGTTGAACTGCTGCAGAGCCCCCTCTTAAGCAAGCGCATCGAGATCATCAGAGTCTATGGATCAAAAGATACGGCGCTGGTGGATCCTGTCCAAATAAAACAGGTCTTCTTAAATATTTTGCTGAATAGCATTGAGGCGATCGCTGGCGATGGCTCGATCACGATTTCGACGTGTGCTGAGAACGGCAGCCTGCGGATAGTCATCAAGGACACCGGGCAGGGAATTCCCAAGAAGGACCTCGGACGAATCTTTGATCCGTTCTATACCACCAAGCCTCGGGGAACCGGGCTAGGACTGTCGATCGTACATAGCATCGTCCATGAACATGGCGGCCGAGTTAATATCCACAGCGATACTGGGCGTGGGACAGTCGTGACAGTTCAAGTCCCCGCGCATCATCAGGAAACCGACTACGGCTTCAACGGAAATATGGCTTCCACGCCGGTGACTCACGATTTGAAACCGACCGCCACCTCTCCATGACCCTTCTGGATCACTATCGACTTAGTCTTCTTTTGACGACAGCAATATCCATCACGCTTGGGTGCTGGGTGTTAACACGAAGGCGAAAGAGCAAAGCCGTTCGGATTTTTTTCATCTACATTGTAGGTCTGGGATATTGGAGTTTTATGCAGGCTATGGCCAGCTTTACTGATGATCCGAGGATTGCTTTAGCCTGGGTTCGCGCAATGTTTTATGCTGTTATCACTTTTCCGTTACTCCTGACATATTTCTTTTCAGCATTCTTGGAGATCCCCCGACCTAAGATTTGCATATTTGGCTGGCTGCTGGTCCTTGGATTCCTTCCAATCCTCTCGACAGATCTATTCCTTCAACAAGGTGATTCGCTAGGGTTTTTGAGTACTATGCCGAGAGCTGGGACACTGTTTCTACCCTTTAATGTGGTATGGATTGTTTGGTTCCTATATGACATTTGGCTGTTGGGTGCTCGGTCTCGAGCGCTTCCGTCTATAAAACGTCGCCAGGCTTACCTATTGCTTAGCGTATTTATACTTGGCTATATAACGGGATGTACAAATTACTTATATATGCATGGAATCTGTATTATTCCATTGCAACCGCTGGCGACATACGGCGTTCCGGTTGCTGTATTAATGATCGCTTACGGGATTTTCGCCTATGGACTCTTTGATATGAATGTCGTCATCCGACGAAGTCTCGTCTACTCAATCCTTGTGACCTTGCTCACCGTTTGCTACTTCGGCTTGGTCTACGGAGTGGAGCGGCTGTTTCAGACAACTTTCGGCTACCAGTCGATTCACGTGTCGCTGGCTGCCTTCGCGCTCATGGCGCTTATCTTCCAACCGCTGAAGATCGGGATTCAGCGGGTTGTCGACTGGCTATTTTTCAGGGCGCCCCAGGAGGTAATGATCAAGCGCCTCGAGCGGCTGGAGGAAGAAACTCGTCAAATGGAACGCCTAAAAGCTGTCGCAATATTAGCAGCTGGTATGGCGCATGAGATCAAGAACCCGCTATCGTCCATCAAGACGTTTGCCAGCTACATGGAAGAGAAGTACGACGACGCGCAATTCCGCCAGAAATTTACCAAAGTCATGCAACAGGAAACTGACAAAATCAACGCCTTGGTGCGCAGGATGTTAGATTTTGCCAAGCCCAGCCAGCCGAAGCTTCAACAGGTGCAGCTCTCCAAGCTCATCGACGAGACCGTGGATCTGCTGCACGGCACCATGCTGAATAAGCATCTCCAGATCGTGAAGGCCTACAGCACCAACGATGAAGTGTTCGCTGATCCGGTCCAGATCAAACAAGTCTTTTTAAATATCCTCATCAACAGTGTCGAGGCCATGGATCAGCGGGGCTGCATCACCATCTCGACGGTTGCAGATAATGGCCACCTGGAGATTCTCATGGCTGATACTGGCCCAGGCATCCCAAAGCAAGATTTACCGCGTCTTTTTGACCCCTTTTTTACCACCAAGGCCCAGGGAACCGGTCTTGGCCTTTCAATTGTGCACAGCATTGTGAAAGAGCATGGCGGCCGAATCATCGTAGACAGTGACGTAGGCAAGGGCACAACGGTTCGAATCCAGCTTCCGGCATATCACGGATAAGACGAAGGAGGAGCAATGTTCCGCATCTTAGTGGCCGATGACGAAGAAGGCATTCGAGAGTCACTGAACCTGATTCTCTGCGAAGAATATAACCTGGCATTTGCCATCAACGGCCAGGATACGCTGGATAAACTCTCCGCTGAGAAGTTTGACCTTGTCTTGCTGGATATCAAGATGCCAAAAATGGATGGCCTGGAAGTGATGAAACGGATGCGCGAGCAGGGCATGACTGTGCCAGTGCTGATCCTAACCGCCTATCAGAGCGTGGAACTCGCGAAGGAAGCTATCAAACTCGGTGCTCAGAGCTACCTCCCTAAGCCCTTCGAACGCGAGCAGATCCTCAACGAGGTCCGCAACACCCTAAAGCGCGATGGAGTGGCTCTATAAACTCTGTTTCGGTTTTACCGTTCTCTCGAGTCTCCTGCAGGGGATTTTTGTCCTCTATAAGAACCCTCGTTCTCGAGTTAATGTCATGTGGGCACTCACAAATTTTACCGTCGCTGTGTGGGCACTCGGACTTGTCACGAGTTTTTTCGAATCAAGGTATCCGGTAGCCTTATTCGCGGCTCGCTGTTCGCAGTACTCCGCTACGTGGATTACTGCCTTTTTTATTCACTTTTGTTTGGCTCTTCTCAACAAATCGGTTAAGGAAAGTAAAGTCGCGGTATTTAGTTATTGTTTTGCGATAGTGATGGCCGGTTTCTTTCTCACCCAATGGTTTATACCGAGCGTTTCACCAAAGCTGATATTTCGCTACTACATTAATTCCGGACCTCTGTATGTTCTTTATACGGCCGTATTTTTGGCAGTCGCCGGTTACTCTCATTGGCTTCTTTTTAAACACCTTCGAGCACAATCACGAGAACGACAGAATCAGATTAAATATGTCTTTTCTGCAACACTTACCGGATTCGTATGCGGGTCGACAGCTTTTCTCTTAGTCTACGATATTCCTTTTAATCCGCTTCCGAGTCTCTTCACGCCACTTTATGCTGTAATCATCACGTACGCGATCTTGAAACACCAGCTTATGGATATCAAAGTTGTCATTACCCGTACAGGCGTATTGTTGATGACCTATCTTGTTGTCTTGGGTGTCCCGCTTCTTATCGGTTGGTTCGGACAAGAGCGGCTCGAATATCGGTATCACGACAAATGGTGGTTAGTACCACTAGGACTTTGCACAGTTTTAGCCACAATCGGACCATTTGCCTACGCTTACTTGCAACGGCAAGTCGAAGCGGCACTCTTAAAAGAGCAGCGTCGCTACCAACGCCTACTCCAGCGGGCAGCTCAGGGCATGACGCGGGTGAGGAGCCTCGACAAACTGACAAAACTGATCACCGGCGTTGTCAGTCGCACGGTTCGCGTGCAGCACGCCTCGTTGTTTCTATTCGACGAAACGGCCCATTACTATTTCCTTAAAGCCAGCCACGGTCCCAAGAGGTTGGCTATCCAAAGCCGTTACGTGCTCGAAAAGGCGCATCCGCTGGTGAGGTGCTTAATGGACAAGCGCAGGATTCTTACTAAAGAAGAAGTTGCGCAATCATATGATCCGGTGGTTGAGCGAGAGTTGGCTGGTCTGGAAGCAGCGGTGATCATCCCTGGTTTTATTGAGAGAGAGCTTATTGGTTTCCTGGCGCTTGGCGAAAAGCTGTCCGGTTCAGCATATTCGCCCGATGACATCCACGCATTCTCAACCTTGGCTTACGAGGCTGCCGTTGCTCTGGAGAATGCCAAATCCTATGGAGAGCTACTTGTGGCTAACGAGCAGCTCCGCATGGCTTCCAAACGTTTAGCTGATCAGGAACGACTGGCCGCGGCGGGGCAGTTTGCGCTCGGTATGGCACACGAAATTAAGAATCCTCTATCGGCAATTAAAACCTTTGCGCAATACCTGCCGCAGAAGTACCAAGATTCAGCTTTCAGAGAGAAATTTTTCTCCCTCGTGCAATCGGAAATTGATCGAATCAATACGATCGTTAAAGACCTGTTGGATTTTGCTAAGCCCGCTCCACTTCAAATTGAATCTGTCCGGCTCTCAAAATTAGCTGAAGACACCCTGGTACTGCTATCGGATCAGGTGTTGAAGCAGAGCGTACAGGTTCATAAAGAGTTTTCTGAGAATGGAGCATTAACTCAAGCAGATCCCAAGCAACTCAAGCAGGTGATCTTGAATTTAGTGCTCAACAGCCTGGAAGCGATGCCGGCCGGCGGCCGTTTGGAGGTACTCACCAGCTGCCGGAATGGCTCTGTGATCTTGAAAATCGCCGATACCGGCTGCGGAATTCCGTATGAGTATCAAGGGAAGCTCTTCGACCCCTTCTTCACGACGAAGGAGCGGGGAATGGGCCTGGGGTTAGCCATCGTCAAGGGTATTGTGGAGCGCCATGGTGGAACGACCTCCGTTCACAGTCAACCCGATAAAGGAACCACGGTCGAAATTACCCTTCCTGCCGCCAAGTAGCCTTCAAAAAGCCTTGCCTTCCTTAAAGCCCTCCAGCCCTCCAGCTTTTCCTTGACAGGGTCCGCTATTCGCTTAAGATATAGTAACTAGCAACAACTGATAGCAGTACTTAAACCGCAGCCCATCCCGCGGTAAGCAGGATGGGTAGTTTCGTCTTATCTTAATGGAACGGTAGAGCCCTGGACCTGATGGAAAGCGACATCCTAACTCTAGACGAGCTGCACAGTTACCTGAAGATCCCCAAACCCACTCTCTACGCCTTGGCGCAGGATGGCCGCATCCCGGCCGCTAAAATCGGCAAACATTGGCGGTTTCGGAAGGCTGATATCGACCGGTGGCTCGATGCTCAGAAAGAGCTTCCGCGAAGAGCCCGGCAAACCAACGGTACCAATGGCGCCAAGTAACCGCGTCGTGATTACCGGCCTCGGTGTCATTAGCTCCATTGGGGCGGGGAAGGAAGAGTTCTGGGCTTCTCTTGAGGCTGGCCGCAGCGGTATTTCCCGTGTCAAGAAGTTCGATCCTTCCCCCTATCCCACCCAGATGGCCGCTCAACTCAACGGATTTGACTTCAACCCTTATATTGATCAGAAGTGGTCCCGTCGCATGGATTTAACTGCGAAGCTGGCGGTGGCTGCCTCTAAAATGGCTGTCGCCGACGCAAAATTGGATCTGTCGCAGACCGAACGGGAGCGCATTGGCGTGGTAGTCGGGACGGCCATGGCTGGTCATGCGTTCATCCTCGAGCAGCATGATATCTACAATGAGAAGGGGCCGATGAAGATTAATCCCTTCACTGCGCTCACCGTCTTCCCAGATGCGCCAGCCAGCTTCATCTCAATTGAGCTAGGATTGCATGGGCCGAGCTTCTCATTAGCGACCGCTTGCTCCTCAGCGCTGGACGCCGTGGGCTATGCCTTTAACGCGATCCGCAAGCGGGAGCTCGATGCAGTGCTGATGGGTGGGGCAGAGTCCACGGTGTTTCCTCAGGCGTTCTCAGCCTTCTGTATGCTGCGGGCGATGTCCCAGCGTAATGATGAACCCGCTCGGGCCAGCCGACCGTTCGATAAGAATCGGGATGGCTTCGTGCTTGGCGAAGGCGCGGGAATGTTAGTCCTAGAGGATCTGGAGCATGCCAAGCGCCGCGGTGCGCATATCTACGCCGAGATTCTAGGCTTCGGAATGACCTGTGACGCCTACCACATGACCGCGCCGGAGCCTTCCGGTCGCCAGGCGGTTCGCGCACTTCAATTGGCATTGAAAGATGCCGATGTCAAACCGGCAGATATTGACTACATTAATGCCCACGGCACCTCCACACTCCTAAACGATAAGACCGAGACTTCAGTTATCAAGCAAGTCTTCGGCGAGCACGCCTACAAGGTTCCGATTTCTGCAACCAAGTCGATGATTGGTCATCTCATTGGGGCCGCCGGCGCTGTTGAGTTGATCGCTACAGTGCTCGCGATGGAGCACCAGATTATCCCTCCCACCATTAACTATCAGACACCGGATCCCGAATGTGATCTAGACTACGTTCCTAATACCTCCCGTAAAGCGACCATTGATTTCGCCTTGAAGAACTCCTTTGGCTTTGGTGGGAAGAATTCCGCACTTGTGATTAAAAGGTACGAGTATTAAAAATAAGAAAGGAAGCCGATGAGTACACTATCTAGTTCGACGTTGACGCCGAGAACTTTCACGTACGAAAAGCGAGTTTATTTAAAAGACACGAATGCTGTTGGTAACGTCTACTTTGCCAAGTATTTTGAATGGCAAGGAGAAGCACGAGAGGATTTTCTTCGTCGAGCAGTTCCTAACCATATGGAGCTGTTCAGTCTTGGCATAAAAATGATTACTGTAAACGCATGGCTAAAGTATGAACATGAAGTTCGTTTGTTTGATGAAATCCTAATTGAGATTAGTACGGTTTCCCTGAAGAAAATGAGTATGGAATTGGGTTTCAAGTATATTAATAAGTTCACCAACGAAATCATTGCTATTGGAGGCCAAAAATTGGCCTTCGCAAATCACGCTAATGCATTAATTCCTATTCCATCGTCAATTCGCGCCGGGGCTAGAACTTGCTTAATTGAGCGTGGTAGTAAATTTTGGAATATAGAAATAACTAAGATATACGCAGATTCTCGGCAAGTTGAAGAATTTGAGGACAAGATAAAGACGACGAAGTAATAATGTATACTGCTCCCCTTTAAGACACAGGCCGTGCTAAGCGAGTAAACTGATGGCTGAACAACGGAGGTTCAGCCATGCCACGACGGAAATGGGATGCACGCACGAAGGCGCTCATTGTGCTCCA
>Ga0105164_10002253_pt1 | contig 11971 bp, 9 predicted proteins | sample VDWuncwatermetaG_FD_89674 | JGI IMG/M metagenome (GOLD analysis project Ga0105164, IMG submission 89674) | Wastewater microbial communities from Netherlands to study Microbial Dark Matter (Phase II) - VDW unchlorinated drinking water | ecosystem: Environmental > Aquatic > Freshwater > Drinking...
CCCTCGGCTCCCTCGCACGAGGCCGACCATAGCGCGGCTGTAGTCTTGGAGCGCATAGCGCATTTTCGACCGCTCATTGCGCACGCCCGAGACTCGCGCGCACACGAGGCCGAAATCCCGCGTGTAAAGCGTGCACATCTTGTCCGACTCCCCCATGGGGCGGCTCTGCAACACGAGCGCCTCGGTCTGATATTTTTGGTACATGTGTTCAATCGTTCTCAGCAAATTCGATAGTCGTAGTGGTCATTTGCTTGATATGCTCAAGATGCTTTTCGATTATCTTCCGCTCATCGCGGGAAACCGTCATGCGATAGGTGCCCGGATCGCCCGGCCGCATATTTTCCGCTTTGCGGAACGCCTGAATTTCCCTGATCGTGTCCCGCACAAATCCTTCTTCCTCCAATGCGGGCGTGATCTCGGTATCGAGCACGATACCGGGCACGTCTTGGTTTGCGCTGTTGTCCAACGCCACTTCTTTCACGTTGACTTCGTCCGCAATGATCGGAGCGATCTCGTTCCAAAAAGGGACTTCCGGTCCCGGATTCCTGATGGTGAGCTTGGCGAGCGGTTGCCGCACTTTGATCCCCGCTTCCGAGCGCCGCATGAGAGCGATTGTCACGAAGCTCCGGGCAAACAGCATCGCCGCAAGCACGTCGATCGGTTCGAAAGTATACTTCGGCGCTGATGGCCACGTCGCGAGATGCACGCTCTCCTCGTCTTCCTCCTCGCGCACCGCTTGGAAGAGATGCTCGGCATAGAACGGCATCGCGGGCGCGATCACGCGCGCAAGCGTGTGGAGCACGTAGCGCAAAGTAGCCAACGCGGCTTGTTTATCGGCGACCGCTGAGACTGCCTCAGATGCTAGGCGCGGAGAAGCAGTTTCTGGAGGCGTACTGGATGGTACGGTGGAAGAAACTGCGTGGCCCCGCAACGACGCAGATGAGGTAGTATCGGCGGTCGCCTTGAAGCGATCGCGCGAACGGCGCACATACCACACCGACAGATCGTCGATGAATCCCGCGATCGGACGCGTGGCGGCGTCGAGCTGATAGCCCTCGAACCCCGCGGTCGTTTCCTTGATCAATTGCGCGACGCGCGAGAGTATCCAGCGATCCAAGATATTGACGCTCGTATGATCGCGCACGGTACCGTCCGCGTAGAGCTGATAAAACGCGAGGACGTTGTGCAATCGGCCGATGTGTTTCTTGACGATCTCGTCGACCGCGCGTTCGTCGAAATTCTTGGAATCGCCCGGCGCGTTCACCGTACACATGAAGTACCGCAGGGCATCGACGCCGTACTTGTCGATCATCGAGAACGGTTCGACGACATTCCCCACCGACTTCGACATCTTCTTGCCGTTCGCATCCAAGACGTGCCCGAGACAGATCACGTTTTTAAACGCCTTGCCGCGGCCCATGATACCCGCGCCGATCGCGTGAAGCGTATAAAACCATCCGCGCGTCTGATCGATCGCCTCGGAAATATAATCCGCCGGATATCCCGAGCCGTCGATCCACGCTTTGTTTTCAAACGGATAATGATCTTGCGCAAACGGCATCGCGCCCGAGTCGAACCACACGTCGAGCACGTCGGGTACGCGGGCCATGGCGCCTCCGCACTCGCACGGAAAGACGCACTCGTCGATATAGGGACGATGCAGGTCTTCGGGCACGATGGCACCTTTTTCTTCCAGCTCCTTGACGCTTCCGATCACCTCAAATTTTTTGCACACTGCGCATTCCCAAATCGGCAACGGCGTGCCCCAATAGCGACTGCGGCTGATCGCCCAATCCTTGAGATCCTTGAGCCACTCACCGAAACGGCCGTCACGGATGTGTTCCGGTTGCCACCTGATGCTTTCGTTTTCTCGTATGAGAGTTTCTTTCACCGCGGACATGCCGATGTACCAAGAATCACGCGCGTAGTAGAGCAACGGCGTATTGCATCGCCAACAATGCGGATAGCTGTGCTCGATCTTTTCTTTGGCAAATAACAGTTCGTGATGCGCGAGGTATTTGATGATCTCAATGTCGGTCGCCTGCGCATCTTCGCGCGGCTTCACCTGCAAGCCCGCAAAATCTTTGATCTCCGGTTTGAATGTGCCATCAATATTCACATGTTGAATGAATGGCAGGTTCTCGCGCTTCCCCAACGACATGTCATCCTCGCCGAATGCGGGCGCGATGTGCACGATGCCGGTGCCCTTGTCGGTCGTGACGAAATCCGCCGCGTATACCTTCCAGCCGTTTTCGCGGTTTTTCAACTTCTCATCTTTTGCGTAATAGTCGAAGAGGGGTTCGTATTCGATGCCGGCAAGCTCCTGCCCCGAGATTAGCGAGTCTGACTCGCTGTCCTCCCCATCGCGCTTTGCGCGCACGAAGTGATCGCCGCTCTGTTCGGTCAATATGTATGAAATGTCTTTTCCCACCGCGAGCGCGACATTCCCCGGCAGAGTCCACGGCGTCGTCGTCCATGCGAGCAGATAGGTATTCTCCGGCAGATGATGCTTCTCCGGATTCTTGACCTTAAACTTCACCGTCGCCGCAAGATCTTTGATGTCTTTGTATCCCTGCGCGACCTCGTGCGAAGAAAGCCCCGTGCCGCACCGCGGACACCACGGCACCACTTTGTAATCTTTGTACAGCATGTTTTTCTCCGATGCCGTCTTCAAGATGTGCCACACCGACTCGATGTAGTCGTTGGTGTAGGTGAAGTAAGTGTCGTCGTGATCCACCCAATAGCCGATGCGATCGGTGAATCCTTTCCACACGTCGACGTAGCGCAAGACGCTTTCCTTGCACTTCTCGTTGAATTTGGCGATGCCGTACTCCTCGATGTCTTTTTTGGTCTTGATGCCGAGCTCCTTTTCTACGGCAAGTTCGACCGGCAAACCGTGCGTGTCCCACCCGGCTTTGCGGCGCACATGATAACCGCACATCGTGCGGTAGCGCGGAATCGCATCCTTGAAAACCCGCGATTCCAGGTGATGGATGCCCGGCTTGCCGTTGGCCGTCGGCGGCCCCTCATAAAACACGTACTCGCCCTTCGGCGCGCCTTTCTCGACCGACTGCTCGAAAATCTTCCGCTCACGCCAAAAAGCGAGCGTCGCTTCCTCGCGCTTCGCCGCCTCGCTCTTCTTTTCTTCACTCATCGCATCAATGTATCAAAGATGCACCCCCGTTGCGAGCCGGATCTCCGTCTCTTCGGAAGAGGAACATTACCATTTTATCCCGTATGCTTGCATCGCGCGGATCACCGGCTCAAGATCGCGGCCATGCTTTGTGAGCGTGTATTCGGTCTTGGGCGGGACAACGGGATAAATCTTCTTCGTCAAGATTTTTTTCTGCTCGAGCTCTGAGAGTCGTTCTGACAACATTTTGGGGCTGATACCTTCGAGCGAGCGGAGGAGTTCGGAATATCTTTTTGTACCTGAGAGCAAGTCTCGGATAATGAGCGTGGTCCATTTGCCGTCGATGATGTCGGCAGTCTTTCGTACCGGGCAGTGTATATCGCAAACGTCTATTTTATGACTCTGTTTCATGAGAATTCTATAGTTAGTTACTAATAGGTAACTACTTTACAAAGAATAGTATATGGTTACACTGGGACTGTCAATCTTATTAATTAGTAAATAATAATGTATCGTATGAAAGCTTTAAAAATAGTATTGTATATCGTCGGGGTCTCCCAGTTGGTGCTCGGGGCTTTGTTACTCTTCGTTCCGGATGTCTTTGTGGCGTGGATGGGGCTCTCACACACGGGTACCGATATCCATTATCTGTTTGGTATGTTGTCGGCGCGATTTCTCGCGTACGGGGTCGGTATGTTCTATATCGCACGCGATCCGATGAAGAACGTCTTCTGGATCCAGAACATGATCGCCATACAGGTGATCGACCTCGGCGTGGGGCTCTTCTATACCGCAACTGGCGTTCTCACGCTCGCGGTCGCGGGGTTTCCCATGTTCAATGCGGCACTCTTCACCGTGCTACTTTGGTGGCTCCAACCCAAGCATGGGTAATGAGGTCATGGGGAAAACGAGAAAACGGGGACGGGAAAACGGGGACGGGGAAAACGGGGACGGGCACAGTTTTACTCTAACCGAGGTCCTTCCTCGGCCTCCCCTCTCTGCGCACGGTTGAAATCAGTTTGTGTTCTTGGATCATGTTCTCCACCCACATATCGGCCCCGAACGGGGCGCCGCGCTACACCGAAGTGCGCAGTCGTGCGAGGTCGTCTTCCTTGTCGGGCGCATTGATCCACCGCAGGTATTGTTTCGGCAGATCAATCGGCGGTTCGTCGATGAAGCGCGCAATCGCGTTTGTGTCGCCATGCGTGCGCAACCATGCGCTTCCCCACCGCCACTCCTCGCACCTCTGCACAAGCTTCGCGCGCACCGGATTGCGTTCGATATATTTGATGACGGTGAGGAGATGTGCGTCGTCTTCAATGATGAATGACTTGTATCGACCCTGGTACAGCGGGCCGGTGCCGGTGGTACCGGTCTCGGCGTGAACTCGACGCGTATGCGCGTTGGTGAGTCGGTGCATAAATATGCCGAGATCGCCGTCGTTTCTCGGATAGAGCGATAGGTGCCAGTGATTTGGCATAGCGTCGAAAGCAAGGATGCGCATGCCGGTTTCCTCCTTCGCGTCGGCGAGAATGTCGAGGAATGATTGATAATCGCGCGGTGCGTTGAATATCCTCATCCTTCCGACGGCACGGTTGAGGACGTGATATGGCATACCACCGACATCGACGCGAGCTGTGCGGGCCATAGGAACATCATATCATACAGATAACTGTGCCTGTCCCCGTTTCCCCCGTTTCCCTTGTCTCTTTCCTTGCCTCCCCTTGTTGAAGCTACCTTCGCCGCGTGAGTAGCGGTCACCGCTAAGGCCTTGTCCCGCGATCGCTTCGACAGATTCGATTGCCTGCATCGGGCCACCGGCAGTAGCGCTTATGCAGATCGCCTCCACTGTACCGTTTGTCATTGTCTTTCCTTCCATCATTTCAAAAGTGACAGGCCTCGGTACCAGTGATGGCCGAGGGGTTGTTCACTCAAGTCGAATACCCGCTCTTCGCCTTCGAAGTCGGTGAAGGAACCGAGCCGAACTTGATTGATGTACATAAAGCGATCGTCGCGGACGAAGTATGGTCCACGGCCACCATAGAAGAGAAGCGACATTCCTGCACATATGCACGATGCAAGCACTCCCTCAGGAACGGGATAGCAATCTTTGCATACCACCCGCCGTAGTGCATCGTCCACACGGGCACATTTTGGTGCCAGATGACCGTCTGGCCCACACCCTTGTCGGAGCGTGGCGTCGTGAAGTAGAAGTCGACAACCATATAATCACCCAACTCGAAGGCAATGACCTTCGAGTGAGGTAGGCAGTCGATAGTGTCTTTCTTGACGTTCTGGGCGTAGCCGCTGGCCATCGCCTCAAAGAAGGCGTGCTCGATACCTCGAAGGTCTGGGAACATAGTTTCCCTCGTTCTCTTAATGAACAGAAACTCAGCGTACAATGCCACAAACTGCTTAAAAGTGAAAGCTAACACTCCGCACACATCATCGTCCCCCATATACACTAACTTTGCGCGACCGCGTATAGTTAGTGGGCATGCCCGACAACGAGCTCGCTCATGCTTCGCCCACCATGCCTCGTCCACGCCAGCACGAGGAAGTATCGACCGTGCTCACGACAGTAATCCAAAATGCTTCTTGAGACGCCACGCGCCCTCCATTTCTTCGACGATCATATACAAGATGTCTTTGCCGATTTTGAAATCCGCCTTGAGAAGCGCCGTGAGGTCTTCGCAATCGTACGGATACGCCCACACGCTGTCTTGGATGCGCACGAAGCCGATACTGCGCAGAGTGCGACGCACCTTGTCTCTCAATCCCTTTCGGTACTCCGGAATGTCAAAAATGAGCACGCGCCACTTACCGTCCCACCGCTTGGGACGACGAAGTTTGAAATCGCGCGCTTCGATACGCCGCAGTGCCGCGTGCCCTTTTGCAGTGAGCTTCACTTTGAAGCCGCCGCGGACGAGCAGTCCTTCCCGTACCATGCGATCACGGGCGCGGTTGATGATTTCTTTTTGGCGACGACCGGGGAGGAGCCCGAGTTTCCCCATCGCGCCGAGCACATTGGGAGCAACCATGGCGATGCCCAGCATCCCCGTCAAGCCGACGGCACCCAACACAAAAGCGGTAACGTCTTTCCGTTTTTGTTTCTTTCTTCCCGATGTTTCCAAAACCCCCATACACCAAGTATACGCGACCGCGCATATTTAGTGTAGGGGGAGAATACCGGCAGAGGATAACGGAACAGGATAATCGTTTTCCGTTTCCCGGTGAGTGCTATTGATGCCCAAGACACGCGTCAAGCAAACAACTCCCGCACGTCGTCCCAGGTAAGCTTCTTGAAGAGATCCTTGCTCTCGCCTACGACGGCGTCGAAGAGATTTTTCTTCTTCTCCTGGAGTGCTTGGATTTTCTCTTCGATCGTGCCGCGCGTGACGAGGCGATAGACATTGACCGACTTGGTCTGACCGATGCGATGCGCGCGATCGACCGCCTGGTTCTCCGCGCTCGGATTCCACCACGGATCGAACACGATCACCGTGTCGGCCGCGGTGAGATTGAGTCCGGTGCCGCCCGCTTTGAGGCTGATGAGGAAGACCGGAATCGATGGGTCGCTGTTGAACGAATCTACAAGCTTTTGCCGATCGCGCGTCTTGCCCGAGAGGTAACGATGCACGATTGTGCGCTCGTCGAGCGCGTCGGCGACGATGTCGAGCATCGAGGTGAATTGGCTGAATATCAAGACCTTGCGGCCTTCGGCGGCGATCTCCTCCGCGAGATCGAGGCACGCGTCGAGCTTCGCCGATTCATATGCGCGCCAATCCTTGCCCTTCGCGAGCAGTGCCGGATGATTGCACGCCTGCCGCAGTTTGGTGAGCCCCGCCAAGATGTGGATCTGCGCGCTCTTAAATCCCTTGCGCTCCACCGCCTGGAAGACGTCGCCGCGCACTTTGGCGAGGATCTGCTGGTAGAGCACGTTTTGATCGGTGCCGAGCTCGCACGTCTGCCGCTGTTCGATCTTGGGCGGCAGTTCGGCGAGCACTTCGGATTTGGTCCTGCGCAACATGAAGACTTCGGCCTTGCGCCGCAGATGCTCAAGCGCCTTGGTATCGCCGTGCTCCATGATCGGCTTGTGGAAGTGCTTGGAGAAATGCTCATGCGATCCGAAGAATCCCGGCATGAGGAAATCGAAGATCGACCACAACTCGGAGACGTTGTTCTCAAGCGGGGTGCCGGTGAGCGCCAGGCGATAATCGGCGTGCACTTTCTTGACGATGTGCGCGTTCTTCGAAGCGTGATTCTTGATATTCTGCGCTTCATCAAGCACGACATAGTCGAACAGCGTCTTCTGATCGGTAAAAAATTCCTCGTCCCGCTTGAAGAGCGGGTAGCTCGTTACGATCACGTCATATTTCTTGTAGCGTTTGCGGAGCGCCTTGCGCTCGGCGATCGACCCCTCGTACACGAGCACTTTGAGATCCGGCGTGAATTTCTCAGCCTCCGCCGCCCAGTTGTAGAGGAGCGTCTTGGGGCACACGATGAGCGACGGTTTGCGCTTTCCCTTCCCGCTTGTCGCTCTCACGCGCGCCATTGAGAGGAGCGTCAAAGTCTGCAGTGTCTTACCGAGTCCCATGTCGTCGGCGAGGATGCCGGCGAAGCGATACGAGCGAAGAAAGTGCAGCCAGTGCACGCCTTCCTTTTGATACGGGCGCAGAGTCTTTGCAAGGCCGGCGGGGATGCGCACCCTCTCGACCGGCTTGCCTTTTTGGATATCGCGCATGAACGCGGTGAAGCTCTTGGCGCGCGCCGCATTGTAGTGCGGCGAACTGCTCATGATGTATTCGAGCTCCGGCGCGTGGTAGAGTTTGCCCGCAAATCCCTGTTCGCTCTTCTCGAAGTGCTCCAGCATGCGCACGAGGCGTTCGAGATCTTCGCGATTTTCTATATTGACGAGTGTGCCGTCAGCCCGCCGCAGGAACGCCGCGCCGCTCTTGAGATATTCCCGCAGAGCGTCGAGCGTGATCTTCTCGCCGTCGCAGTAGCAGGCGACGTCGAAATACAGCCAATCGTTGTCGGCTTCCAGTTGCGCGTCGAAATCCGCGCGGAAAGTCGCGCTTGAGATGGCGATCGCGTCCTTGGTGAAGATGATCGGATACCCTTTTGATTCGGCGAACGCCGCGAGCTGAGGCCATGCGGTCTTCAGATACTCGCCGACTTGTGTCGAGCTATTGCGCAAACACTTGAGCGTCTTGGTGAAACCGAGCTCGTCCATGCGATCCGCGAGCTCCTTATAGAATGCGATCTCTTTTTTCTTGTCGATCACGGCGACGCGGATCAAGCGGTCGGTCACGACAATAATATGTGTGCCGTTGTACCGGATATTTTGTCGGCGATCCAAATGCCGCTTGCCACCCGCAGTGCTGGTGAAAATACTTTCCGAAATATCTTGCCGATAACACCCATAATCGATGACGGGGGTCACCCGCAGTGTATGCTCGGTGCTGTCGAAATCAACCGCGAACGATGCTTGCGGAGGTGCCGACGTCTCGGCGGTATACACCGGCATAGGTGAAAGCAGGTCGAAATGCTCGGACACCATGCGCGACAGTTCGTCGAAGCGTGCGACTTCGACGTCTTGCAAGACTGTCTGATAATTCTCCGATCGTTTTGAACCGCTCTCATAATCGGATTGCAGATGCACGCGATCAACGAGCGACACGAGCTCCTGCGGCAAGGGATGCAGTTCGAGTGTGTCCCCGGTGCGGCGCGCGACACACTGATCGAACATGATGAATGGATCCGGGTCGTAGTGATGACGGCGAGATCCGTCCTGCCAATACTCATCCGGCATGCGGAAGATGAATGAATGCTTGATTTGCTCGGGATCGTAATAGATCGGCCATTCACGCGCTTCGTGAATGAGCTCCGCTTGCAAGCGCGGCGGATTTGCGACGACACGCAGAGGCGTATCGTCCCAACCGACACGTACCGGCAGATCGATTTCCGCAAGGAGAGCGAGGAAGCGCTTCATGTCCGCGGTCGAGCGCTCCGCGCCGGGAAATCGTTGATCTTTGATGAAGGCGAGCGCGAGCCGCTCCGGCCCGGTGAGCTCGGCATGATCAAGTAATTCTTTGGTACCGGCGTTTTGGCTCGGCGCGCGTTTCTTGTGGAAAGAGATCGCGCGATTGTACGTCTGCAAACGCAGGAAATAATCCTGCGGCTTGAATACACGCGGCGGAGCGGGAGCCGCCGGCATCATGTGCGTCGGTGGCGCAGACACACGCGACGGCGCAGTCGGTTGTGCCTGCGTGAATCGTTGGTGCGACAGAAGCGTTTCGAATATCGCCGACGGCACGGCGTCCGCCGCGATACCGAGCGCGCGCAAGGCGTCTTTCACTTGCTCGACATCGGCGGAAGCGGGCGCAGGCTTCACGGCCTCCGCCGGCATCGTATCGATAGTATCCGCATACGCGAGACCGAGGGCCGCCGCGTGTTTGCATGCGTCATCGTACGGACAGGTACATGTCATATCGGCGATCTCGTCGCTTCCTGGGTCGCACGTGAGGCGCGTCTCGTACTTTCTGCCACCTCTCACCAAACCTTCGATCTCGATCAACCCGTCTTTCATGTGCGTATCGCACCGCTTCACCCGTCCGGCATCATAGTACCACACACCGCGCCGATAAATATGCGGCTCAAACGAGCGCTTCAGGGCCTTGAGAAACACATCCTTCGAGATCATTGCTCACAAGTGTTATCAAAATCGACGCCTTTGGCAAGTGCACGCGACCGATGGTTGTCTGAATCAGGTATACTATTTTGTATGCGCATCGACGGTTCACGCCCCTTTGTCCATCCGAAAAAGACCCACCTCATCGGCATGGCGCTCGGGCTGTTCATTCTTTCGGCTGTGAGCTCATTCACCTTCCTATACATGCGGCCGACGGCCGCGTATTCCAGCTCGATTCCGGATGCAAACACATCCGCGACGTCGACATCGCCGACGCTTCCCAATGGCGCGCTACCCGCCCTTGCGGACCCTGATTATTACGCACATATCAAACAACAATTGCTCGAACTGAAAACGCCGTTTATCAACGCAAACCTCTCGACGATGCGGCTGGACGTCTACACCGACGGGCAACTGACGCTCTCGGTGCCGATACTCGCCAAGGGCAAGGTCGGCTCGTGGTGGGAAACGCCCGTCGGCATTTATCGGGTTGAAATGAAGGAAAACGATCACTTCTCTTCGATCGGGCATGTGCACCAACCATGGAGCTTGCAGTTCCAAGGCAATTTCTTTATCCATGGATGGCCGTACTTCGAAGACGGCGCGCTCGTATCTTCATCGTACTCGGGCGGGTGCATTCGCTTGGCCACCGAGGATGCCGCGAAGGTCTTTGAACTCGCAAAAGTGGATATGCCCGTCATCGTGTACGACACCGCTTATCAAGGCGACCCTTTTACTTACCATCTCAAACCATCGGCAAAAATTTCGGCCGACGAATACCTTGTCGCCGACCTCGACAACGGCACCGTACTCGCCGGGAAAGAGGCCTCGACGACTGCACCCATCGCATCAATCACCAAACTGATCACCGCGCTCGTCGCGACCGAATACATCAACCTCGACAAGAAGATCACTATCCTCCCGGATGCGCTCGTTTACACCACCGTGCCGCGCCTTCACCCCGGCGAACACATCAAGGCATACGATCTTCTCTTTCTCCTGCTTCAGGAATCATCAAATGAAGCCGCCGAAGCGCTCGCCGCCGATCTTGATCGCGACGATTTCATCGACGCGATGAACCGCAAGGCCGCCTCGATCGGCCTCTCCGACACCGACTTCAACGATCCATCGGGAGCAAAAGAGGATTTATCGACGCCGGAAGATCTCTTCAAACTGCTACGTTATATCTACACCAACCGGCGTTTCGTCTTTGACATCACGACGGGTGAAATGACCGACAGCGCATATGGCTCGCCCTTGTTCCAAAATCTCAACAACTTCAACACGATCAAACAATCGCCGGTCAAATTGCTTGGCGGCAAAGTGGGCCAGACCGACGAAGCTGGCGAAACATATGCGGGCATCTTTGCGATTCCTATTGCGGGGCAGGAGCGCAAAATCGCGATCATAGTGCTCGGCTCGCGCGACGTGCAGAGCGACGTGGCGACGCTCGCGAAGTTTGTTAAGAGGGCGTATGCACGGAACAATGCCGACCTCGGCACGTGATACAGGCAAAGGTCGAGCCCGTCCTGCGGACGGGCTCTTTTTCACTTGTTGCCTTTCGGTTTCTTCTGAGGTTGATCCGGCTCGGGCCATGAGAACTTACGGTCTGGTGGGCAATAGAGTTGTTGCGTGCCGAGCTTTCGATAGCGCAACACACCCAATTTGCAACCGCAGTGATGGCAGTACTCATCCTTCTTGGACATGACGTATCTCCCTTCCGTACCACCAAGAATAATACCACCAAAAAACTATCACATCCGCTCCGGTGCGGGTATACCCAGTATCCGCAATCCATTTTTGAGCGTGCGATTCACCGCCTCGGCGACGGCGACTTTGTGCGGCGCTCTCGCCGTGCCGTCGAGAATCTGCACTTGCCCGTACCAGCTGTTGAACGCGCTCGCGAGATGCGTGAGAAATTGTGTCACCAGATGCGGCTCGCGGAGCGCGGCGGCGTGTTCGACGATCTCGGGGAAACGATGGAGCAGGCGCGTGATCTCGCTCGGCGCGGCGTCTTTGTCTGCGATTGAGGCGATCCCCTGCTCACGCGCTTTTGCGATCACCGCATTGGTGCGCGCGTAGGCGTATTGCAGATACGGCCCCGAATCACCTTCAAGCGAGAGCGCGCGCTCGCGGTCAAATAC
>Ga0105164_10002254_pt1 | contig 11970 bp, 14 predicted proteins | sample VDWuncwatermetaG_FD_89674 | JGI IMG/M metagenome (GOLD analysis project Ga0105164, IMG submission 89674) | Wastewater microbial communities from Netherlands to study Microbial Dark Matter (Phase II) - VDW unchlorinated drinking water | ecosystem: Environmental > Aquatic > Freshwater > Drinking...
GCGCGCCGACGGCCTGCGCCTGGTGATGCTCACCGGCGACCACCGGGCGACCGCGGAAGCCGCGGCGCGGCGCCTGGGCATCGAGGAGGTGTACGCCGGGGTGTCGCCCGCGGACAAGAGCGCCGTCATCGAGAAGCTTCGCGCCGAGGGCCGGCGCGTGGCGATGGCGGGCGACGGCGTCAACGACGCCCCCGCCTTGGCCCTCGCGAGCGTGGGCATCGCCATGGGCACCGGCACCGACGTCGCGATTCAAAGCGCGGGCATCACTCTGGTGCGAGGCGACCTGAAAGGAATATTGCGAGCGCGCAAGCTCAGCCGCGCGACGATGCGCAACATCCGGCAGAACCTGTTCCTCGCCTTCGTCTACAACGCGCTCGGAGTCCCGGTCGCCGCCGGCATCCTGTATCCCGTCTTCGGCGTCCTGCTCAGCCCCATGATCGCCAGCGCCGCGATGAGCGTCAGCTCGGTCTCCGTGATCGTCAACGCGCTGCGCCTGCGCAAGGCGGCGCTATGAAAGGGGCACCTATTGGTACCACTCCCATACCGACGTGCAGGAGCAGAAGGGCGTGTACGGCGCGTTCATCACCCATCCGCGCGAGAATACCCTCGAGTACGATCGCGATGTCGTCGTCGTGCTCAGCGACTGGTCCAACGAGGACGCGAAGTCCATCCTCAAAAACCTGCGCAAGGACGGCGACTACTACCTATACAACGCATGGGCGGCATGGACTACTCCGACGTGGATTACGACGCCTTCCTGATCAACGGCAGGCGCTCGCTCCCGCTCGCCGAGGCCCATCCGGGCATTCCGGCCATTCAGCGAAAGAAGCTCTCGAAGCGCTTCAGCGCCTCCCCCATCCCCTCCCGGCCGAATCCGACGCGAATGTGGGGCCGATCGTACTCGTAGACGGTCGACGGGAGCACCATGACTCCGGCCTCACGAACCGCCCGGGCGCACAGCTCCTCGACGCTGCCCGCGCCGCGATACGCGGGAAAAGCCACGGTCCCCGCCTTCGGCCGGACCCACGAGAAGGAATCCTTTCGCCGCTCGAAGAACACGTCGAGCAGTCGGAGGTTCCGTGAGATTCGTTCGCGATGGCGCGCGAGGATCGTTGCTTGGGCGCGCAGCCCGACGAGCGCCAGCACCTCGCTCGGGGCGGCGCTGCAGATGGTCGTGTAGTCCCGGAGCTCGGCCAGCCGCTCATAGAGGGCCGCGTCCTTCGCGACGAGCCAGCCGATCCGGATGCCCGGCATCCCGAAGGCCTTCGACATGCCCGAGAGCACGATCGCCTGGTCATACAGCTCGCATGCCGGCGAAAGACGGTCCGCCTCGTCCAGCTCGAGCAGCCGGTACATCTCGTCCGAGAACAGGCGAACGCCGCGCGCGCGGACGACCTCGACGATCCGCCGGAAATCCTCCTTCGACGGCAGCGCGCCCGTGGGATTGTGCGGGAAATTGACCACGACGAGCTTCGTGTCCGGCCGGATCATGGCCTCCAGCCGGGCCGGATCGAAGCGCCAGCCCTCCTCCTCGGACGGCTCCCACATCTCGACCTCGCAGCCGAGGTCTCGCGCGATCTCGTAGAGCGACTGATAGCCCGGAAAGGTGCAGATGACATGATCTCCGGCCTTGAGCAGGGCGTTCATCGCCAGCGCGATAAGCTCCTGGGGCGCCGCGACCAGCACCTGCTCCGGATCGACGCCGGCGTACAAGGACGCGATCTCCCGGCGGAGGATGGGGGCTCCGCGGGACTCGGTGTAGCCGAGCCGCAGGCCGTCCCACAGCCCCCGGGCCTCGGCGTCGGCCAAGCCGAGAATCTCGGACTGCGCCCAGCCGTCGCAGTCGGAGCTGGACAGCAGATGCGGCGCCGAGAACTCGTGCTTGGCGAAGTAGCGCTCGAGCAGGAACGGTTTTATCGACATGGGAAGAAATCCTACCTCTTTAATTTCATAACCTCATCGCATGCGCGTCCTGCGGTCCGACAAAGACCTCCGCGAGTTAAAGGTCCCCGGCGGCCCGAGAGCGCTCGCGCTTGAAGGCCCCGCAGAGACACAGGACGACCACGGCTCCCTGTTGCGCGGGGATGGACCGGAACAGTCCCAGGAATGCGGCCGTCGCGACGATGAACAGGCTCACGACGGGCAGCAGCAGGAGCGGAAGGCTCGTCAGCGCGAGGCTGCCGGCCGCGCGGCGAAAGCGCTCCTCGCGAGGCGCCGCGACGGCGATCACCAAGGTTCCGACGAGCGCCTGCGTCCACAGATTTAACGGCAGCAGCAGGACGGGTCCCAGGTCGGCGTAAAAGAATCCGATGTGCGTCAGCAGCGCGGATCCTGGTCCTCCGCCGGCGTTGAAGTAAGCCCACGCCATGGGAGCCCAGCCGAAGATCATGCCCTGGATAAATCCCGCCGCCGCGCCGGCCAACGCCGCCTTGCGCCGGAACTTCTCGTCGGCGATCGCGAGGCCGAACGCGGCGAAGGCCAACGCGTGCTCGAGGCCCGCGCCCAGGAACAAATGCCCTGGCATGCGTCCCGCGACGGCGGCGCCGGCGAACGAGGCGCAGACGACCGCCGCGCAGGCCAGGCCGATGCGGCTGAGCTCCGGCCGGCCGCGACGGCGCGCGAGCGCGAACCCCAGGACGACGAGAATAAGGGCCGCGGGATCCCACGGCAAGCCGCGGGGCTCGATCGCCGGCTCCGGGATCGAGCTCGCGATCCGCGGCCGGAAATCCGCCACGTGATCTTGAAGGGAGTACGAGATGCCGCGGCTCTCGTCCCCCGCGCCCGACGCGTACCGGATCAGATACCCGTCGTTTTGGGTGTAGAACTCCCGCAACTCATAGGGTTTGACGATTTCGACGGCGAAGGTGTCGGCCGGCCACCCCTCCGGGCTCCCGACGGTCCCGCCCGTCCGGGTGCTGAATTCGACGCCCTCCCGCGACAGCTCGGCGATTCGCGCGTCTCGCAGGCCCGCCAAGGATCGACCCGCCTTCTTCGGCGCCGCCTCGACGAGCACCAGCTCCATTTTCGAGAAGTTCTCGGGACGACGGAAATCGGCCGGCGCCGCCGCGTTGACCCGCACCGGATCGAAGCCGAAGCGGGGATGAAGCCAAACTCTCTCCACCCCTTCCCGAACGCGAGACTCGTAAACCCAGGACGCCTTGAATTTAAAACGAAGCCCCGTCGCGCCCTCGAACTCGTTCAGCTCTTCGATGCCTTCCTTGGGCAAAGCGCGAACCCGGACCTTCGGAAGCGGATCCCGGAGGCCCTCTTCCCGGCTTTTGTCCTCCAGGGATTCCGACAGGCCGCGGCGCATCAGGTCGAGCTCCCAGTCGTTGGGTCCGAACAGGCTCAGGTCCACCCAACGGTTCTTGGTCTGGGAATGATAAAAGTAGGGCCGCCCCGTTTTCCGGTCGCGCACGACGAACGAGCCCGGCGGCCACGACTCCGAAAGGGATTCGGTGCTGGCGGAGACGCCGGCGAGCGAGCGCGCCATGGCGTCGAGCGCCGCGGCGCCGTCGCCGCCGAATTTCTTGGGGGTGAGCTCCAGACGCATTACGGGCTGCGCGTGAAAATCGGCCGGCGCCGGAATAGTTCCGCCGCTGAAGTCGTTGTCTCCGAGGAAGACGACCTCTTTCGCGCCGTCCCGGTAAGCGCGCGCGACCATCCCGTCGCGGTACAGAAATGAAACGCCCGACTCGGTGATGAAGCGCCGCTCCCGCTTGTCGGGCGTCTCGAGGATGCTGGATTGGGCCGGGCGCCAATCCGCGGCGAAGGACGCGGCCGCCGGCAGCGCGGCGAGGATCGCCAGGAGGAGTTTCATGGCCGCTAGAGGTCCCCGACGGCGCCCAGCCGCCGCAGCTCCCCGGTGTCCCGCGAGCGCTCGTGCTTGAAGGCGGCCTCGATGTCCTCGGGGCCGATCGCGGGATAGCGCGCCCGGTCGTAGACGACGCGCAGGTCCGGGCCGTGGAGCAATAAGGCGGCCATGCCGGCCGCGAGAAAATCGTCGAGCATCGCCTTGGCGGCGGGGCCGCGGTCCGAATCCGGGTTCGCGAGGTTTATCACCAGCACCGGAATCCGGTAGCCGCCGGCGGGCACCGTGCCGCTCTCGGTCACGACCAGCCCGACGCGGTCGGGCCGCAAATCCTCGGGCAGGCTTTCATGCTCGAGCCACCAGCACGCGTACTTGGCGCAGACCTCGGGCAGGCCGAGCTCATGGACCGTGCAGCCGCCGGGACCGAGCAGCCGGCACCATACGCCGGCGGGCTTTTCCAATACCGGCAAGGGGAACACCTTGCAACACTCGCGACATTCCCCGCATTTTCGCAACTAGGCCCCGTCCGGGATTTCCGGCTCGACGAGCTTCGCGAGCTGCGCCAGCGACTCCTGCCAGCCCAGGTAGCAGCCGTCGGGCGGGATCGCGGCGGGAAGGCCTTCCTGGACGATGGTGACCTCGGTCCCGACAAGGTTCTTCTTGAAGGTGTAGGTCGTGCGCATCTCCCCCGCGAGCGCGGGATCGTCGAACACGTCGGTCGCGACGATGCGCTCGCCGGGCACGAGCTCGACGTATTTGCCGCCGAAGGAGTGGGTCGTGCCGGTCGAAAAGTTCGTGAACGACATCTTGTAGGCGCCGCCCACTTTGGCGTCGAGGCTGTGCACCGTGCAGGTGAAGCCGTACGGCGGCAGCCACTTCGCGTTCGCGGCCGGGTCGATGATCGCCTTATAGACGCGCTCCGGCGGCGCCTTGAATACCCGATGCAGCCGCACGGTGCCCGTCTCCGTCGTTTTCGCCATGATCGCCTCCTTATTATCCGCGCTTATAGCGCAGCGCCATCACGCCGGACTTGAAGCGCTTCGTCTCGACGAGCTTCAGCCCCGACGCCTTCCAGCTCGTGAACAAAGCCGGCCCGCGTCCGGCGACGCCCGGGTGGACGACGAACAGGTACTCGTCGATGAGGCCGAGCTTGTGGAGCTCCTTCGCGAGATTCGGGCTCCCGAGAAGCAGCCCGCGGGGCGTGCGCTTTTTGAGACGCTTGATCGCCGCGGCCAGGCCGCCTTTCACATGATGAGTGTTGGCCCAAGGGAAGTCGCGCCGCGTGGTGGAGAGCACGAACTTGTCCTTGGCGTCCAGCTTGCGCGCCCATTCGCGGTCGAGCCGCGAAGCCTTCGGGTCGCGAGCGACCGCCGGCCAGTGGTTCTCCATGAGCTCGTAGACCGTCCGCCCCCACAGCATCCCGCCCGCCGAGTCCATCAGGCGGATCCAGTACCGGAACAGCTGATCGTCCGGGGCCGCCGCCTCGTGATCGAAGCAGCCGTCGAGAGTGACGTTGACCCCGAAAGTCAGCAGGCCCATGGATTACTTCCTGGCGAGGGGATGGGGCGTCTTCGCCAGCCAGGCTCCGACGGTCTCGGAAGCCTCTTTCAGCAGCGGCGCCGGCGGCGCGCCCAGATCGCCCTGTCCCTTGAGCGTCACGCGGTCCGCCTGGATGCCCGCGTTCTTGAGGCCTTCCCAGAGGCCGTCCCTCGCCGAGGCCGGTACGAAAACCTCGTCTTGAGCCTCCAAGAAGAGCACGGGCAGGTCCTTGCGCAGCCGGGCGATCTCCCGCAGGGGCCGCGGAGGGCCGGCGAAGGTCCGCAGCAGCCGCGAGACCACCCAGGCGGTCGGCCTCCAGCTGCCCTGCGAGCGAAGGCGATGCGCCGCGGCCTCGGCGACTTCGTCGAAGCCTTGGACGAGGATGAGGCAGGAGATCGAGGGATCGTCGGCGGCGGCGCGCAGGGCGAACGGGACCCCGGAGCCGACGCCCGCGACGCAAAGACGGCCGCCTTCGACGTCGGGCCGGGTGCGCAGGGCGGCGGCGATCCCCGCGACGGCCTCGGAGGTCTCGCGCGAGGCGCTCTTGAGCTTGCCGGCGCTCATGAGCAGGCCCCAGGCCGTTCCGGACAGGAGCGGCTGATACGGAGCCTCGAAGTACGCCAGCACCATCGGTCTAGCGGGTTCCGGCGGCTCGAAGCCGGCGCCGACGACGACGACGGCCGGAAGCTTGCCGAGCAGCTTGTCCTTCGGCCGCTTGATCGCGACGGTCAATGCGCCCACCTTGAGCGATTCCCCGTAGTAGCCCTTGGGGCGCGGCGTGCTGCTGAAATGAGCGACGCCCGCATGATCCCACTGATAGATTTTATTCGAGGCGGCGAGGACCGGGGATGCCGCGAGCAAAAGAAAAATGAAGCGCATGGGTACAATTATACCTAAGGCCGCGGGCGAAAGAGTGCTGATTCATCGGATCAGGCTTCTCGACGAGCGAATCGCGGGACGAACAGCTCGATCGGGTCCGCCTTCCCCCGCACCTGCGCCGCCGCTCCCGGCTCCCAGTCGAAGTCCCCGGCGCGGTCGCGGACGGCTGCTGACGCGAGAACCGCGGCGCCATGCTCCTTCGTGAGGCTCTCGAGACGAGAGGCGACGTTCACCGTGTCGCCGATGACGGTGTACTCCCGCCGGTGCACGGAGCCGATGCTTCCCACCACCACGGGCCCGGCGTGGAGGCCGACGCCGATGCGGAGCTCGGCATCCCCCCGCCCGCGCCGCGCGGCGTTCAGCTCGTCGAGCGCCGAGAGCATGTCCCGCGCGCAGCGGACGGCTCTGGCGGAGTGGTCTTCCTGCGCCAGCGGCGCGCCGAAGTACGCGAGGATCCCGTCCCCCATGAACTTGTCCAGCGTGCCCTCATGGCGGAACACTACATCCACCATGGCCGCGTGATATTCGTTGAGCAGCTCCACGACCTTCTGGGCGGGCATGCGTTCGGACAACGCCGTGAAGCCGCGTATGTCGGCGACGAGGACCGTCACCTCGACCGTCCTGCCCGGCTCGCCGCCTTCGGCCTCGCTCATGATGCGCTCGGCGACCGCGGGCGAGAAATGATGTCCTAGGCGGCTGCGGCGCGTGTGCTCCGACGCGGCGCGGAACGCGAGGACGCGAAGACGCGTCGGGAAGTAGAGGGCCAGCAGCGCCGCGCCCGCGAGGGCGGCGGTCGGGTGCATCGCGTAGCGCGCGCCGACTCCGGCTCGATCCCACAGCGCCAGCTGAACGAGGATCGCCGCCGCCGCGACGACGAGCGGCGCGGCGGAGCGGAGCGCGTACTGCGACGCGAAGACGAGCAGCGTCAAAACTTCCACCCCCACCGCCACGCGCGACAACGGCGCCGTCGAGCTCGGGAGAGCCATCCACGTATGCGCCATCAAGAGAGGCACGTCCAGCAGCGGGATGGCGAGCCACGCTTTCGCGCGCCACTCGGGGCGAAGGCGAATCGAGACGAAGAGCGCGAACGCCGCCGCCAGGCCGCCTAGAACGAGGGGCAGCCCTTCGCGGCTCGCGCGGCTGCCGAACCAGAGGACGGCGCCCCCGCTGAGGACGGCGGCGGTCGCGAAAAACACGAGGCGCAGCACGACGAAGCGCCCTCCGCCGAGAAGCCGCTCCTCGGTGAGGGCGTCCTGGATGGACTTCTCGAGCTCTCGATCGCTCTGATTCATGGGCTCAGCCGGGCGGCCGCCGGCCGGGCTGCTGCGAGTATAGCGAACATCCGCGCATCCCAAACGAAAAAGCCCTCCATCGCTGGAGGGCCATTAACTGTTGTTGACAACAGGTTGCGTCGAGATTGGCTGCCCGTCGTTGGCAGTATTCGAACCGGGGCCGGAGGCGGAAGTGAGTTTAACTGCCCAAAGCGGCTGCTAATAGCCGACCGTGAACCTGCGCCGGACGTGCCGCGGCCGTTCGACCTCATCAATCAGCGCGACGGCGAGATCCTCCATCGAAATTCTGCTCTCGCCGCCGGCATCGGTCAATAATCGATCCTCGCCGAGGCGGAACTTGCCGGTCCGCTCGCCCGGCACTAACAGCGCGGAAGGCGAGAGCAAGGTCCAGTCCAAAGATGTTTCCTTCCGAAGCGCGTCCAGCAGCTCGGCGAAGGCGAGCGCCTCGGTCTTATAGGCCTCCGGGAAATTCGGCGTGTCGATGAGCCGGAGGCCCGGGGCCGCGTCGAGGCTTCCCGCGCCGCCGACGACCAGGAGACGCGCTCCGGCGATTCGGGCCGCGTTGATGATCGCGCGATATCCTGTCAGCACCTCATCCGTATATCCTGGGCTTCCCCGGCGTCCGTTGTAGGCCGAGAGAACGGCGTCATGCCCTTTCAAGAGCGCGGCCAACGCCCCCTCCTGGGCGGCGTCCCCCCGGATGACCGTCAGCCCCTCCCGGGAGGAGAGCTTCGCGGGATCCCGCACGATCGCCGTGACCTGGTACCCGCGACGCAGAGCCTCCGCCAGCAGCCTCGTCCCGACGCTTCCTGTCGCTCCTATCAGCGCGATTTTCATTTGATGCGCTCCTCAAAATACGATGACCGGCTTGACCGTGACGCCCGAGGCCGAGTCCGCGAACGCCTTGTTGATGTCCTCGAGCTTGTACTGCTTCGTGAGCTTGTCGACAGGGAAGCGCCCCTGCTGCCAGAGCGCCACGAGGCGCGGGATGAAGTCCTGCGGCACGGAGCTTCCCTGCACGATCGTCTTGAAGGTCCAGCCGCGCACGAGCGACGCGCCGATCTCGAAAGGCGCCTCCGTGCCCGGCTTCGCCGCTCCGACGAGCGCCAGGACGCCCCGGATGCTCAGCGCCTTGGCCAGGTTCGAGAGCACCTTCGGCGCGGCGGTCGTGTCCAGGATGTAATTCACGCCTTTGCCGCCGGTGAAGGCCAGCAGCTCCTTGACGGTGTCCGCGGTCTTGGCGTTGATAGTGTGCGTCGCGCCGAGCTGCTTCGCGAGCTCCAACCGCGAGTCATGGACGTCGACGGCGACGATGGTCGTGGCGCCGGCGACGCGCGCGGCCATCACGGCGGCCAGGCCGACCGCGCCCGACCCCGACACGGCGACGGACGAGCCCGCGCGCGGCCGCAGCTCGTTGAGAATGGCGCCCGCGCCGGTCTGCATGCCGCAGCCGAGGAAGGCGACCGCCTCGAGCGGCACGTCCGCCGGCACCGGGATGAGGGCGCTCTCGACGACGTTGGCGTGCGTCGCGAAAGCCGACTGGCCGAAGAAGTGCGAGGAGTATAATTGGCCGCTCGGCGATTTCAGCGAAGTCGTGCCGTCGCTGGTTCGCTTGCCGCCGAAGTCCTCGGCGAACAGGTTCTCGAAGTACGCGACCTGCCCCGAGCGGCACTGGACGCAGTGCGTGCAGTAGGCCGCGGACATCACGACGTGGTCGCCCGGCTTGACGGTCGTCACGCCCAAGCCGACCTGCTCGACCACGCCGGCGCCCTCGTGCCCGAGCACCGCGGGAAGCGGCATCGGGTAAATCCCGTCGCGGACGATGGCGTCCGTGTGGCAGACGCCCACGGCCACGAGGCGCACGCGCGCCTCGTTGGGCCTGGGCTCGTCGAGCTCCAGCGTCTCGATCATCAACGGCGCCTTCAGTTCGCGGACGACCGCCGCTTTGATCTTCATGGCTATTTTCCCCCTTTCGCCGCGAAGGACCCGGTGATCTTGAAGCCGATGTCCGTGCCGTACTTTAGCGTGTAGCCGAGCTGGATGTTGAGGAACCCCAGCGCCTCCAGGTATCGCGCGTTGGCGAGCGGGCCCGCGTCGACGGCCTCGAAGCCGATCGCGTTCCCGAGCTCGAGGACCTTGGCTTTGGCCCCCTCGTCGTCGCCGGCCACGAGCAGGCTCAAGGGCACGCCTTTGACCTTGCCCGTCGTCATGTTCTGCGCGAAGACGGTGTTGAATGCCTTGACGACCTTGGCGCCCTTGGCCCACTCCTGCACCTCCTCGGCGCCGCTTTTCTTCATATCCCCGGCATAGCTCCAGTCCGCGTTGAGCAGGTTCGTCACGTCGACGATGACCTTGCCCTTCACGTCTCCGAGGTTCTTGATGGCGTCCTGGCGCGCCGCCGCCGGGATGGCGAGGACGATGATGTCGCTCCATCCGCCGGCGGAAAGCACTTCCTTCGGGTCGGCGCCGGTCGCCCGTGCCTCGTAGCCGGCCTTCTCGACGCCCTTCTGAATGGCGCCTCCGACGTTTCCGTTTCCGATGATCGCGATTTTAGGCTTATTCATAGATTCTCCTTTTAATTAACGGCTGTCACTTCGCCATGATCTGATTCATGTAGTGCTGGTTGTCCCAGAACAGATACTCCTTGTCGAACTTGCCGTCCTTCCAATGGGCGAGCGTCGCCATCGGGAGGATGAACCTCTTGCCCGTGGGCTGGATGGTCTTGCCGTCGGCCGTCACCATGGGCTTGGTGAAGGTCCCCGTCATGACGCCGATGACCGCCGTCCACTCGCCGCTGCCGAACTTGACCGGGTGCGTCTTGATGGCCGTGTCCGGGGCGTAGGTGAACATGAACTTGAGGTCTTCGATGTGCTTCTCGATGCCCTTCGTCTCGTGACCGTCCGGCCAGACGACCGTGACGTCGTCGGTGTGGCTCTCGTGGAGCCGGTCCCACTTCTGGTTCGAGAACACGTCGAAGTCGAGCGTATCGAACGTCTTGATGCGCTCGGCCACGCTCGTCGTCTTGTCCTTGGCTTCCGCGCTCGAAAGCGAACCGAAGGTCATGATCGCGCCGGCGGCTGCGACCGCCAGCGATGCGGCGATTATCTTCTTCTTCATTGTGATTCTCCATTGCGGCTTCGACTTCAAGTTAAACAACGATGCGTCGTCCGTTGAAATTGCCCGGCTGGACTGAATTTATTTGGAAAGAATGTCCGCCTTGCGGCTCAAGCCTTCTTCGCGGGAGCGACGGCGATGGCTTCGATGTCGAGGGTGATCTCGAGCTCGTCGCCGACCATGACCCCTCCCGCCTCGATGGCCTTATTCCAGGTCAGCCCGAAGTCTTTGCGGCTGATTTTGGTCGTCGCCGTGGCGCCCAGGCGCATGTTTCCCCAGGGATCCTTGGTCGTCCCGCCGATCGACAACGCCAAAACGACGGGCTTCGTGACTCCGTGGATCGTCAATTCGCCATGGAGCTTGGCGGAATCGCCCTTTCCCGCCGCCACCTTCGTGCTCTTGAAGGCGATCTCGGGGAACTTATCGACCTCGAGGAAGTCCGCCGATCGAAGGTGCTTGTCCCGGGCCTCGACCGCGGTATTGATGGAAGCCGCGTCGATCTTCGCTTCGGCCTTCCACGCCTTGGCATTCCCCTTCTCGTAGTCGATGGCGCCCGTGAACTTGTCGAAGTGGCCGCTCACCTTGCTGATCACCAGGTGCTGGATCCGAAAGGTGACCGCGCTGTGCTGCGGATCGATCTCGTACCTCTGAGCCGCCAGGGTCAGCCCCGGCAGCAAAGTCAACGCCAGCGTCAGCGACATCATTCTCTTCATCATGGTAGTCTCCTTTATATGTATCTGTATCAGTAACATAATAAGTCAAAAAAATTCAGGCCGGCAGAAGATCCTTAAGGCTTACTCGCTTCATTTGGACGTGGGCGGCGTCCTCGACGCCTGCGAACGCCTTGCCGAGCGACGACTTGATGCCGCGGCTGATGGGGCAGCGCGGGTTCACCGGATTCGTGTGCATCGCGAAGAGCCGCTCCTCGCCGAGCGCCGAGGCGAGGTCCCAAAGGGTCAGCTCTGACGGGCACTTCACGAGCCTCGAGCCGCCGGCCTTCCCCTTTTCCGCCTCGACGATGCCCGCGCGCGTCAGCGAGCCGAGGATGCGCCGCACGAACGACGCGTTCGTGTTGACGCTACCCGCGATGTATTGGGATTTGACGAACTCACCGCGCTTCGATGCGAGCACCGAAACGATGTGAGTCGCGACCGCCAGGCGAGTGCTTGAAATCATCTTGTACCTAGTATAGATACATAATAAGAATTTGTCAAGGCTTATTTTTTTCACTGACGCGGAAAATCGAAAACAAAAGAAAAGCCCTCCAGCAACTCCACGGTGCCAAATGGTCTTGCATTCCTGAAGGCTGGGGGCTATACTCGAAACGTGAAACCC
>Ga0105164_10002255_pt1 | contig 11959 bp, 10 predicted proteins | sample VDWuncwatermetaG_FD_89674 | JGI IMG/M metagenome (GOLD analysis project Ga0105164, IMG submission 89674) | Wastewater microbial communities from Netherlands to study Microbial Dark Matter (Phase II) - VDW unchlorinated drinking water | ecosystem: Environmental > Aquatic > Freshwater > Drinking...
CTTCAGAGGTGGTGATTGTCCAAGAAAAAGAGACGCTGGAAGAACGGGTTAATGCGCTTCGCGCCGCTTTTCAAAGCCCTTTTTTCCAGGATAAGGCAACCCGGCTTCGAGTCCTTAAAATGTCGGACAGGGAATTAGAAAATTGGGCGCTCAGCCGTCAGTCGATTCCGCCCCGGTTCGATGGGGCCTTTCCCAGACGATTGCAGGAAATCGCCGGTTTCCACCATGCCAAATTTCACGTTATTTCCGAAAATGCTGTCTCGTCAGCCGGCAGGTCTGGAGTGGCCGGCCGCGGAAAATTCACTCATCTGATTGCCACCCACATCGTGGGGATTCTCCCTCCGGAGCCGTTGTCCGGAGAGTTGACCAGGGATCCTCAAGAGGTTCAGCAGCTCCTCCGGTTGTTGGCTGAATCAGCCGACCCCCGCAGCGCTCGGATCTATTTCAGCGTGGCAACAAATCGTAATCCTCAGGTTGATCCAAAAGTTAAAGCCATCTATGAACAGCTGGACTCGGAGCTGAACCGGGCCGGATTAGCTGTGCAGGGCAAGGAGTGGGTCGCCACGCCGACCTCGCTGGGCAGGAATCAAGGGGTGATTCTTCAGGTTCGGAAGAAGGTTCCGCCCGCCGCCGGGCTGCAGGAGAACGCTCAGAGCCAAAAACTGTGGGGGCGAGATCCCGTTTTCCAAAAAGCAGCGGACTATTTTGATCGGGTTGTCTTGAAAGGTACAGCATTCAGCTGGGACCACATCGAGAAGTTGGCCCGTCTTCTCGGCGGAGAAAGTGAGGCAGAGACAATCCCCCGGCGGCAGGTTCAAACGCCCCACGACATGTCTCTCCTTCTCGCTGGAGTGCGGTGGGGCCTGGAGGAGGCTGCCCGGCAGTGGGTCCGGCCGCTGATGGACACTAAGAAAGCCAAAGATGTTCTGAATTGGGCGAACTCCACCAACTTCAAAGGCGAGAAGACCAGGGACGATCTGATCGGAGTGGCGGCCCAGCTTTATGCCGATATGGCCGGCTTGCCCGCGGGGGACCCCGCTGGAGTTTCAGCTTCGGCGCTCCATCAGATGGGTTTCTTCCTGATGAACTACTTCCTAATCAGAAACGGCTACGATCGGTTTTATTTCGAGAATGCCAATGAGCAGGAGGCGTTGGTCATCACCCAGTCGCAACAGGATCTGTCCGGGTCCATGGCCGCGCTGCTGCGGGGCAGGTTAACCAGGCCGCCCGCCGCCGGGCTGGAGGAGGCGCAGCGAAAAAGGAAGCGGATCGGTGCGCTGATGTACTTTACCCATCGGGTTGCGGCGGCTTGGCTGGAGCATAAAGGCCAGGAGACGGTCTCGTTCAATACCCTGGTTCGGCAGGTGTTTGAAGATAAGGACGTCAGAAAACGGATGGACAAGGCCGGCGTGGTTCTTCAGGATATCTACGCGCTGTACTGGGGTGCGCCGAAGCCGCCATCTTTGACCACCCTCTCTCGGGAGCATGAGTTCCTGGTCGCCCTGGCATCGTCTGTTTTTGCCTCTTTGTCGGCCCGCCACGAGATGGGCAATCCCATCACCATCGAGCAGGCTTGGGATGATATTCAGTCAACCGCCGCTTTTGCCGCCTCGGCAATCTTCAGGACAGATCCCGAATCCTTGTCGCTGGATGCGTCTCAGACGACGGAATTCATCCAGCGTGCCATCGCGGTTTCGGAGCTGCCGGAGGCAGGCCAACCACCGCCCGCCGCCGGGCTGGAGGAGACGCAGCGGGTTATTGCATTGAGAGACAGGGTCAAATCTCAAGTCCAGGCTGTGCTGGAAAGCCCAGGGTGGCAGGTGGAGTTTGAGAATCTTATGTCGAGCAAAAGACCCCCCGCCACTCATTTGCTCAGGGGCCGTCGCTTAGGCGCTGATCGATGGGAGTGGTGGATTCATTTGCATCTCTTCGATCCCGGAGGCGGGGAGTTGCAAGGCGGTGTTCCGCCTTTCCGGAACGGTCTTCTGTTTCAAATCTTGATGGATCCGAAAGGAAGCATTGTGGGATTGAAGGATCCGCTTGCGGAAGAATATCCGTCAATAGTAGGCACAAGCGAATTTGTCGCGTTAGGGCAGGTATTGGATATCGGCATGCTGCCACTGCTTGGGAATGAGGAATTGCGATTGCTCCTGCAAACAGCCTTTGCTGTGGTCAAACGGGAAGAGCAACCACTTAAGGCGCGTATTGCGAAGGGGGAATCTTTATTTACTTTGGCTGAATCCACCGATCGGTCTCTGCCCACCTGGCGGATGGTTGATGTGCGTCATGTCTTGGAACTGGAACGGTTATCCTTTCGGCGATTGGATCTGCAGCCAGCGATTCCCGCGCCCGCCGCCGGGCTGGAGGAGAGGTGGGCGGTGATGAGCAGGGCGCGGGAACAGGCGGAGGGATTCCAGTCGGTCGCCGCGGCGGATTCACGGGCGGTGGTGGTGATAGGGAAGGATGTCGCCCAGCGGTTTCTTGGACTTCAGGTTTTAGCGGGAATGGAGGAGCGGGTGGTCATTGACCGCGGAGATCTCTCGGACACGCTGGCGAGATTAGTTCAGCGCGGAAACATCGTCTATTTTTACGGGGATCCGGAGAGAGGTCGGAAATTGGAAGAACTGGCCCAGCGGGCCGGGCTGGAAGAGCTTTCCTTTGTCGTGCGGGACCCGGCGGTCTATTCCACGGTTCGTCTCGCGCTGCGGCAGATGCTCGTGGACATCGGTGTCCCTTCGGACATTATCTCGGCGGGGTTGGAGGAGTTTACCCGCGACCTGCGGCAGTTGGGCGAAGCGGCGTAGACAAACGCTCATTTAAGTGCTACACTTTTTCTTAGGAGGCCTCCATGAGACCATTGAACATCGTGCCGGTGACGGAGTTCAGGATCCACGCGCTGGAAGCGGTGCGCCGGGTGAATCGTTTGGGAGACGAGGTGGTGATCACGGCCAACGGCAGGCCGGCCGCGGTGCTGGTTTCTTACGATGAGTGGGAGTCGGTCGCCGAGACGCTGGCTATTAAGCGGGACCCCAAATTGATGGCCCAGATCCGGGCTTCTTTGAAGTATCTGCGCCGGGGCGGCAAGGGGATTCCTCTCGAAAGGATTGACTTCGGGCCACGCGCGTGAAGTGGCGGCTGGTCATCACCCCGAAAGTTCAAGAGGCCCTTCGCACGTTCCCTCCGGAAACAAAACGGTACGTTCGCCGCGCCCTTCAAGAGATTGTCAAAAACCCGTGGGTTGGGAAATCTCTGCGGGATGATCTGGTTGGATTACATTCTTTTCGTGTCCGGCGATTCCGCGTGGTTTACCGGATGGAGCGGCACGTTGTGACGGTGATTGTGGTGGGAATCGGATCGCGCGAAACGATCTACGAAGCCGTCAGGGCGGGGCTGGTGTAATCAGCGAAGGGAACGAAAGAGATCCTTCTGGTCGGGTTTGGCGACCACACGGAGAATCAAAAGCTGCTGGGTTTCCCGGCGGTAAATTACCCGAAAGCGGCCGGAGGTCAGTTGCCAGACCGGGGGAGCGAAGCCGTGGATCTTTTTTAGTTGTTGGAAGGGGATTTGGTTCTGAGCCAGCCGAAGGATATCCGCTTTGATCCGTTGGCGGACTGCTTTTTCCAGGGCAAGCAGGTCTTTCTCCGCGCGATGGGTAAGTAACAGCTGGCTTGGGAGATCAGCCGCTTCTCTCATGCCGCAGGAAATTCTCCCACGTCACTAACCGGCCCTTCTTCACGTCTGCCTCCGCTTCGGCGATCAGGCGCTTAAAGCGCGGGCTCTGCTCAAAGAGGAAGTCCTCCAGCCCTTCTTCAGTGAGCGGGATGACCGCCGCGTAAGGTTTTCCACGCCGTGTGACGGCTACCGGATGCCCTCGGTGAACTTGGCGCAGGATCTCGTTGGTCCGGTTTTTCAATTCCACCGTGTTGATCATTTTCATGGCAATGCCCTCCAGATAGCTATTTTCATAGCCACATTAAGAATACCCGATTTCCTGGGGAGCTGTCAAATAAAGAATGAGATTGCTTCGGCCCTGCGGGCCTCGCAATGACGGTTAGCTGCCGCTGATGGCGGCGAGGGAGAGCTGGAGCAGCGGGCCTTGCCAGATGCCCATCCCCAGCATGGCGGCCAGGCAGACCCAGAGGGCCAGGCGGACCGGCAGGCTCACCGCGATCGGCGAGGGATCCTCCGGTTTGTCCGCGTACATCGTGTAAACAATCTGCAGGTAGTAGTAGAGCGACACCACCACAGCCGCGGCGCCGATGATCGCCAGCGCGAGATACCCCTCGGTCACGGCACCCATCAGCAGCAGGAACTTTCCGAAGAACCCCGCCAAGGGCGGGACTCCCGCCAGCGAGAGCAGCGCCACGAACATCATTGCCGCGAGGAAAGGAGACCGCCTCGACAGCCCCGCGTACGAGCGGATCTCGTCCGAGCCGGTCTGGCGAGAGAAGGCGGCGATCACCAGGAAGACCGCGAGGTTGGTGAAGAGGTAGCTGGCCAGGTAGAAGTTGACCGCGGAGGAGCCGAGCCGTGAGGCGGTGGCGATGCCGATCAGGATGTACCCCGCGTGCCCGATGGAGGAGTAACCCAACAGCCGCTTGATATTCCTCTGCGGGATGGCGGCCAGGTTGCCGTAGAGGATGGTCAGCCCCGCCACCCAGACGATCAACGGCGTCCACTGCTTGGCCTGCAGGATGAACAGCTCCTGGACGACCCGGAACGCCACAAGGAACCCGGCTGATTTGGAGCCCACCGAGAGGAACGCGGTGACCGGCGTCGGGGCCCCCTGATAAACGTCCGGCACCCAGAACTGAAACGGGACCGCCGCCACCTTGAACAAGATGCCGGCGATCACCAGCAGCAGGCCGAACCTCAAGGGGACCGGCATCGCCTGCCCGTGGGACATGATCTCCTGGATTTTGGAGAACTGCATGCTGCCGGTGGAGCCGTAGATGAAGGCGATGCCGTACAGCAGGAGGCCGGAGGCCAGGGATCCCAGGATCAGGTATTTCATGCCGGCCTCGAGCGATCCGGCGTTGGTCTGCAGGTAGGCGGTGAGCACGTAGAAGCTGATCGCCATCAGCTCCAGTGAGACGAACAGCATCACGAAGTTCGCCGAGGAGGCGGCCAGGAACATTCCGAACGCGGCCGTCAGGATCAACAGCGTGAACTCGCCGTGCCCGCGCGGGATGTCGCGCTCCAGCTCCCGCGTCATCAGGATCACGAGGAGGGCCGCGGCGGCGAAGATCCCCTTGAAGAAGAGGGCGAGCGCGTCCAGCCGGTACATCCCGCCGATCAGGTCCCGGAACGGAAGCCCGCTCTGCCAGACCAGGATGGGGAAAACCGGCAGCAGCCCGGCCGCGGCGATCATGCTCAGCGTGGAGGAGCGGGTCTCCCCCCATTTCAGGTCCAGCAAGAGCAGGACGCCGAACAGCAGCCCCAGCCAGAGCTCCGGCAGGAGGGCGTGGATCATCCCGGTCATAGCTTGGCCACCACCTGCAGCGGGTTCAAGTGGGAGAGGACGGACGGCGTGGAGGTGGAGATGATCTCCAGCAGGAATTTCGGCCAGCAGCCGACGATCAGCAGCCCCGCCAGCAGGATCAGGTACGGCACCCGCTCAAAAACGGTGGCGTCCTGCAGATGGGCCCATCGGGGATTCAGCGGCCCGAAGAATCCGGTCCGCACCGCCCGCAGCATGTAGAAGGCGGTGATCACGATCCCGAAAACCGCCGCCAAGGCCGACCAGCGATAGCTGTTCCAGGAAGCGAAGAAAACCAAGAGCTCCGAGATGAAGTTGGCGAAGCCGGGCAAGCCGGCGGAGGCCAGCGCTGCCATCACGAAGGCGGTCGCGATGAACGGGACCTGCCGGGCGAGGCCGCCCCACTCGCTGATCACGCGGGTATGGGTCTGGTCGTAGATGTGGCCGACCGCGGCGAAGGCCATCGCGGTCATCAGCCCGTGCGCGAACATGAGCAGCACCGCACCGTTCATCCCGATGGGGTTCAGGCAGGCGATCCCCAGCAGCACGTACCCCATATGGCTCGAAGAGGAATAGCCGATCACGAACTTTATGTCCTTCTGCGCCATCGCCACGAAGCCGCCGTAGACGATGTTCATGATGGCGATGCCGGCCACCCAGGGCATCCAGGTGTACGCTCCCTCGGGCAGCAGCTGCACGGCGATCCGAAGGATCGCGTAGGAGCCGAGCTTCATCAGCACGCCGGCGTGCAGCATGCTGACCGCCGACGGGGCCGCCGCGTGGCCGAGCGGCGACCACGAATGCAGCGGCCATATGGGTGCGATCACGCCGAAGCCGACCAGCAGGAACGGGAACAGGAAGCGCTGCATGTCGCCGGGGATCGGGTTCTGCCGCAGGAAGTGCTCCAGGAAGATCAGGTCGAACGTATGAGCGCCGCTGATCGCGTAGAGGCTGAGCAGGCCGATCAGCGCCAGCACCGCGCCGGCGGTAAGGTAGAGCGTAAGCTTCATCGTGGCGTACGCTTTCTCGCCCGAGCCCCAGATGCCGATCAGCGGGAACATCGGGATCACCGCCATCTCGTAGAACAGGTAGAAGAAGAACAGGTCCAGCGAGGCGAAGACGCCGGCCACGCCGCCGATCAGCAGCAGGTAGAAAACGTAATATTCCTTCACGCGCTCCTTGATGCGGTAAGAGACCAGCACGCCGGTGAACCCGCAGAGCGTGTGCAGCAGCAGCAGGACCACGCTGATCCCGTCCACGCCGACCTGGTACTGGATGCCCAGAGCCGGAAGCCACGCGATGCGCTGCACCCAGTGGTAGCCGGCCACCCCGCGCGGGAAATGGAACACCATCCAGAGGGCGAGCCCGAGCGGGATCAATGTGGCTGCCGCCGACACCCGCCGGATCCAGTCCTCCCTCCGCTGAGGGATCAGCAGCAGGATCATCGCGCCGATGGTTGGAAAAAGGATGATGCCGGTAACAGGATTCATTTCAAGCTCAGGTAAAGGATCAGGCCGAGGCCGCCCAGCAGGATCGCCGCGTAGGTCTGCACTCTGCCGGTCTGCGCGGTGCGCAGGAGGGATCCGGTGAGGCCGGTCAGCTTGGCCACGCCGTTGACGTAAACGCCGATGATCACGGTCCGCTCGAACCAGGCCAGCGCCACGGCGGTCCGCTGCTGCACGTTCTGGTTGATCCATCCGTAGATCTCATCCACCCAAAACTTCCGGGTCAGCGGCGTTGCCAGCATGGAGAGGGAGCGCTGCGCCTCGGGGCCCGGCTGGATGCCGCGGGCGAAGATGGCGTAGGCCAGCGCCAGCCCTCCGGCCGCCGCCAGCGTGGAGATGCCGGCGACGAGCGGGTTGAACTCCACATGAACACTCGCCACCGCCGCGTGATGCAGGTACTGCGGGATTCGCAAGAAGCCTGCGATGACCGACGGCACCGCGAGCGCCCAGAGCGGCCCGGTCATCACGGCCGGAGATTCATGGCCATGCTCGGCATGATGGGAGCGGGCGGCCCCAAGGAACGCCACGCAGAAGACGCGGCCCATGTAGAAGGCGGTCATCGCGGCGGTGAGCGTGCCGACCGCCCAGAGGAATCGGTTCCGCTCGAACGCCACCGCCAGGATCTCGTCCTTGCTCCAGAATCCGCTTAAGGGGAAGATCCCGCAGAGCGCCAGCGTCGCGATCAGGAAAGTGATCGTGGTGGCCGGCATCTTCTTGGAGAGCCCGCCCATCTGCCAGATGTCGTTCGTGTGCAGCGCGTGGATCACGGAGCCCGCACCCAGGAACAGCAGCGCCTTGAAGAAGGCGTGCGTGGTCAGGTGGTAGATGCCGGCCACGTAGCCGCCCAGCCCCAGCGCCATCACCATGTACCCAAGCTGGCTTAACGTCGAGAAGGCAAGCACCCGCTTGATGTCGTTCTCGACCAGAGCCAGGCTGGCCGCAAACAGCGCGGTGAATCCGCCGATCGCCGCGATGACCGCCATCGCCGACGGCGACGCCCAGAACAGGAAGAAGACGCGCGCGATCAGGTAAACGCCGGCCGCCACCATCGTGGCGGCATGGATCAGCGCCGAGACCGGTGTCGGACCTTCCATCGCATCCGGCAGCCAGATGTGCAGAGGGAACTGGGCCGACTTGCCCAGCACGCCGCAAAAGATCAGCAGCGCGATGGCCGTCAGCAGTCCCGGCTGGACCGCGCTTATCTCCATCAGGTGATGCAGCTTCTCTTCCAGCTGCAGGAAATTGAGCGTCCGGCCGCCGCCATCCACGCCGGAGAGGTTCCAAACCATCAAGATCCCGATCAGGAACCCGAAGTCGGCGATCCGGTTCACCAAAAATGCTTTTTTCCCGGCCGCGGCGGCGGAGGGTTTCTCGTACCAGTAGCCGATCAGCAGGTAAGAGCTCGCCCCCACCAGCTCCCAGAACATGAAGAGCGTGACGAAGTTGTTGGCCAGCACGATCCCCAGCATGGAGAAGGCGAAGAGGGAAAGGTAAGCGAAGTAGCGGGGCAAACCCGGCTCCTCCGCCATGTAGCCGGCGGAGTAGATGAAGATCATGAGGCCGACCCCGGTGACCACGAGGGACATCAGGATCGCGGGCCGGTTGACCAGGAACCCGAACTCCAGCGCCAAGCCCGGAAGATCCACCCAGGGGACGGAGCTTTCCAGCGCGGCGGCGTGGGCCGGCAGCGAGTGAAGGAAGGCCGATACGGAAAAGAGCAGGCTCACCGCCATGCCGATGATCGCGAGAGCGGTGCTGAGCTTCTTGGATTTCCGGCCGAACAGGACGATCCCCACGCAGGCGAACAGAGGGGAAAAGAGGATGATCCAGGGGCCGGCGGCTACCATTTGAGGCTTTTCAGCTCGTCCGCATTGAGCTTACCCCCATGGCGGGAAAGCAGCACCGTGATCGCCAGGCCCACCGTCACCTCCGCGGCCGCCACGATCATCACGAAGAAGACCATAATCTGGCCGGAGAGGTCGCCGAGCGACCGGGAAAAGGCGACGAAGGCCAGGTTCGCGGCGCTGAGCAGAATTTCCAGCGAGAGCAGGATCAGCAGGACGTTCCGGCGGGTCACCACGCCGACCAGCCCGATCGCGAACAGAACGCCGCTCAGCGCGATCAGGTGGTTGATGGTGATCGGGGGGGTCACAGCTGTTTCTTCGCCAGCACGATGGCGCCGATGATTCCGACCAGCAGCAGCAGGGAGGCCGCCTCGAACGGCAGCGCGTAGGCGGTGAAGAGGATCCGGCCCACCGCCGCCGTGGTCCCATCGATCACCGGGCCGGGAGCTGACGGGGCCTGTAACCTCAGGCTGACCGCGGCAGTCTGCCACAAGATAAGGAAGCCAAGCGCCGTACCGACCGAGATCATGGTCCAGCTCTTGGCGCGGAAGACCACCTCCGGGGCCATGTCCAGCAGCATCACCACGAAAATGAAGAGGACCAGCACCGCGCCGGCGTAGATCAGCACCTGGATCGCCGCCACGAAGAAGGCGTGCAGGCAGATGAACAGCGCCGAGAGGCTGAACAGCGTGACCACCAGGCTGAGCACCGCGTAGAGCGGGTGCCGGGCCAGGATGACGCCCACGGCGCTTGCCACGATCAGGCCGGATAAAACGTAGAAGAGTACGGGATGAATCATCGGCGGAAGAATGGATTATAGCAAAGGGGGAGTTGACCCCGTCGAAAAAAATCGGTATGATCGGAAATCGTCATGGATCTTCCCTCCGTCGCCCGCGAAATCCGAAAAGAGGTCATCCGCATGCTGGGCAAGGCCGGTTCCGGCCATCCGGGCGGCTCCCTCTCCGCCGCGGAGATCGTCACCTGCCTTTTCTTCCAGGCGATGCGGCACGACCCCAAAAACCCCAAGTGGGAGGAGCGGGACCGCTTCGTCCTGAGCAAGGGGCACGGGGTCCCGGTGGTCTACGCGGCGATGGCGCAGGCCGGCTACTTCCCCAAAGAGCTTCTCGATACGCTGCGCCGGCTCGGCTCCCCGCTGCAGGGCCACCCGGACACCCGGTTCATGCCGGCGCTGGAAGCCTGCACCGGCTCGCTGGGGCAGGGGCTTTCCATCTCTTCGGGCCTGGCCCTCAGCATCCAGATGTCCGCCAAAGGCGGATCCGCCTCCGGCGGAGACAAGCCTGATCACCGGCGGGTCTATTGCCTCATGAGCGACGGCGAAACCGAGGAAGGCCAGACCTGGGAGGCGGCCGCCTTCGCCGGCTTCCGAAAACTGGACCGGCTGATCGCGATCCTGGATTACAACGGCTTCCAGCTCGACGGCGCGATCAAAGACATCCTGGACCTGGAGCCGCTGCGGGCCAAATGGGAATCGTTTCGCTGGCATGTTCAAGAAGTGGACGGCCACAACATCCCGCAGATCCTCGAGGCGCTGGAGAAGGCCAAGCAGGCGAAGGGCCAGCCCCACATGATCATCGCCCACACGGTGAAGGGGAAGGGGGTCTCCTTCATGGAGAACAACAACTATTTCCACGGCGTCGCCCCCACGCGGGAAGAGGCTGAAGCGGCGATCAAGGAGCTGGATGGAGATCCGTCGTTGTCGCAGGCGCTGGTAGCCGCGGGGAAGATCAAAAAGGGCGGAAAATAAATCCGCAAGATGTCATCCTCGCGAAAGCGAGGATCGATTCCCGCTTGCGCGGGAATGACGGGAGGACAGTGGAAAAACGCTTAGGTTTAGCCACGAGAGACGCGTACGGCCAAGCGCTGGCGGAGCTGGGCCGCGCCAACCCGAAGATCGTCGTGCTCGATGGGGACCTCTCCGTTTCGACCAAGACCAACCTGTTCGCCAAGGAGTTCCCGGACCGGTTCTTCAACGTCGGGATCGCCGAGGCGAATCTGGTGGGTCTCGCCGGCGGGCTGGCGCAGGCCGGCAAGATCCCGTTCATCTCCAGCTTCGCCTGTTTCATGGTTTGCAAGGGATACGACCAGCTCCGGATGGCGGTGGCGGTGCCGCACCAGAATGTGAAGGTGGTCACCTCGCACGGCGGGATCAGCGTGGGCGAAGACGGCACCTCCCAGCAATCCATCGAGGATGTGGCGCTGATGGTTTCTCTGCCCGGCTTCATCGTCGCGGTTCCCGCGGACGAGCATGCCACGCGGGCGCTGGTCAAGCAGGCAGCCGCGATCAACGGCCCCGTCTACATCCGCACCGGCCGGCCGAAGGCGCCGCTGATCTACGAGGCCTCTTCCTCTATACAGTTCGGCAAAGGGAACCTGCTGCGCTCCGGCAAGGAGGTCACGCTGGTGGCCAACGGCCTGCTGGTGTTCGAGGCGCTCTGGGCCGCCGAACAGTTGGAGCGGGAGGGCATCTCCGCCTCCGTCATTGACATGCACACCGTGAAGCCGCTCGATGAGGATCTGCTGGTAAAACAGGCCGCGGCGACCGGCACTGTCGTGACCGCGGAGGAGCACCAAGTTTGGGGCGGTCTCGGCAGCGCCGTCGCCTCGGCGCTCGCCCGGAAATCCCCGGTGCCGATGGAGATGATCGCCATCCAGGACACCTACGCCGAATCCGGCAAGCCGGATGAGCTGATGGAAAAGTACGGCCTCACCGGCCGCCGCATCGCCGAAGCCGCCAAAAGAGCCATTGCACGGAAAAAGTGAGGCGTCATTGCGAGTCCGCCACCGGTCTTTGGCGGACGAAGCAATCTTCTGGCGATACCCAGGGTTGTCAGGTTTTTCTTAGATCGGTTAGTAGTAATTCTATCTAGTTGTATCTCTTGTTTTTCTCGCCGCTTCCAGGTATCTTTTAATTATCCACTCCCATGAAACGTAACCTTCTCTTGCTGAGAACCTTAGCGGTTTTTCTAAGTCTTGTTCTTGGGCTGCCACACTCTGCCCAGGCTCTGCGCCAGTCTGGTTTGGAAGAGAACCGCGCGAAGAAATCTTTCCTGCAGGAGATCGGTTACACTGCTCCCGCCGCCGGGATGGAGGAGAAACAGGCCGGTCAATTC
>Ga0105164_10002256_pt1 | contig 11959 bp, 14 predicted proteins | sample VDWuncwatermetaG_FD_89674 | JGI IMG/M metagenome (GOLD analysis project Ga0105164, IMG submission 89674) | Wastewater microbial communities from Netherlands to study Microbial Dark Matter (Phase II) - VDW unchlorinated drinking water | ecosystem: Environmental > Aquatic > Freshwater > Drinking...
CAGACTGGGTCAAATGAGAGGGTATAATTTATAAGATTATCGACGATAAATTTACGAATAGCGTCGACGATTTACACAAAATATGCTAAAATAACCTCCAGGATCAATCAAGGAGGGTACACATGGCATACAAAATAGGCGATCAGATGCAAACAATTTATCTTCCAGCAATTATCGATGACTATGTCGGTAAAGACGCCCCTGTCAGGGTCTATGATGCCTTTGTTGATAGTCTAAATTTTTATGAACTTGGAATATCCTTAGAAGCCTCCTTGAAAGGTGGTGCTGATAGTTATTATCCTAAACAGATATTAAAACTTCTGCTTTACGGATATTCCACCGGAATTCGATTTTCCCGCAAATTAGAAAAAGCCTGCCATGAAAATCTGTCATTTATCTGGCTAATGGGTGGTTTAAAACCAGATTATCGTACCATCAGCCGGTTCCGCAGCCTATATAAAGAAGCGATTACAAAAGTTCTTAAACAGTGTGTGCGCATGTGCCTAAAACTTGATTTAATCGAAGGCAACATATTCTTTACTGATGGCAGCAAATTCAGGGCAAACGCCTCGATTAATAATACCCGCAGCAAAGAAGGCTGCGAGGAATATATAAAGAAAATTGAAGGACACATTGAGCAAGTCATTAACGAAAGCGAACAAATTGATGCCAAAGAACGCGATGATCAGTCACTGATTAAGCTTAAAGAACAAGTTCATGATAAAGCAAAATTAATAAACAAGATGAAGGATGTTTTAAATACATTGAATGTGCAAAACAAAGACAATATCAACAGCACTGATACAGACAGCGTCAAGGCCAAAGGCCGTCAAGGAACACACGCGGCATACAATGTTCAAAGCACCACGGACGGCAAACATGGATTAATTGTTCAAGCCCAAGCCGTCAGCCAAAGCACTGATTTTAACCAACTCAGTGTCCAGGTGCAAGCAGCCACCGAGAATATCGGCAAAACGCCGAAACATACATGCGCGGATGCCGGTTACTCGGATGTTGACGACACCAAGAAAATAGATCCACGGATCAATGTGATTGTTCCAAGCACTAACCAAGCCCAAGGAGACAAGGGGCTTGTACCCGTCCTTCCTTTTGACAAGAGACATTTTGTTTACGATGATAAGGCCGACGAATATATTTGTCCCAACGGTAAACATTTGAAATCAGTTGGCTTTACTGATCATACCCATTATAAAATTCGTTATCAAGCTAACGGTTTGGACTGTCAAACTTGTTCTCATTTTGGAGACCCACATCTGGGCAAATGCACCCAATCGCCAAATGGTCGACGGATTGTTCGTTTGGCTGATGAAAAATTCAAAGAACAATTGGAGGCTAATTACAAGCGTCCAGAGAACCAAGCGATTTACAAATTACGCAAACAAATGGTGGAACATCCTTATGGACATATCAAACACAACCTTAGCGCTGGCCAATTTATGCTTCGTGGCATAGCCAAGGTGAACGCAGAAGTGTCCTTATTGGCCACTTGTTTTAATCTGGCTCGGATGATTACCATTGCAGGTGGTATTAGCCAATTACTGGGAAAATTGGCGAGCAGTTAGATAATAGGACAGAAAAAGCAAAAACTTATGTCCCATTATGCTGCTTTTTAATTGTCAAAGAACGTTACCCTCTCATTTGACCCAGTCTGCATAAAGAGAGGGTTAGGGGGAGTTGAATGCGTATCCTGGTCATAGAAGATGAAGTTAAAATAGCCCAGTTCATCAAACGCGGCCTTAAAGAAGAAGGCTACGCCGTTGATGTTGCCAATGATGGTGAACAGGGGCATTTTTTGTTAAGTTCCAATGAATATGACGCCATCATTCTGGATTTGATGCTGCCTAAGATAGATGGATTGACTCTTTGCCGCACATTACGAAAAGAAGGCAATCAAACGCCCATTATCATGCTGACTGCCAAGGACACGGTCAAAGATAAGGTCAAGGGCCTGGATTCCGGGGCGGATGATTATTTGCCTAAGCCTTTTGCGTTTGAAGAATTGTTAGCGCGTGTGCGTGTCGTATTGCGTAAAAAAGACAGCCGCGTGCAGACCCAGTTGAAAGTGGATGACTTGAACCTGGATTTATTGACCCATAAAGTCACCCGGGAAGATCGTGAGATCGATCTTACCGTCAAGGAATACGCGCTATTGGAATATTTGATGCGCAATGCCGGAAACATCGTCACCCGCACCATGATATCCGAGCACGTCTGGGACATTAACTTCGACACCTTCACCAATGTCATCGATGTTTATATCAATTACCTGCGCAACAAGATTGACAGCGGCTTTACGGATAAAATGATCCATACCGTGCGCGGTAAAGGGTATCTTCTTAAAAAGTAAAACATGCTTCTTGCGTCCATCCGTTTTAAAATCGTCCTGTGGCACATGTTTATTCTGTCATTGGCCCTGTTTATTTTCGGGACGGTGCTTTACCATAATCTTTACCTGAAGATTTCCAATGACACTGATGATATTTTACGCTCCCGGGCCAAAGGTATTGAACAATCCATCGAAACATATTGGGAAGCTGAACGGATGGACATTGCCGAATCTGATTCCAAAATTCGTTTAATAAAAGAAGATAATATTAATTTTATAAAAATCGCCCGACGTTGGGTGGGGGAAAAGATCAATGATCCGGACTTGATCAATATCATTGTCCGTATTTTTGACGCACACGGCTCTCCCATTGCTTCAACCAGAAATATCTCCATCGAGCATCTTAATTCACATGTTTTTTATGATGTTAAAAAAGGGGCGGACCATTTTGAGAATACCTATCTTTTTGTGAATGAAAAACCGTCTTCGTTCAGGATTTTCACCACCCCGGTCATGGAAAATAAAAGGCTCTCTTACATTGTGCAGGTGGCCAGCCCCCTGGCCCAACTGCATAGGGTGTTTCGGAATTTACGCTTCTCTTTATTGTTTTTACTGCCATTGACAGTCATCCTGACGGGTTTAAGCGGTGTTTTCCTGGTCCAGTTGACGCTCAAGCCCGTTGATCAAATGATTGAAACGATCCATCAGATCACGGCGGAAAATTTGAAACTACGGCTTAAAATCCCGTCTACCCGTGATGAAATAGAGTCTTTGGCAAAAACGTTTAACCAAATGATTACCCGTCTTGATGAAGCGTTTACTTCCCAGAGGCAATTTATGGAAGATATTTCTCATGAACTCAAAACCCCTTTGTCCGTTTTGAAAGGGGAGTTGGAAGTCACTTTGAAAAGGGTCCGTTCGACCCAGGAGTATGAAACAGCCTTGCACAGCAGCCTCGAGGAAGTCAATCATCTGGCGGGCATTGTGGAAAATCTTTTGATACTGGCGCGTTTCGACGCGAAAACCACGACACTTCAGGCACGGCCCTTAGACCTTAACCTGTTGATCAAGGACGCTGTGGAGGCCATTCAGGTGTTAGCTGTCCAAAAAAACATAACGCTTCAATTGAACAGCGCGCATACGGTAGATATCCTCGCCGATAAAAATCAGCTTAAGAGGCTGGTCCTTAATCTTTTGGACAATGCTATTAAATACACACAACCAGGTGGCAAAATTTCCATCGATCTTCGCCAGCAGAAAGATTCAGCGGACATTGATATCACAGACACCGGCATCGGTATCCCTGAAAAAGAATTGCCGCATATCTTTGACCGTTTTTACAGGGTCGACAAATCCCGCAGCAGCATCGGTTTTGGTTTAGGTTTAAGCATTGCCCAATCCATTGCCATGGCGCATGGAGGCAAAATTTACGCTAAGGCGAATTTCCCTCAAGGGACTATTTTTACCATTTCCCTGCCGATAAAACCTAAGTAAGGTTATAGAATTTTAATTTTATTTTAATGGCTATCTAATCCGATGACGTTTAAACTTTAACTCAGTTCACATACCGGAGGCTCATAATCAGTTTAAATCAGGAAGAAAGGGAAATTATCTATGAAAAGGTTATTATCATTATTCATCGCTTTGACATTTTTAGCAGGGGCCGCTGGTGTCAGTTTGGCCGCGGATCCTGGCACGGCAGGTAACAGTACCATTAACGCTGATAAAACTGTGAAAAAAAGTAATTCAAAGACCAATAAAAAGACCAAGTCCTCAAAAAAGACCAAAACAAAAACTAAATCAAAGAAAAAGAAAAAACCAGGCGCTGTGTAGAAAGAACAGTGATGAAAAGAGTTGCTTTAGCTTTATGCTTTTTAGTGGGTAATATTATTTTTCCCCCGGCGATGGCCGCGGCACTGCCTGTCACTGTTCATACAATATTGGGTGGAGTGGTCAAATCTGTTTCTTGGGCAGATTCGGCTAAAGGCACAAAATCTGAAATTGTGGTGACCAATGCCGCGAAAAAGGCTACCCATATTTTAGTGACATCAACCACCACTCTTTGGGATACGGATGCAAAAGCTGTTATGCCGGATAAAATAGTCGTCCGCAGGCACGTCAATGTCATTTATCTCACGACCTCTGAAGGCATTAACGTAGCTAAATCTATCAAAGTTCTAAAGTAATCAGCCCCTCCTTGATTCAAAACCTTCTTTGATTTTAATTTTGTGTTATAATCGTTTCCTGATATTCTAAATGAAGGGAGAGAGTGGCATGAATAAAAAACAAGTGGTTGGAGTATTAATCATATTCTTTTTTATAGCGGTATTTGCATATGCAAAACAAAAACAACAGCCGCAGTGGCAATTAAGCGCTGATGATATTGTCGCAAAGATGAAGACACAGCTGGAATTGACCGATAAACAGGTTGATGAGGTTAAACCGATTATCGAGAATTATTTAGCCAAACAAAAGCAACTAAAGCTTGAAGAGAAGAAACAGCTGGGCAAGGTTCTTACGGGGGGTCAAATGTATGCGTGGAATTCTTTGCAAAATGAGAAGCCACGAGATAAAAAGAAGCATGCCAAGTGAAGGGGATATTATGAGTAAAACGATGTTTGATAAAATATGGCAAGACCATCTGGTGCGGGACTCTCAGGGGGACACTTTTCTTATTTATATCGACTTGCATCTGGTGCATGAAGTGACAAGCCCGCAGGCTTTCGCGGCATTAAGAGAAAATAAAAGGACCGTGCGTTGCCCGCGAAAAACAGTGGCCACCATGGACCATAATGTATCGACACGCACCAAGGATATTACCAAGGTTGAAACTACCTCGCGCACACAAATGGAAGCTTTATCCCAAAATTGTCATGAATTTGGCATCCGGTTATATGACTTCAAGGACAAAGACCAGGGGATCGTGCATGTCATAGGCCCTGAGCAGGGCTTGACCCAGCCCGGCCTCACCATTGTCTGCGGGGACTCTCATACCTCGACACACGGTGCTTTCGGATCTTTGGCTTTCGGCATCGGTACCTCTGAGGTGGAACATGTTTTAGCCACGCAAACGCTGCAGCAGAGTCAGCCTAAAACCATGCTGATCAGTATCGACGGGAAATTGGGCAAGGGCGTGACTTCCAAAGATATTATTTTATTTATCATCGGCCAAATCGGCACAGCCGGAGGCACGGGTTATGTCATTGAGTATGCAGGTTCTGCGATCCGTGCCTTGTCCATGGAAGCCCGCATGACCATTTGTAATATGTCCATCGAGGCAGGTGCCCGCGCCGGGATGATTGCCCCTGATGAGACCACTTTTAATTATATCAAAGGCCGTGACTTTGCCCCTAAAGGTGCTGATTGGGAAAAGGCCCTTGCCTACTGGAAGACCTTGCCCAGTGACAACGGCGCTCAATTTGACTTGGGTCTCAATATTAAAGCCCAAGACATCAAACCAATGGTGACGTGGGGGACATCTCCGGGGCAGGTAACCACCGTCGATGGCGTTGTTCCTGATCCTGAGTCCATGAAGGATGCGGTTGACCGTACGGCGGCCCGCAACGCTTTGGCTTATATGGATTTGAAACCCGGCACTAAAATATCCGATATCAAGATCGATAAAGTTTTTATCGGCTCCTGCACCAATGGGCGTATTGAAGATATGAGGGCTGCGGCTGCTCTCGTGCTTGGCAAAAGGGTGGCGGAAGGCGTTACGGCTATTGTCGTTCCTGGATCAGGTCGCGTCCGCGTTCAGGCGGAAAAGGAAGGTTTGGATAAAATATTTAAAGATGCAGGATTTGAGTGGCGTTTCGCCGGTTGTTCCATGTGTTTGGGCATGAATGATGATCAATTAAAAAAAGGCGAACGCTGCGCCTCAAGCAGCAATCGCAATTTTGAAGGCCGGCAAGGCCCCGGCGGGCGTACGCATTTAATGAGCCCTCAAATGGCCGCCCTCGCCGCCCTGGAAGGCAAAATCACGGATATTAGAAATTATGCAGCCATTTAAAACTCATACAGGTATTGCAGCGCCTTTAAACCGCGTGAATGTGGATACAGATGCCATTATCCCCAAGCAATTCTTAAGGAAAATTGAAAAAGCCGGTTATGGCAAACATCTTTTCCATGAATGGCGATATAGCGATTATGAAGGCACCAGGGAGAACCCTGATTTTATTTTGAATCAAGGGCCGTATCGCAAGGCGACCGTGCTTTTAGCGCGGGATAACTTCGGCTGCGGATCCAGCCGCGAGCACGCGCCTTGGGCTTTGGCGGATTTCGGGTTTAAATTAATCATTGCGCCTTCTTTCGCGGATATTTTTTACAATAACTGTGTTAAGAACGGTATTTTACTAACACCATTAAAATCGCAGGAAGTTGACGAGATATTCACCTTTATCGAGAAAAATAAAGGGGTTGCCATCAGCGCTGATTTGCCGTCTCAAAAAGTAACTGCGGGCGGGAAGACCTATTCATTTCAAATTGATGCTTTTAATAAGGAATGCCTGCTGAAGGGCCTGGATAGCATCGGCTGGTCGCTGCAATTTGAAGATAAAATCACTGCTTATGAAAATAAAATTAAAACCCAGCATCCCTGGCTGTAGTTACTCGTCATTCTGAGCAAAGCGAAGAATCTTAAGGAGTATTATGTCAAACATCAGAAAATTTTCTTCCATAATCACCGACGGATATGACCGCGCACCCAGCCGTGCCATGCTTCGGGCCGTTGGTTTTAAAGACGAGGACTTTACTAAGCCCCAAATTGGGGTTGCCTCTACTTGGTCAATGGTCACCCCGTGCAATATGCATATTAACACCCTGGCGCAAAAAGCCGCGCAGGGAGCGGACGCGGCCGGTGGCAAAGCCGTTATTTTTAACACCATCACCGTCTCCGATGGTATTTCCATGGGCTCTGAAGGAATGAAATACTCCCTGGTTTCCCGTGAGGTCATCGCGGACTCCATTGAAACAGTCATGGGCTGTGAGGGTTTTGACGGTTTGGTTGCCATCGGTGGTTGCGATAAAAATATGCCCGGCTGTATCATGGCCATGGCGAGGCTTAATCGCCCGTCGGTATTTGTCTATGGCGGCACCATTTTGCCCGGCTGTTTTGATAAAAAGAATGTGGACATTGTTTCGGTCTTTGAAGCGGTGGGTGCCTATGCCAATAAAAAAATTGATGAGCATCAATTAAAGGGTGTGGAGAATTGTGCGATTCCCGGCCCCGGCTCCTGCGGCGGCATGTATACAGCCAACACCATGGCCTGTGCCATTGAAGCGTTGGGCATGAGTTTACCTAATAGTAGCGCTCAGGCGGCTGTCTCCCGTGAGAAACAAGAAGATTGTATCCGTGCCGGAGAAGCGGTTTTAAATTTGCTCAAAAAAAATATTACGCCCCGCGCCATCATGACCAAAAAAGCTTTTGAAAATGCTATTGCCGTGGTCACCGCTTTAGGCGGTTCCACGAACGCGGTACTGCATTTATTAGCCATGGCTGATTGTGTCGGCGTCAAATTAAGCATTGATGATTTTACCCGCATTGGCAAAAAGGTGCCGGTTTTAGCTGATCTTAAACCCAGCGGGCGCTTTGTGATGGCGGAATTGGTGGCCATCGGCGGGGTGCTGCCTTTAATGAAAATGTTATTGGACAAAGGGCTTTTGTACGGGGAATGCATGACGGTCACCGGTCGCACCATGGCGGAAAATTTGGTTAATGTTAGACCATATCCGTCGGGCCAGGAGATCATCCGGCCTTTTGAGAATCCTATCAAAAAAGAAGGACATTTAATTATTCTTTACGGTAATTTAGCTCGAGAGGGGGCGGTGGCTAAAATTTCCGGTAAAGAAGGATTGTCCTTCACCGGTAAAGCCAAAGTTTTTGATTCTGAAGAAGCGGCGCTAAAGGCCATCTTGAATGGCAAGATCATCAAGGGTGATGTGGTTGTTATCCGTTATGAAGGCCCGCGCGGTGGTCCCGGCATGCGTGAAATGCTTTCTCCAACTTCTGCTATTTCAGGAAGAGGTTTAGGCCGTGATGTGGCTTTGATCACCGACGGCCGTTTTTCCGGCGGCAGTCATGGTTTTGTGGTGGGGCATATTACCCCCGAGGCTTTTAACGGCGGGTTATTGGCTATAGTTAAAAATGGGGATACGATCACCATTGACGCGCTCAAGCGCCAAATTAATTTAAATGTGCCGGCGGCAGAGATCAAAAAACGCCAAAAAGCATGGAAGCAGCCAAAACCAAGATATACCCGCGGTGTTTTGGCCAAGTACGCTAAACAAGTAACCAGCGCCTCCCAAGGCGCCGTGACTGATAGCACTTAACAGCCATTGGGATGAATTTTTCCGCCAAAAATTATCCCAACGTCTGTTTGACGCATAGCGTATTGTCATCCTGAGCGAAGCGGAGGATTTATAAATACTTTTTAATTAGAGCTTGGAGGTTCAAAAGGATTCTTCGGGGTTTATGGTTGCATTAGTTAACTTAGGTGCTGGTGCAAAAGCCGAACGTGCTACTGGCATAGAAACCTCAAGCCGCCCGCGTTTTTTGCGGTAAAAATTTATAAATAACCGAATTAAAAATGTTATACTATCAATAGATGGCCGACTGGCAATTAGCGGCTAATGGCCAAGAGGTTTTTAAAATTGAACCGTTAAAATAATATGAATCATAGAGTAAAAGATGTAAAACCTAATTCCGATTATACTTTGACCCTTGTGTTTGACAATGGGGAGAGGAAGGTTTTTGACGTTAAACCTTATCTGGACAAGGGAATATTTCAGGAATTAAAAGATTTAAGAATTTTTAATGCTGTTCATCCTTCTTTTGGAAGTATCGAATGGCCGCATGGTCAGGACTTTTGTCCTGATACTCTTTATTTGGATGCCCGTCCTCTATAAGAAGGAAAAAGTACCTATTTTTACGCATGTTTTGGTTAATTAATGGATATAAAAGTCTTTGATTCTCAAATCCCCAAAGAAGAACTTTTAGCGCTGGCTAAATCGGGTTATGGGGACATGGTCAAGGGTGTTATTGATATCAATAAGTGCCTGCTTGCTTTAGGCGGTGAGCTTCACGCGGATAGCGAGCAAGTGTTACTTGACCGGGGCAGTAAACAGGCTGATCTTTGGGGTTTTAATATTTATCCGGGAAAAACAAGGGAAGAATATTTGGAGTACACATCAATGATCAATATCCGTCCCCGTCAAGGAAACATGAATCGTGACATTAAAGATTTAAATTTACGCCGCCAAATTAAAAATATCATTGATGAGATGGTTGTTTTATGATCAATGAAGAACGCTGGTTTAAGTTTAGCTTGTGTGAGCAAATGGGACATATCGGCAGCGAGATCACCCGTGCCAGGATTTGGGAAGATAAAAATGACGCGGTGTCCCGCAACCGGGCTTTGGAACGCGCGCTGGAATTGATTGATATAACAAAAGATGATTCCCGTCTTTATAAGAGGCGTCGGGAATTGTGCTATTTGCGTGAAATGTTGGCGGATAAATATATCGACGCGGCCATTTATACTACTTCTTTAAAAGATTTAGAAAAATATTGTTTAGATTTTGCTTTGGTCGCAAACAAAAATCGGGCCTGACGCTCTCTGCGTCATGCAGGTTATCAAATTTGCAATAGTATAAACACTGAAAATGGTGCATTATGGCTGGAAATTCATTCGGACAACTTTTTAAGATCACCACCTTTGGCGAAAGCCATGGGCCTGCCATTGGTGTTGTCATCGACGGCGTGCCGCCGCAATTGTCGTTGACGGAAGCTGATATTCAAAAGGATTTGGACCGCCGCCGGCCAGGCCAAAGTAAAATCACCACCCAGCGTCAGGAAGCGGACAAAGCAGAAATCCTCTCCGGTGTATTTGACGGCAAAACCACCGGCGCGCCTTTGGCGATTCTTATCCGCAATGAAGATGCGCGCTCCAAAGATTATGACAACGTCAAATTTGTTTTTCGTCCCGGCCATGCTGATTTCAGTTATTTTGCCAAATACGGTATCCGCGATTACCGCGGCGGCGGGCGTTCCTCAGGCCGTGAAACTGCCGCGCGTGTGGCTGCAGGTGCCATAGCCAAAAAGATTTTAGCTAAACACAATATCCAGATTATCGTTTACACGCTGGCTGTGGGGGATATTGTGGCTAAAAACATTGATTTTAATGTGATTGAGCAAAATATGGTGCGAACGGCTGATCCTGCAGCGGCCGAGAAGATGGCCGCCAAAATCGAAGAAGTACGCAAGAACGGCGATTCCATTGGCGCTATTTTGCAGTGCGTGATTAAAGGTTGCCCGGCAGGTTTGGGCGATCCTTGCTTTGATAAGCTCAATGCCCGTCTGGCCCAGGCGTTGATGTCCATTGCCACCGTCAAGGGAGTAGAATTCGGCGACGGGTTTGGCGTGGCGCAATTGACTGGATCCGTCAACAATGACCGCTTTGTGCTTAAAGGAAAGAAGGTAGGTACAGCCACCAACCATGCGGGTGGTATTATGGGCGGAATTTCGACGGGAGAAGACATCAACATTCGTATGGCCTTAAAACCGCCGTCCTCAATTCCTAAACCACAAAAAACCCTTGATGAAAACATGCAGGAAGTAGAAGTGGTAGTCAAAGGCCGCCATGATCCCTGCCTGGCGCCGAGGGTTGTCCCGGTGGCCGAAGCTATGATAGCATTGACTCTCGTAGACGCATTGATGCTGCAGAAATCTATGCAAGCTTAGCTTACGACGACCAAGGAACAGGGAATATTCAAAAAGTTATTTTGATTACAGGCTGCTCGAGCGGGTTTGGTTTATTGACGGCGGTGCGGCTGGCGGCCAAAGGACATTTTGTCTGGGCGACCATGCGGGACCTGGCCCGCAAACAGCCTTTAGAAAATGAATTAGCCAAGCGCAATGCACAGGCTTTTATCCGTGAGCTTGATGTCACCAAACCTTCCACTATTAAAAATGTCGTCGAAGAAATTCAAAAGACACATTTTCATATTGATGTTCTTATCAACAACGCGGGTTATGGCATTGGCGGATTCTTTGAAGACTTGGAGCAAGAAGAAATCCGTTCGCAGATGGAAGTCAATTTCTTCGGGGTACAAAATGTATGCCGTGAAGTCATTCCTTTGATGCGCAAGCGCTTACAGGGCAAAATTATCAATATCTCGAGCATTGCCGGCCGCATCGCCAGTCCATGTTTGGGCGCGTATAATACCAGCAAATGGGCGCTGGAAGCCTTCAGCGAAAGCCTTTATTATGAGTTGGGCTTGTTTGGAATATCAGTCTGTTTAGTTGAGCCGGGCTCTTATCCCACTAATATTTTTACCCAGAACGCGCATTATGCTAAGAATTTTGACAATGCCCAAAGCCCGTATTTTCATTTTAGCCAAATATTGAGAAATATTTCGCAAAATACGGTCAGAAAACTCAAGCGCGACCCTGATGATGTGGCCAGGCTCATTGAAAATATCATCAATACATCTCATCCGCGATTGCGTTACGTTTCTGATTTCGCGTCTGCGTCGCGCGTGATGGCGCAAAAAATACTACCACCGCGTTTAATTGCTTGTATCTTTAGGAGAATTATCCATGCAGACAGATAAAAC
>Ga0105164_10002259_pt1 | contig 11952 bp, 9 predicted proteins | sample VDWuncwatermetaG_FD_89674 | JGI IMG/M metagenome (GOLD analysis project Ga0105164, IMG submission 89674) | Wastewater microbial communities from Netherlands to study Microbial Dark Matter (Phase II) - VDW unchlorinated drinking water | ecosystem: Environmental > Aquatic > Freshwater > Drinking...
ATACATGAGTCGGTGTTTCTTGTGAGCGCCTGTCCAATATCGTAGTGCCATGCGAACAGTATACCACGGACTATAATTCCTCCCCGCACTAAAAGTGCGCGGTTTCAAATCTCATAATGACTATTTTTGACAGTAGTGGATATTAACCGTTATTAACAAACCATCATTTTACTTGGCTTTATTAACTGTTATGAACTTTTCTTTAGATTATAGACTGCCTTCTTAAAAACCTTTCCCCTATCTTCATAATTAGAAAACATATCAAAGCTCGAACACATAGGCGAAAATAACACGCGATATCCGAATTTGGCCTTGGAAAAGGCGATATTCACTGCCTCTTCTAACGTAACGGCATCCTCAACAGCTACAGACCCTCTCAATATATCTCTTATTTTTCCTTTCGCCTCTCCAATCAAAATAGCATTTTTTACCTTCTTGCGTATCAAACCCAAAATAATACTATAATCAACTCCTTTATGCCTACCCCCTGCAATCAAAATTATAGGCGCAGGAATATTTTTTAATGCCCATATAGTGGAGTCTGCGGTCGTACTCTTGGAATCATTGATAAATGTTACATTATTTATTTCTGTTACATATTCAAGGCGGTGTTCAATGCCCTTAAATTCCCTGAATACATTGAGGCATAATTCTTTATTTATGCCCAATATCGAACCTACGGCTAAAACCGCCGCCTGATTAGGATTTAAATTTTGTGTTTGCGAAAAATATACTACATTAGCCTTTATCTGGCCGGATAGGCTTTTAATTAGAGGGTCTTTAGAATTTAAAACTGAATAGTCAGTTTTATCCTGGTTCATAAATATACGCTTTTTTGCGTTGAAATACTCTTCCAGATCTTTATACCTATCTAGATGATTACGGGAAAAATTTAGCATTACAGAGATTTTAGGCTTAAACTCCTTTATTTTCTCTAGTTGAAAAGAGCTCACTTCCAGGGATACAAAATCACCCTCTTGCATTTTTTGCACCTCGCCGCAAAAGGGATTTCCGATATTGCCGCAAACAAATGCCCTTTCTCCTTTTGCTTTTAATATCTTGCCGATTAAGGTTGTAACAGTAGTCTTTCCATTTGATCCGGTAACGGCAATTACTTGCGCCGGGCACAAAATCCAGCCGAGTTCTATTTCGCTGATTACCGGTATCCTAAATTGTTCAGCTAAGGCTACAGGTAAAGCGCTGTCTGGTATACCGGGTGAAATTACCAGCAAGTCTTTATTCTTTATAAACTCCTGAGAATGTTTCCCTAATTCAATATTTATATCTTTTGCTTTTAGTTTAAGGGCGTACAAACGCGTCGAATCATTGTCCTGGTTATCTGTTACGTTTACATTTGCGCCTAAATCATAAAGCAGGCTGGCGCAGGCAAAGCCAGAACGGGCCAATCCCACCACGGTAATTTTTTTATTCTTAAAATAATTTACGTTTTTCATTAAATGAACAGATAATTTATGGAGCACAATAGTGCGACATAAATCATAGGGCGAAGCCCGTCTGCGAATTTACCTTATTTTCAAAGTAACTAATGTAAATAATGCAAGGAGGATAGCTACAATCCAAAACCTTACAATCACCTTGCTTTCCGGCCAACCGAGGAATTGAAAATGGTGATGCAAAGGAGCAATTTTAAATATCCGTTTCTTAGTAAGACGGAAAAATACTACCTGTAAAATTACTGATAAGGCTTCTAAAACAAATATTCCGCCTACAACTACTAAAAGCGCCTCTTTCCTTATCAATAATGCCGTTGTTCCTAAGGCGCCTCCCAAAGCCAAAGAACCCACGTCTCCCATAAAAACAGAAGCAGGATAGCAATTAAACCACAAGAAACCTAACCCGGCGCCTAAGATGCTAGCGCAGAATACCGTCAATTCACCGCTGCCTAAAATGTAAGGTATGAGCAGGTAATTGCTAAATTTTATATTACCTGATACATAGCTTAAAACGCTAAAGGCTAAGGCCACCATAATAACACTCCCTATGGCTAAACCGTCTAAACCATCGGTAAGGTTCACAGCATTAGACGACCCGGTGATTACTATAATTACAAATAATATATAAAAAATACCCAATTCTAAAGACGCATTCTTTAAAAAAGGTATATCTATCATTGTATTGTTGTTACGAAACGCCAAAAGGACAGCGCCCAATATTAGACCTAAGAGAATTTGGCTGGTAAATTTTGCGGCAGCAGTCAAACCTTTAGATTGTTTCCTTATATGTTTGAGATAATCGTCAATAAATCCGGTTGCCCCTAACCAGACTGTGCTAAATAAAACTAAGAGTACATATCTGTTAAAAATATCCGCCCAGAGAAATGTAGCTAATAATATTGCCGCCAATATCAATATTCCGCCCATGGTTGGCGTATCTTGCTTTTTGCTATGCAGTTCAAATAATTTTGCGCTATCCTCTTTTCTTATATTCTCGCCAAATTTCAGCCTTGTCAGTATTTTTATTAACAGCGGGCCTAAGAGGATACTGATAAAAAAACTGGTCAAGGCAGCCATGGCCGCGCGAAAAGTAATATAACGGAAAAGATTAAAAAAAGATATTATATCGTGGAGGGGATAAAATAGATGATATAACATAATTCGTTTAGACCGTTTAACTCATTTTACCCGTTTAGCCCGCTTTATTCAACGGACAAAACGAACATAACGAGCCTAACGAATTAACGGTCTTTAAATACTTCTTCCATCTTCATAAGCCTAGACCCCTTAACAAGCACAAGGTCGTCTTTATTTGGCGATATCCTATCAAATAAAATATCACGCGCTTGGACTGGCGTCTGGCAGGTAAATATATCTTTACTATCAAAACCAGAATTTTGTGCCGCCATAGCCGCTAATTTAGATAACCTGCCTACCGCTATAAATACATCGCAGTATCTTGCTATTTCTTTGCCTGCCTGATAGTGAAATATTTTTTCACAGCTTCCCAGCTCCAGCATATCGCCCATGACAACAATCTTCCTGCCCCCTATAACACAATTATCAAGAGTATTTAAGGCCTGCCTTAAAGAAAGCGGATTAGAATTATATGTATCATCAATAAATTTTATACTGTTTAACTTTATAAATTTAAGCCTGCTGTCTGGAAAAACAAAATTAGCAAGACGCAAAGCAATATCTTTATATTCCATGCCAAATATCCGCGCTACTGCTATAGCGGCCAAGGCATTATAGATATTATAATACCCTGGCGTCTTTAAGGTAAATCGCGTTAAATGACGGCAATCTTTATTTATTTTACTATGTCTATCTAACGGGGTAAATTTATATTTTTGATTTATATGAAACCTTATCCTTGCGGAAATATTATGGATATCCGAAGCAAAAAAATCACTGCGATTTTTAATACCTAAGCCAAAAATAACCGGCCTTTTGGCCATGGTTAATACTTTTTTATTTAATAAACTGTCGTCGGCATTTAATATGCCGATATATGGTTTCTGCAAATTTTGTATCATTTGATATTTTTCTCTGAAGACGCCTTCTAAGTTACGCAGGTATTCCAGATGCGCTGGCCCGATATTAGTGATTATGCCTATGTTCGCAAGGCATACCTTAGTGAGGTAATCAACTTCGCCAAAATGATTTGTCCCTATCTCTAAAACGGCGATATCATAAGAATTGTTCAGGTTAAGCAAAGTCAAAGGCAGCCCTATTTGATTATTTCTCGTGCCTGCATTTTTAAGGACCTTAAACTCTTTAGATAATACCCAGGCAATCATCTCCTTGGTAGTAGTCTTGCCGCTGCTTCCGGTAACCGCAATAACAGGAATATTGAATTTTATACGTTGGAATCGGGCAATATCTCCTAATGCCCTTGTTGTATCATTAACCTTTATGACGGGTACTCTATTTTTACTATGGACTATTGGACATTGTGGACTATGGACTATTATGCAACTGGCTCCTTTTTTTATTGCCTCTTCAATAAAATCATGCCCATCGAATTTGTCCCCTTTTATAGCAATAAAGGCGTATTGCGGTTTAATAGTCCTGGAATCTATAGAGATTCCTCTAATATCCGCCATTTGTGCATTGCTGATTAATCTGCCCTTGGCAGCTTTTATTAATTCGTCAACCTTAAACATAAGTGAACAGACGACTTACGGAGTTCATAGAACGACGAAAGTCGTAGCCCGTAGGAATTCTGTGAACTTCCCCCCCCCACCACTTTTTGATAAAACACTTAAGCTAACATCTACAGTAATAATCACCTTCATCCCTAAGTTTTGGCATTTCCTCTTCTTACAAAAAGTGGTGGGGGGTTTAATTCGCACAATAACTTACTCGCATTTTTAGTGCTCGTAAGTTATGTGCTCATTAAACATTCCTTCACAACCTCCCTATCGTCAAAATGGACAGTCTCATTCTTTAATATCTGGTAATTTTCATGGCCTTTGCCAGCTATCAACACTATATCCTTCGGTTGAGCCAAGGACAAAGATTTTCTTATCGCCTCTTCTCTATCGGGAACAATACAATAATTATTTTTCCTTATGCCTCTTTTAATATCTCCTATTATCTTTTGGGGGTCTTCGGAGCGGGGGTTGTCATTGGTAATAATTACGTAATCTGCTAATTCAGAAGCTGCATAGCCCATTTTCGGCCTTTTTGTTTTATCGCGTTCGCCCCCGCACCCAAACGTAACAATAATCCTTTTAGAGGATATCTGCCTTAAGGCCCTAATGACATTTGTCAGCGCATCTTGCGTATGCGCATAATCTACAAAAACTACAAAATTCTTTTGGCAATGTATCCTTTCCAGCCTCCCTGGAACAAAATGGAATCTCTCCAGACCAGATTTTATAATCGCAGGATGCAATCCTTCTTTTATACCCCAGGCAAAACTCGCTAATATATTATATACATTATGACGGCCAATAAGCCTGGTTTTAAAATTTATTTTTTTCTTAGCATACATCAGCACAAATTCTGTATGTGAAATGTTGAATTTTATATCGCCAGCCACGATATCAGCTGGGCCATCTATTGCATACGTAATTATTTTTTTACCATGGATTAATTCTTTAAGCCTCTGGCTATATCTATTATCGTTATTAATGACAGCAAAGGAATCAGGGCCGATATTTTTAAAAAGTTTAGCTTTAGCCTGAAAATAACTTTCCCATGTTTTATGATAATCTAAATGGTCCTGCGTTAAATTTGTAAAGATGGATGAATGAAAAGCTATGCCTTCAGTCCTGTCTTGGGAAAGGGCATGCGATGAAACTTCCATAATCGCGTAATTAATCTTTTCTCTCACCATATCGGCTAACATAGACTGAAGCTCTAAGGGCCCGGGGGTAGTATTCTTTGAAGGAATCACCCTATTTTTAAAGCGATAGTTAACTGTGCCTATAACTGCAGGCGCAAAACCTGCCTCTTTTAATAACGCCTCGATGAGATAAGATACAGTGGTCTTGCCGTTAGTCCCGGTGATACCAATGACTTTTATGTTTGAAGAAGGGTGATCATAAAATTTCACTGCTAATTTAGCTAAAGCTAAACGAGTATCTTTTACTTTAATAAAAGACGCTTCTTCTGAACCCTTCCCGCTCAGAGATTTCATATTCTGACGGGAGCCCGCCTGCGTTTCTGATATGTCTGGCGGGAGAACCCTGAACTCTTCCCGCTCAGAGATTTCATATTCTGGCGGGAGCCCGCCTGCGTTTCTGATATGTCTGGCGGGAGAACCCTGAACTACAATTGCCTTTGCCCCTTTATCTATTGCCTCTTTAATAAATTTATGCCCATCATTGTTCGTGCCTTTTACGGCCACAAAAATAAAATTATTTAAAACCTGTTTTGAGTTACAGGCTATCCCCTGCACATCAAAATCTTCTATCTTAAGACAGCCGCAACCCTTTCCTGTCTTACGGCCCTTATGGGTTAAAGAACGGCCGGGATAAATATCATAATTGCCTAAAGATTTAATTAATTGTATTAGCCTCACCCCGTTAGAAACCCCCTTTTCAAACCTTTTTCTGGCGCCCCCGTTATAAATTTTTGTTTCTAACGGGGCTCATTTAATGCCATAGCTTCGCCTGCCGAGTGCCTTGCCTTAAGATAACGTAAGACATCGGTGGCTACATTTTTAAATACAGGCGCAGATACCACTCCCCCAAAATAATAAGGCCGGGGCTCATCAACTACAACCGCAATAGCGATAACCGGGTCCTCTGCAGGAGCAAAACCAATAAAAGAAGCCATAAACTTACTATGCGAATAGCTGCCGTTAGCTTCCAATTTCTGTCCGGTTCCTGTTTTACCGGCAGCGCTAAAATCTGTCATTTTTGCTAACTTTCCCGTGCCTTTCTCTACTACGCCCATAAGTATCTTTTTAACCCTGTTGGCCGTATCCAGCGGAATAACTTGGCGTATCAAAGTAGGTAAGAATGATTTAATTACTTCGCTATGTTTATCCCTAATTTCCTTTACAATATAAGGCCTCATGAGCTGTCCGCCATTGGCGATTACCGATATAGCAAAAGCTAATTGCAATGTGGTAACGCCTACCTCCTGGCCTATAGGCACTGCGGCAATAGATGTCTTAGACCAGAAACGCGGCTCTTTAGTCATGCCTGCGATTTCACCCGGAAGGTCAATACCGCATTTTGTGCCAAAGCCAAAAAGCCTTATGTACCGATAAAGAATGTCTGGCCCTAATATTTGGGCTACCTTGGTTGTGCCGATATTGCTTGACTCTTCAATAACTTCTCGAAACGAAAGCCAGCCATGGGGTTGATGGTCATGTAATATGTGCCCGGCTACCTGATAAGAACCGTTCTCGCAGAAAAACTTATCTTCTTCGTTTACCTTATTCTCTCGTAGCGCTGCTGCTGTGGTAACAATTTTAAATACCGACCCGGGCTCAAACAAATCGCAGATTGCACGGTTGCGTCTTCTATCTTGATCGGAGCTGACATAATCATTTAAATCAAACGTAGGCCGATTTGCCATAGCCAGGATTGCTCCGGTATGCGGGTCAATAACAAGTATACTTGCGCCCTTAGCATGATAAACCTTGAATGCCTTATCTAATTCTCTCTCTGCAATATACTGGATAACCTCATCAATAGTCAGCACCAAGTCATAACCGTCAGAAGGCGGAAGCATTTTTTCCTCAAGGTTCAACTTATTCTGGCGCGCGTCCCTCAAAATTAAAGCCCAACCGCCTGCCCCTTTAAGGTAACTATCGTAATATAGCTCTATCCCTTCCAATCCTATATTATCTAAACCGGAAAAGCCGATGATGTGGCTGCTCAAGTAGCCATTAGGGTAGCAGCGTTTGCTCTCTTTAATAAAACCCAATCTTTTTATATTTAGTTTCCTTATCTCTGCACTCTGCGCAGGAGTTATCTTCCTGGCCAGCCAAATAAAAGATTTTTTGCGATACAGCCTATCTTTTAAATAACCGTAGGCCACATTCAATATAGGTAAAAGTTGTTTTATAATTCTTTCTTTTTCTTGGTCTGATATTGCAGCGGGTGAGATATAAAGCGAATCTGCGGAAATATTAACTGCTTGCGGCTTAAGGTTTGCATCGTATATAGTGCCTCGGCGGGGCTCTAACTCTACAAATAGACTGTGCTGTGTTTGCGCGAGTCTCGCAAAGTATGTTGCCCGGAAAAATTGGATAAAAAATAGCCGGGCTATACAAAATAATAGAAAAATAAGAAAGAATAAAAACACCGCATGTGCCCTGCGGCGATAATTAACTATATACACAATTATATAAGAATAAAATAAATTTAGCAATTGATGGCTTGATTCTACTGACCATCAATATTTTGATACTTCGGCGCTTTACAAACCTCGACCTTTAGTCCGAGGTAAGGAGAAACCGTTCAGTATCAACCCTGAGCAAACCTCAGGCTTTAGCCCGAGGTGCCTCGAATGGGTTGATTTTGATTTTAATACGAGATGTTTATCTCTAAAAGACGGTTATGATTTAACGGTCAACTGTCTTTGCCTCAGCCTGTCTCTTGATGCCAAAAAGAATAGACAATATACTTTCTCGTTTTAAATAACGCTGCTGGTTTCCTGCTTTAAAACCATCTTGGGCACGCGTTAATCTCACCAGCCGATAAGTGTAGGGCATCTCAAAGTCGGCATACTCAGAGAGTTTATTATCCAAGCGTGTTAAAGAGGCGCAGGTATTAATATTATATCTCAAGATAGTATTTTTATCAAGAGAGTCTTGAAACGCGCTAGACTTCTTTTGGCCGATATAGGCGAGGTGAAAAATCTCCGTCTGTTGATAAACATACAGGAGGGAAAATAAAGTGACGCAGCTAGCTATGGATAGAAATTTGGTTAGTTTCATCTTATAACTTTTCGGCTACCCTTAACTTGCTGCTGCGGCTTGAGGGATTTTCTCTGGTTTCCGCTTCCGCAGGTGTCAAGGGCTTAGGCGTTATTATCTTAATGTTACCAAGAGACGCTTCTTTACGAAAAGTAAATTTAACTATACGGTCTTCTAGAGAATGAAAAGAAACAACGCATATCCTAGCTGATTTATTCAGAAGTTCTATTGATTTATTTATTGCCGTCTCTATTGTTTCTAATTCTCTATTTACTGCGATACGGACTGCCTGAAAAGTCCTTGTTGCCGGATGCCTGCGAAAGTGCCTATACTTATGGGGTATTGCTTTAATTACAATATTACTTAACTGACCGGTTGTGGTAATAGAATGTTTTTCTCGTTCCTGCACCAAAAAACGGGCAATACGGTTGTGCCATCTCTCCTGACCAAAAGTCCAGAGCAAGGCGGAAATTTCTTCTTCGTTAAGATTGTTTATCAAATCGTATGCAGATACAAAACTGTTCCTGTCCAAACGCATATCCAAAGGGCCGTCATTCTGAAAACTGAAACCACGGCTGGAATTTTCTAACTGATAAGAAGATACGCCTAAATCAAATAATATACCGTCTATTGCTTTGATATTCAGGCTTTTCAGGATATTATCGATATCTATAAAATTACCGTATACAAATTCACAAGATTGGCTAAAATTATGCAATCTCTCGGAGGCCACAGCCAGAGACTCCTCATCCCTGTCTATGCCGATAAGTTTTCCTCTCGGCATAATGCGTTCGATAATAGCCTGGCTATGGCCGGCTGTGCCTATCGTTGCATCCACTATAATTTTCCCTGAGGCCAAGTTCAGATAATCTAAAACTTCCCTGAGCATCACCGGGGTGTGAAATTTATGCAGCTGTTTCTGTTCCACTTTAATGAGCACATAACTTACCCAGCAGGGTAGTCCTTCCTATACCTCTTTAAGGAATGGACTTACGAACACCGAAGGTTTGAGTAAGTTATGCGTGCGAATTAAATCCTTGACATCAAAGATGTCAAGGGTAAGTTCGGCCAGACAACTTATGTTTGCTATCGCTCCATAAGTTGTGGCCTTACTTAAACGTCCATTAATTTTTCGGCGATCTCTTCAAAAGACTGCCGCGAATTTCCATAAAATTCCTGCCACTTATCTTTTGCCCAAACTTCGATTCTGTTAGACACGCCTACAATAACCACGTCTCTTTTGATTTCTGCAAAATCCTTTAAATACTGGGGGAGTAAAATCCTTCCTTGCCTATCAGCGACGATTTCTGCTGCGCCGGAAAAATATAGACGATTAAATGTACGCGACTGCTGTTTAGTAAATGATATAGACTTGAATTTGCCCTCCTGGGTCTTCCACTCCTCTTCTGAAAACATAAAAAGGCATTTATCCAGTCCACGGGTAACAAATAATTTTTCTATGAAGTTAACTTTGGCGACTTCGCGAAATTTGGCAGGTAATATTAGGCGGCCTTTGCGGTCCATGGAATGTAGATATTCACCATAGAACATAAATGAGCACTTGACTTACAGAGCACAAAGTGCGACGTAAGTCAATCCTCCTTAAGATATTTCTCAACCACTTTATACCACTATTAACCACTTTATGGCACAAGTATAGATAAAATTTATTCGCTTGTCAAGAAAAAATTTTCCTAAGTTAATGTGACACAATAGGTAGTGTATTTAGTGGCCAGCAATAAGCATATATTGTGGTATCATTAATGGAGGGAAAAAATCAACCCTTTGCTTCCCCGGCCTAAGTCCCTTCTTAATAGGTATAAGAAGGACTACCCTTTCTGGGTAAAGGCCAGGGTTTGCTATAGGGTGATACTGAGAGCGGTGTATACTCTCACCCCGCCCTATAAAGGGCGGGATTTGAACGCCGCCGAACGTATCAAAAGGTATGGCGCAAGGATATTTTTTTGGCGAGATTTATGTCTTTGCTTATCTGTCTGACTAAAGATTCCGCAGATCTAAATTTTCTCTCATCTCTTATTTTTTTTATAAACCGAATCTCTAAATATTCTCCATAAATATTTTTATGAAAATTAAATATATGCGCCTCAATGTGTATTTGGCCGCGGGATTGTCCCGCTTCCCTCCGTGGCGGGATCCCGCCTTTAGGGGTAAAAAGCGGAGTCCCGTTTTGACGGGAAAAAGTCGGCCTTGCTCCGATGTAGCAGGCACCTTTAAATTTATTATCATTAAAAATGGCTGAAATAGCATAAATTCCAGAAGGAGGCAATACTTCATGATGAGGATCTATATTTGCCGTAGGAAACCCTAACCTTGCCGCTAAAGAGCTTCCTTTAATTACAGTTCCAAGAATACTTACCGGTCTAGAAAGTAATTTCTGGGCTAGGCTTAGTTTTCCTTCTGTAATCAATTTACGGATATATGTGCTGCTTACAGAATGGCCGTTTATCTTAATTATATCAAATACCTTTAGCTTGAAATTATAGAGATGAGATAATTTATTTAGGATCCTAAAGCCGCCCTGCGCCTGCCTTCCGAATCTAAAATTTCTACCCACATATACATATCGGGCGCCGATTTTATCCGCTAAAACATCCTTTACAAAATCCTCTGCTGAAATCCGAGAAAATGCCTTAGTGAATTTTATAACTATACAAACGCCTATGCCCAGCGCCCTGATTAATTTTAAACGATGCTCTAAAGAATAAAGGCTCTTTTCCTTCTGAGGATGCGGAAAAAAAGTTACTACTGTGCTTGTGCCTTTTATACGTTTGGCCTTATCCGCTGCAGCCTTCAATATACGCAGATGGCCGCGATGGACTCCGTCAAATACGCCCAAAGCCACTACCGGATTCTTATATTTTTTAAGCTTATTAAGGCCGTATATAATTTTCATATTTACAACTTTTTAGCGGGTCCTGTCTTGGGTATTTTTCGCAGCACCGCTCGATTTTCCCCACCGAGGAAAATCTCAGCTTTTGAGTTTCTGCTCGCTCCCCCGACGTATCGTCGGGGACCTTGGCCGCTCGCATAAACTACATGCTGCTCAAAAACACCCAAGCCGCCCGCCACCCGTTAACAAATATCATTTATGATTAACTAAATAATTAACGCACTCTTCTGAAGCGAGTATTCTAATATTACATTTTTGCTGCAAACAATCTCTATGTTTAATAAAATCGTCTCTATCACTGGTAACAAATATATCTCTTTTATTTTTAATATGCCCTATGAGATGATCTACGTCTCTAATATTCTTAACATTATTTCCTATACATGACTGAATTATGTCCTGTAGCCTAACATCATTCTCATCTGCAAAAACATCTTCATTAAAATAAGAAACATCCAATCTTCCCAATGTAGAAATTACAAGACAAGGGAATGTTTGTATTTTGTCCCAAATGGTACTATTTCGTTGATTACCATAAGTATCGACCTTGACTCTAGTTGTAATAGCAATTTCTATCTTACCATTATTTTGAAATTCTATTAATCTTTCAATATGTTCTGGACTACGCTCAAAATAATCAAATAGGCAATTGGTATCTAATGTTATTTTAATCATTTTTTGTATACTTATATTGCTTAAGA
>Ga0105164_10002261_pt1 | contig 11950 bp, 9 predicted proteins | sample VDWuncwatermetaG_FD_89674 | JGI IMG/M metagenome (GOLD analysis project Ga0105164, IMG submission 89674) | Wastewater microbial communities from Netherlands to study Microbial Dark Matter (Phase II) - VDW unchlorinated drinking water | ecosystem: Environmental > Aquatic > Freshwater > Drinking...
AGCCCCCGGATTCTCTCCTGATCTTCCAGGGCGGCGCGCCTGCCGATCTCCGGGTTGGCCCCGGCCCCGAGCCCCTTCGTGATCTTTTCCCCGAGTTGGATCTTGACCGACGCGCGGCTCGCCTCGATGGCCTGGGCATCGGTATTGGCCACGATAAAATCCACCCCTGTGAGTTTGGCCGTGATCATCGTGTTGACGGCGTTTCCGCCGCCGCCGCCGATTCCGATCACCTTGATCCGGGCGCCTAGATTGATGTGCTCTACGAGCTCAAACATATGTTTTCCTCCTTCTTACTTATGCTTTGCGTTCGTTAAAAGAACTCACTGAACCAATCGACCATACGGTTTTTCACTTTGCCAAAGAGGTTATCCTCACGGATGCGGAAGAAGTTTTTCTCCTGGCGCTTCATTCCGTAGAGAACCAGCCCCACGCCGGTGGCATAAATCGGGCTGGAGACGACGTCGACGAGCCCGCCTACATGGGTCGGGACCCCGAGACGGACCGGCATGCTGAAGAGCTGTTCCGCCATCTCGATCATGCCGGGGAGGAGCGTCGAACCTCCGGTCATCACGACCCCTGAGGCCAAGGAGCCTTCATAACCGGATTTGGCGATCTCGCGGCGAATGAGCTGGAAGATCTCTTCCAACCGAGGCTCGATAATCTCGCACAGGATTTGCCGGGAGATCGTCCGGGAATTCCTCCCGCCTACGCTCGGCACTTCAACCCTCTCATCCTTCGTGACCATCGAGGTCCTGGCATAACCGTAGCGCTGCTTGATCGGCTCGGCCTCGCCGATCGGAGTGCGCAATCCCGCGGCGATGTCGCTGGTCAGGTGATTGCCGCCAATGGCCAGAACCGCCGTGTGCTTCACCGCTCCATCATGAAAAAGGGCGATATCGGTGGTTCCTCCCCCCATATCCACCAGGGCAACCCCCAGTTCTCTCTCTTCGGGAGTCAAGACCGCCTCCGCCGAGGCGAGCGGCTCCAGTGCCATATCCACGACATTCAGCCCCGTGCGGTTGCAGCACTTGATGATGTTCTGGGCCGAGGTGACGGCCCCGGTCACGATGTGGACCTTGGCCTCCAGCCGCACGCCGGACATTCCCAAAGGCTCTTTGATTCCGTCCTGGTCGTCGATGAGGTACTCCTGGGGAAGGATGTGCAGCACCTCCCGGTCCATCGGGATCGCCACCGCCTTTGCCGCATCGATGACCCGATCGACATCCCGCTGGGTCACCTCCTTGTTTTTTACCGCGACGATACCGTGGCTGTTAAAGCCCTTGATGTGGCCTCCGGCGATGCCCGTGAAAACCGAGTTGATCTCACATCCCGCCATGAGCTCGGCTTCTTCCACGGCCTTCTTGATGGAATCCACCGTGCTTTCGATATTGATAACCACCCCCTTGCGCAATCCTTGGGAAGGGTGCGATCCCACCCCGATAATCTCCATTCCCCGTTCGGTCATCTCCCCCACGACCGCGCACACCTTGGAAGTCCCAATATCCAGGCCTACGATCAGGCTGCTCTTGTTTTTCTTGCCCATGTCCGCTTCGCGGAATCCCAAATCTCAGATCTCAGATTTACCCTTTGAACCATTCAACCCTTTAACCCTTGAACCTTTTTTAGCTTTGCTACTACCTGGTCATGAAAACTCAAGTCCAGAGCTGCCAGGCGAGCCTCTCTCCCCCTCCACATCTCCAAGACTCGGTTAAGCCGCTGTAGTTTTCCCTGCCAATCTCCCCAGCCCATATAAAGGGCAACCGGATAGGCCATCGGGTAGAGAATCACTCCTCCCTTTGGGGAAAAATGAATTTCGGAAAGCGCCAGCGAACTACCCGCCATCAGATTGCCCAGCTTCAAGGCCTCCCGGATTTTCTGGCGCGTAGCGTAGGCCTGTGATGCAAGATCCGCCTGCTGCAACCCTGTGAGCAGCGGAAAATCCGCGCTCTCTCCCTCCTCGACCTCTTTAAAAATAAACCCATCCGTGTCGACGTAATAAAGCTTTCCCAACACCACGATCCCCTTGGCCTCTCGTTCCTCCACTTCAATCACCACCCTGCGGGGCAATTCGCGCCGCACTAAAACCCGCCTGACCCAAGGATGCTTGGCGACTCTTCTCTCGATCGATGCCGGGTCGATCTTCCATATATTCATTCCCTGGCTCATCCCCGCCATCGCTACGATCTCGCTCCCTCCCACCTTTCCGCCTCCTTTGACTTTGATCTCCTGTACGGAAAAATAGGGATTGTCGAGAAGAGCGCCGCGCAGTTGCCCTTCCCATCGGATCACATGGGAACGGCCCACATAGAGCGCCGCAGCTGAAGCAAGAAAAACCGCGACCAGGGCCCAGGCCAGAAGGCGCGGCCGGCGTCTCTCTCCTTCTTTCTTTTTGTTGCCCTTGCGGGGAACGAAAGCTTCCATATTTCTTACCAACCGCCTACGGAACCGGAGGCCATTCCCCCAGCAATCTCACCTCAGGCGCCAAATCGATGTTAAATTTTTTCTTGACTTCCGTCCGGGCAACCTCCATGAGGCATCTCACCTCCTGCGCCTTTGCCCCGCCCAGGTTGACAATGAAATTGGCGTGCCGCGCGGAGATCTCGGCCCGGCCGATCCGCTTTCCTTTAAGCCCGGCCGCTTCGATCAGGCGCCCGGCAAAATCGCCGGGGGGATTGCGGAACATGGAGCCGGAATTGGGAAAGCCCGACGGCTGACTTTTTTTTCTCCTGCTCACCAATTCGCGCACCTTCAAGCTCACTTCCTCCGCCTCGCCCTTCAAAAGGCGCAAGCGCACCCGGGTCACGATGGTTCCGGGCGGGAGATGCGAGTCGCGGTAGGAAAAAACCATTTCACTGCGGTCCCATTGTATCGGTTCTCCCCTATGGGTGACCCCTTCGACGCCATCCACGATTTTTTCCATCTCAGAGCCATAGGCGCCCGCGTTCATCACCAGCGCCCCGCCGACGCTTCCGGGTATCCCCTCGGCAAATTCCAGCCCGCTGTACCCCTTGCGGGCCACCTCGCGCACCAACTGAGTCACGGGATAGGCGGCGCCCACCGTGACCAGCACATTCCCCTCTTTTTCCCGCCACTCGATCTGTTTGAACTCCCCATCCAAGCGCAGAACGGCCCCGCGCACTCCCAGATCGCTCACCAGGACATTGCTCCCCTTGCCCAAGATGGAGAAAAAAATCCCGTAGCGGTCGAGGAGTCGCAGGGTCTCCGGCAAGGCCGGGTGCCGTTCCACCTCGAGTAAATAGTCTGCCGGACCGCCGATCTTCATCGAGGTGTAGCGCGCGAGCGGCTCGCCGACTCGGACCTTGAGGCCCGGGATGAGTTTCAGCTCTTGGACAAAAGGTGTCTCGTCCGCCTCTTTTCTCATGGGAACCATTAGTCTCGTGCTCGTGTCTCGTGTTCGTGCTCGCCGGAGTTCAGAAAAGCAAGAATTTTCGAGCACGAGAAACGAACACGATCACGTCCTTTCATCTTTTCAACGCCTCGACGAGCTCTTCTCCGACCTTATAGATATCTCCCGCGCCCAAAGTCAGGACGATATCCCCGCTCTTGAGCCGCGGCGCGACCTGCCTCACAATTTCCTTCCTGTCCGGCACAAACTCCACCTCCAGATGTCCTCTCCGCTTGATCGCCTGATAGAGGGCCTCCCCGCATACACCCGCGAGGGGCTCTTCCCCCGCCGCGTAGACCTCCGTGAGGACCAACCGGTCTGCCCCTTCGAAGGAAGTTAAAAAATCATCGAACAGATCCCGGGTGCGGCTGAAGCGATGGGGCTGAAAAACGACAGTGAGAGGCCGTTTCCAGCTATCACGAATCGCCCGGATGGTCGCCTGGATCTCCGCGGGATGATGGCCGTAATCGTCGATCACCATGATTCCCCTGGGCTCGCCCTTGACCTCGAAGCGGCGATGAATGCCGGCAAACGATTCCAGGGCATCCGCCACCTGCGAAAAGGGAATTTCCAACTCCTGAGATACGGCCACGGCGGCCAGGGCATTCGTGGCGCTGTGACGCCCCGGCAGACGGAGTCTCAGTCTTCCCATCGGCGTCGAACGGTGCCGCACGGTGAATTGAACTTCCATGGCTTTGGTTTCGAGATCCCGCGCGCAAAAATCCGCCTCGGGGGATAAACCGTAGGTGACAAAGCGCTTCTTGACTTTCGGCAGCAGCGCCCGCACGTTGGGATGATCGAGGCACAAAATCGCCAGACCGTAGAAGGGAGTCTTGTTGATGAAGGCGAGAAAACTTTCGCTGAGACGATCCATCGTCTGATAAAAATCCATATGCTCGCGGTCGATGTTCGTGACCACCGCGATGGTGGGGGAAAGGAGCAAAAACGTTCCGTCGCTCTCATCGGCCTCGGCCACCAAGATCTCCCCCTGCCCCAGCTTGGCGTTGCTTCCCAGGGAGCGGACTCTCCCGCCGATCACCATGGTGGGATCCAGCCCGGCGGCGGTCAGAACCGCAGCGATCATCGATGTCGTGGTGGTCTTGCCGTGACTGCCGGCCACCGCCACGCCGTACTTCATGCGCATGAGCTCCGCCAGCATTTCCGCCCGGGGAATGACCGGGATATTTCGCCTGCGGGCTTCCATCACCTCCGGGTTGGAAAAGTTTACCGCCGTCGATATCACCACGACCGAAGGGTCGCCGGAGAGATTGGCCTCCCGGTGACCCGTAAAAACCTGCGCTCCCAAAGATCGAAGCCTTTCGGTGACTTCGCTCGCCCGCAGATCCGAGCCGGTAACGGAGTAGCCTAAATTCAATAGCACCTCGGCGATCCCGCTCATGCCAATGCCACCGATCCCGACAAAGTGGACCCGGTGTTTTTTCTCAAGCATGACCTAAAGCCCGTAGGCGGCCGGCAGGTGACAACAGAAAATTTCTCTCTTGCCTCACGCCTCACGCCTCACGCCTTCCGTCTTCACAAGGGCATAACACTCATCGACAATTTTTTTTGCCGCTTCCGGTTTCCCCAGTTTTCGAGCCGACTCTCCCATAGCTTCCAGACGGTTGCGATCCAGATAGAGGGAGCGAATCCGCTCGGCCAGTTTTTCTCCTCTCAACTCCCGGTCCAGGATCATCTCAGCCGCGCCCCGTTCTTTAAGGGCCTGGGCATGGAACCGCTGGTGGTCGTAGGTTGCGTAGGGATAGGGAATCAAAATCGCCGCCTTCCCGAAGGCCGTAAGCTCCGCAACGGTCGTCGCCCCGGCGCGGCAGATCACAAGATCCGCGCGGGCATAGGCCTCATCCATCCGTTCGACAAACGCGAGGACCTCCGCTTCGAAAGGAAGGGAGCCATAGGCCGCCTTGATCGAGGCAAAATCCGCTTCTCCTGTCTGGTGGATCACGCGAAATTCCGTCGTGAGATCTCTAAGCCTTTGCAGCGCCTCGACCACGCAGAGGTTGATTTTGTGCGCCCCCGCGCTCCCGCCAAACACGAGCAGGGTGAATTTTTCTCTCCTTTTGATTTCAGGCAGGGCCCGCCAGCGCACGGGATTTCCGGTCTCGACGACCCGCTTACGAGGAAAATAAGCAGCGCTCTCTTCATAAGAGGTAAAGATACGGTCCACCATCCAGCCCAAGATTCTATTGGTAAAGCCCGGACGCATATTCTGCTCCATGACAGCGCAGCGGATACCTCGAGCCTTTCCCGCGACGAGAAAGGGGCCGGAGGCGTAACCGCCCAATCCGATGATGCATTCGGGCCGAAAACGGCCGATGATCCCGAGAGAGCGAAAAAAGCTCGCTGGGACGCCGACCAGAGCCTGCAGGAAACCGCGCATGCCTCTTCCCTTGATGCCCCGGACCGGGATGGTTTCCAGGGGAAACCCCTCCCGGGGCAAAACCCGGCTTTCTATTCCACGCTCGGTACCCACAAATAGAATCTCCGTCATTGCATCTCGTCTCTGAAATTCACGCGCCACGGCCAGGCCGGGGAATAGATGGCCGCCCGTTCCCCCGCCGGCCATGATCAACCGCATCCCTACGTTCTCCCGCGCGACAAACTGAGCAAAATCCCCGCGACCGCCAGATTCATCACCATCGCCGTACCCCCGTAGCTGATAAACGGCAGCACCAGCCCTTTGGTGGGCATCAGACCCATAACCACACCCATATGGATCAGCGCTTGCAGACCCAGCAGGGTCGTCAGCCCGAAGGCTAGGTACTGACAAAAGGGCTCTTCGATTCTCGACGTCAGACGAAATCCCCGCACGATGACGACGGCAAAAAGCGCCAGCACCGCGAGGGCCCCTAAAAGACCCAGTTCTTCCCCGATGACGGAGAAGATGAAATCCGTGTGGGCTTCCGGCAGGTAGAACAGTTTCTGCCGGCTTTCCCCCAATCCGCGGCCCCAGAGCTGGCCGGAACCGAACGCGATGTAGGACTGGATGATCTGGAAGCCCGTACTCGAGGCATCCCTCCAAGGGTCGAGAAAGGTCAGCAGGCGCCGCAAACGGTATTCGGCGCCGGCCACGGCAAGCGCCACAGCCGGCAAGGCCATCAAACCCATCGAGACGAGATGGGACAACTTGGCCCCGCCGACGAAGAGCATTAAGAAAAGCAGCAGGCCGAGAATGAGGGTCGTTCCCAAATCGGGCTCCAGGAGGACGAGCCCCAAAAAGAGGCCGCCGATGATCAGATGAGGCAGGAGTCCCATGGCGAAGGTTTGAACCTTCTCGCCTTTCTTTGACAGAGAATGGGCCAGATAAAGCACAAGCGAGATCTTGGCGAGCTCCGCCGGCTGGAAGGCAAAACCGCCCAGGGGCAGCCATCGTCTCGCCCCCCCGCGCGACAAACCGATCCCCGGGATGAGAACCAGGACCAGTATCAAAAGAGTCAGGGCCAAAAGGGGATAGGCGAATCTGCGGTAGGAAGCGGCGGGAATCAGGGCGGCGATAAAGAGGGCCACCATTCCCACCCCGACCGCGATGAGCTGCTTGCGGAAAAAATAGGTGCCGTCCGCGAAACGCTCCTGAGAATAGAGATAGCTGGTGCTGAGCACCATGGTAATTCCCAAAGCCAACAGGACAGCTATGGCGAAAAAGAGCCAGCCATCTATGGATACGCCTTCTTTCATAAACTTTGGACCAACCTCTTAAAGAGCTTTCCCCTCTCCGCGTAGTTCTGAAACATGTCAAAACTCGAACAGGCCGGAGAAAGGAGAACAACATCTCCGGGCCCGGCGCTGCGATACGCCTCCTGGACCGCCGCCTCCAGATTTTCCGCCATCGCGGTCTCGGTCAGGTGACCCAGCGCGCCGCGGATTTTCTCTTTAGCCGCCCCGAAGAGAATGAGCTTTTTGACCTTGCGTCTCATCTCATCTTCCAATATCCGGTAGTCCCCTCCCTTATCGACCCCTCCGGCGATGAGGACTACCGGAGCGGAGAAGCTGGCCAGAGACTTCACCACCGCCCCCACATTGGTTCCCTTGGAGTCGTTATAAAATCGGACGCCGCTCTTCTCGCGCACGAATTCGAGGCGGTGCTCGAGCCCGGGAAACTCTTCCAGGACTTTTTGGATGATCTCCCGCGGCACGCGAATGGACTTGGCGACCGCGATCGCAGCCATCATATTTTCCACGTTGTGGATCCCCCGGATCTTGACCCGGGCGAGAGAAAACCTCTCTTCCTGATTCTCGCCGCGCCAAATAATCTCGCCGGGCGTTGCATAAAGCCCTTCGCGCACCTCTGCCCAACCGAAGGAGACCACGCGCGAGCGAATCCTGCCTCCGACAGCCCGCACTAGAGGATCATCGCGGTTGAGGACCGCGACATCTTCAGCTGTCTGAGCATGAAAGATCCTCTCCTTGGCTTCGCAGTAAGAAGCAAAATTCGCATAGCGATCGAGGTGATCCTCCGTTAAATTCAGCAATACCGCGACCCGGGGACGGAATTGCTCCACCCACTCGAGCTGGAAGCTGCTCACCTCCACCACACCCCAATCCCAATCACCGGCGACAAAGCCGATTAACGGGGCTCCGATATTTCCCCCGACAAAAGTTTTAAGCCCTTTCGCCTTGAGCATTTCTCCGATCAGGGAGGTGGTCGTGCTCTTGCCATTGGTCCCGGTAATCGCCACCAGGGGAATGCGGAGAAATGGATAGGCCAACTCGATCTCGCTGATAATTTCGATTCCTCTCTTCACCGCTCCCTGAAGCAGAGAATTCTCCGCGGGGACGCCCGGGCTAGGCACCAAGAGGTCGACGCCCTCTAACCATGCGGTTTCTTCGCCGCCCAGAAAAAAACGGACAGGGAAACCGGACAGGGCTTCCTTTTCCCGCTGAAGCTCGCTCTCCCCTCTACAATCGCTCACCAGAACCTCCGCCCCCTGACGAACAAGGAAACGGGCCGTTTCGCTTCCCGTGCGCGCCAGCCCCAGGACCATTATCCTTTTTCCCTTGAGTTCCATGCGAAATTTTCTGCTTCATCTGAGTTTCAGCGTACTCAACGCAAGCAACGAGCAAATGATCGAAATGATCCAAAAACGGACGATGATCTGAGGCTCCGGCCATCCTTTGAGCTCATAGTGGTGATGGATCGGAGCCATGAGAAATACCCGCTTGCGCCTGAGCTTGAAAGAAGCGACCTGAAAGATAACGGACAGGGCTTCCAGGACAAAGACCCCCCCGACAATCACCAGGAGAATTTCATTTTTCGTCATGACCGCCACCACGCCCAGCGCCGCGCCGAGCGCCAGAGAACCGACATCCCCCATGAACATTTGGGCCGGATAAGTGTTGAACCAGAGAAATCCCAGACCGGACGTGACAATGGCCGCGCAAAACACCGTAAGCTCGCCCACGCCCGCGACATAAGGGATCTGCAGGTAATTGGCGAACTTGAAATTGCCTGTCACATAGGCGACAAAGGCATAGGTCCCCGCGGCGGTCATCACCGGTCCGATGGCCAGCCCGTCCAGGCCGTCGGTCAGGTTGACAGCATTCGAGGCGCCCACAATCACCAGCATGGCAAAGGGGATATACCAGAGGCCCAAATCGGGGTGGATGTTCTTGAAAAAGGGAACTGCGAGGACACCGCTGAAACCGGGCTGACGATAAAGGACAATAACCGCAACAAAGGAGACCGCCACTTGGGAAAGGAACTTGGTCCGGGCGGAAATTCCGCGACTGCTCTTTTCCCTGAGTTTTAAAGAATCGTCGATGAAGCCAATGACAGCGAAGCCGACGGTCACAAAGAGAGCGAGCGTGATGTACAGATTGACGGTATCCGCAAGGAGGACGGTTGAGAGAACAAGGGCGAGAATGATGAGCGTGCCTCCCATCGTCGGGGTACCCGCCTTGGCCGAATGGCTCGCCGGACCGTCCTTGCGGATGGGTTGGTTGATCTGCATAGCCGCAAGCGAACGAATCAAATAAGGACCCAAGAGAAAAGAAATCAGTAACGCCATCAGCGCGGCCAAAGCCGCACGAAAGGTGATGTAGCGAAAGACATTAAAGACCGAGTAGGCCGTGTGCAGAGGATAAAGAAGATAGTAAAGCAAGACTTACCCTCCCATCTCCCTAAGGGCCTCTAATACCTTTTCCATTTTCATGCCGCGCGAGCCTTTGAAAAGGAGCCAGTCCCCCTTCCTCGCCCGGCACCGCACCATCCGGGCGATTTCCCGGTGATTATTTCCAATGACGACCCGCTCTTTTTCCATCCCGCCGAGCAGCGCGCCCTGTTTAACCCGCGGAGCCTGTTTTCCGAGAAGATAGAGTCGATCGATGCGGTATCGCGCCACCTGTCTTCCCAGCTCGAGGTGGCGTTTTGCGCTCTCCTTGCCCAACTCGAGCATATCTCCCAGAACCGCCATTTTTTCTCTTCCGGTTTCCATCTCGGCCAGCGTTTTAAGAGCGGCCTCCATGGAAGCCGGATTGGCATTGTACGCATCGTTGATGATTCCAATCCCTTTCCATCTCTCCAGCGCCATCCGCATCGGAAAAGGCCTCACGGCCTGCAACCCCTCGCGCACGGCCTCCAGATCCGATCCCAGTCCATAAGCCATCGCCGCCGCCGCCACCGCATTGGCAAAGTTGTGTTCTCCCGAGAGCCGGAGCCGGATGCGTTTGCGCTGCCCGCCTACCCGAAGCGTAAACTCTGTCCCCTTCGCTCCCAAGGACTTTCGCGACTCTCCTCTCACTTTCCCACCCCGCCCGTAGGCGATCTTCTCTCCCTTGAATTTTTTCGCCAGACGGCGCACCCACGGATCGCCTAAATTCACCACCGCGAGGCCCCGGGGATTCATCCCGCGAAAGAGCTCGCCTTTCTCCCGCGCAACCCCCGCGAGGCTATTCAATCCGGCCAAGTGAGCCGGTGCAACCGAGGTAATCAGGCCAACGTCGGGATCGGCGATTTCGGTAAGCCGCCTGATTTCTCCGGGCCGGCTCGTTCCTAATTCCAATACTACCACCCTTGCTCCCCCGCGCAGACGAAGGAGCGTCAGGGGCAGCCCTACGAGGTTGTTGAAGTTCCCCTCGGTCTTTAGAATTCTTCCCCCCAACGGCTTTCCCTCAATCGAGACTCGTTCCAAAATCGCAGCTACCATCTCTTTTGTCGTTGTCTTCCCGTTCGATCCCGTGATGGCCAAAACCTTGGGCGCCAACATCTTGCGACGGTGATGGGCCAGATCCCCCAGCGCCCTGAGCGTGTCCCGAACCTGAATCACAGTCGATTCCTTCAGACGGGAGACTCCCGGTCGCTTGTGAACGACCAGACAGGCCGCTCCGCGGCGAATCGCTTCGCTCAGGAAGTCATGACCGTCGAACCTTTCTCCCTTCAGGGCAATGAACACGGATCCTTTTCGAACCTTGCCCGAATCGGTGACAACCTCCCCGAAGAGCGCCGCCGTCCCCCCACACAGGATTTTTCCACCGGTCGCCGAAAGAATTTCTTCCCTGCTCCATGACATGTGGGGTAGCTAACAACTCAACCGTTCCAGCTCTTCCCTGGCCACTTCCCGGTCATCGAAATGGATCCGCTTAGGACCTAGGATCTGGTAATCTTCATGCCCTTTTCCTGCGATCACCACCAGGTCGCCGGCGCGCGCCAGCCGCAGGGCCAAACGAATAGCGGCGCGCCGATCCGGCTCCACAAAACAACCTTTCTCTCCATTGCGAATTTCGAAATTCGCAATTGGTAATTTTTTTATTCCGGTTTTACGAACTCCATCTTCGATCTCTTCGATGATCTTGAGCGGCTCTTCACTACGCGGGTTATCCGAGGTCAAAATCACGAGATCGGCGAGACGCGCGGCAATTTCGCCCATGAGCGGCCTTTTACCCCGATCCCGGTCTCCCCCGCAGCCAAAAAGCACGATCAGCCTGCCTCGGATGAGCGGCCGCACGCCGAAAATCACCCGCTCCAAGGCGTCCGGCGTATGGGCGTAATCGACCAGGACCGCGATGCCGAGACTATTTTTGATCCTCTCCAATCTGCCGGGGACCGATGCCAATCGAGCAATCCCCTCTGCAATGGCGCTCTTCGGCAACCCCAGGGCGAAGCCAACGCCAACGGCGCCCAAAATATTTTCCAGATTGACCGGTCCGATAAGCGGAGAGGAAAAAGAAATCTCCTCATTTCTCACTCCGATTTTTCCCCGCAGGCCATTGAGATCCTCCTCAACCTCCACCGGGCGGACATCCCACTCTCGGCTCCGTCCGTAGCTTACAACCTCAAAGCCCATCCGCCGGATTTTTTCCAAGAGCTCCCTGCCCCTGGGATCCCCCCCATGAATAACGGCGAACTTCTTGCTCTTCGAGCTGCCTCTGAGGTAGTCCGCAAAAAGTCTGCTCTTAGCGGAAAAATAACTTCCCATGTCAGCATGAAAATCGAGGTGATCGCGCGTCAGATTGGTGAAGAGCGCTCCGTCGAACTCGATGCCCCGGACCCGCTCCAGTTCCAACGCATGCGAGGAGACTTCCATCGCCACCGAA
>Ga0105164_10002262_pt1 | contig 11950 bp, 13 predicted proteins | sample VDWuncwatermetaG_FD_89674 | JGI IMG/M metagenome (GOLD analysis project Ga0105164, IMG submission 89674) | Wastewater microbial communities from Netherlands to study Microbial Dark Matter (Phase II) - VDW unchlorinated drinking water | ecosystem: Environmental > Aquatic > Freshwater > Drinking...
ACAGAATGGGGACTCCTCAGCCAAAGTCGATCCCTTCGGCCGGGACTATCTGGACATCTCGTCTTTTACGCTCGATCAGATCAGGTACTGGACAAGACAGAATTTAGACTTTCCGCCTGACGCTCCCATCGTCATCAAAGAGGTTCCCTGCGTGAAGCCGGGCTGCCCGCCCATCGAAACCGCCCTCATGGTCTTTCTCAAAGGCGAGCCGCCGAGATTCTACAAGATCCAGAAGATCATCAACGACGTCACCTTCGACGACGTCTACAACCTGATCGAAAACCCCCTGCCCTGCTGCTGAGGCTCAAAGGTAGATCAACTCTGTTCTATTAAATTTTCCTATTTTGGTGCTAGTGTGGTGTCTGCTGAATTCGTGGAGTATTTCAAACGTCATTCCGGCCAAGCTGGCGATAGCTAGCGCGAGCCGGAATCCAGGGGTATTTAGAGAGTTCTGGATTCCCGCTTTCGCGGGAATGACAATAGAGGGCATACGGATTTCTTCATCGAATTTGTGAGACGGGACACTAGCTTGAATTGATATTATGTTAATGATAGTTTCGTAATATATTCGGAGGAATGCCTATGGCAAATAAAAAGCGCACCAGTGTTCTTCTAGATGAAAGTCTACTTAAAAAAGCTCGAAAATCACTAAAAGCCTCCACCACTACAGAAGCCATCACAAAAGCTCTTAAGGAAGCCCTCATCAATGAAGAGATTCGAGCAGCTCTCACAGGGTTGATTCGCAAAGGTCGGGGCCGCTTCGTGGATGTTTACAGGTAGAGTCTTTGCCAATTCTCCTGGATACTAACGTCTATCTTTTCGCCCTGAAGTCAGCTGAAGGCACAGTTTTTTTCGATCGTCATTTCCTCCCATTAGTTTTTCAGACCTACCTATCCAGCATTGTTGTGGAAGAGCTCTACGCCGGCGCTCTGGATGCAGGCGCCATTCGCTTGGTCGAGAAGTACGTTGGGGCCCTAGAAAAGGCCAGACGGGTGGTCAATCCGACCTTTCAAGAATGGAAAGAGGCGGGTAAGCTAGTCGCTGAGATCACTCGAAAGGAGCCCGGTCGGAAGGCCAAAATCCAACAGATGCTAAACGACATCCTGCTTGCCTTAAGCGCCCGCCAGATTGGTGCAGACCTACTCACTCTTAACCGTGCCGACTTCGAACTCATCCGCCGCTACAAATCCTTCTCTCTTAGGATTCTAAAAGTCCCCAACCGATAATGACAAGTTAGGTGGTGCGATTCCGACGGGCAGCTAGATACTTTTTCTCGTGTGCCCGCCAAACCCACCAACCCCAGGCGAGGCCACCGATAGGGAATACAATTAAGGCAGTCACTAAGGATCGACCAAAGTTAAATCCGGGCTGAAAAAACGACATGGCCACTGACCAACCAATCGTGGTTGGTACGCCCCAACCAAAAAAACCGTTGACCCAAAGAAAGCGCTTAAATCCTTTAGCTTGAATCTGGCGCCATTTGTTGAGCTGCTTTTCGGTCATTGTGGCACGCCGGGATTTTGCCCCGCCAGAACTCATAGACCAAGAAAAAAAGTAGAATGCCCCCTTTGCTTCTTCCTAGGGTAGTATTCCACTGCCTTTGGGGCAGCCAACAACACCAACATCGAGCGCGGCCCCATCTTTTCCCGCGTCTTCTGAATCAACTGTGTTCCTATTCCCCTGTTCTGATGAGACTGCCTCACGGCCAGATCCGACAGATACCCGACATAGGCAAAATCAGTTAGCGTACGTGAGATACCTACCAGAAGCTTTCCATCCCACGCAGTTACGATCAAGTTGGCATGGCGGATCATGTCCGACACGATTCCTCTGTCATCAATCGGCCTTCTTTCTCCGAGTGTGGATTCTCGATAGAGGTCAATGACCTCGTCAAGATCCAAATCATTGCCGTATTTAAAATGAAGACCCTTCATTCTATGTGCTCCCTGCTGATGGTTAACGGAGCGCTTGAGGCACCGAGGGGCGCGCAGTGTCCCCGAGGTCGCACTCCAAGCGGTTGTTAGGCCTCAATTAGAGTTTTTGCTCCCACTCACAGCCAGATCCAGTGATCTGTGAATTTTGGCTCTACCGCCATCATTTGGCACCTGAACTGGTTTAGCGCCGCGAATGTTCCCACGGGAAGGGGAAACTGGGCATTTGGGTTGTAGTATATTGCCGAACGATCTCGGCTTATTGCAATACGACCATCCTCCATTACCTTCCGCTCGACGTAAACGAGCGCGGATAGCTCAGCAGGCAAGCCATTAAAACCTAGCTTTTCCCCAAGCAGAAAATCAGCTAGGAAGCGAAAAAATTGGGTTCCGAATGCGCTCCATGTTGTATAGTCGAAAAGTACTAACACGCATGGTCGCTTCTGATTAGCTGCATATGACATCTGGGGCTGTTTTTCGCGTGTAACTTTAAGTAGGATACGCCTCAGCGTTTCAGAGTGGTTAAGCTCGATGCCTTCTCCAGCCTCAAATTTCTTTTTTTCATTCTCCGAGACATTCAGTGTAGAAACTTCGGCAAAAAATTCCGCGGGGATCTCGACTTGGAAATCGGGTCGAGGTGTAGTGGAGACAGGTACTGGAGTGGCGTTCGATCCGGTCCGTTGCATAAATTCCCACCACGAAAGTTCGTTGACAGCTCCTAGGTGGTCTTCAGTATTGAAACTCTCGAGGCGTATCTTTAGCGCTCGTTTCTGCTTATTTGACTTCAGGGGAAACCTGTCGAACCACAATTGAAGAGACCCTAAATATATGCGTCCTGCGGCGTCCGTAGTCGCTATTCCATCGTCGACCCAAGAATCGTCGACCTTCTTGGTTCTTGCACGCGTGAGCCAACTGTCGTCGAATACCGTCAGCTTCCGTACCATCGATCCCCGAGTCGCTGAGGCCTAACTATTGAGTATACTCGTCAGCATAGCACCGTTGCCGAACTTCAAACAAAGGCGATTGCACCTTTACCCTTTGAGGTTGGTGTCGCGGAATCTTCGGATTATCGCGACAGGGTCCCAGTGGCCAAGTCTCTTGGCAAGCTCGTCCATCCTTCGACAAGCCTCCTGTATTCGCTTCCGCTTCTCCCCTTCATCGGGGACCTGCCGCTTTGCCTCAAGGTAGTCCATCACTGCTTTTTCTATGAGATTACACCGGGTCGTTCCTTCCTTTCTAGCTTCATGGTCAAGCCGGTCAACTAAGTCTTGCTTCAAAGATATGCTGATACGGGCCATAACGCACCTAATTTAGAAACTGTTTTACAGCTTCTAGAATTTTACTCCTATCCCTCTCCGGATGGAACCAGCGGATCTCGTTATCCGCGCGGAACCAGGTGAGCTGGCGCTTGGCGAGGTGGCGGGTATCGCGCTGCATGAGGGAAAGGGCTTCTTCGAGGCTCATCGCGCCGCTGAGATAGAGACCCATATGGCGGTAGTCCACGCTCTGCAGCGGTTTGAGATCCAGGCTATAACCCTTTGCCACAAGCCCTTTCACCTCCTCCACCAGCCCGTTAGCTACCATCTCCTCACAGCGGCGATTGATAATCGCATATAGCTCTTCGCGGTCTCGGTCTAGTCCTATTTTCAAAGTCTCAAATGGGCTTTCTTTGAAGCCATGCTCTCTTTGCCATTGGCTCATCTGCTTACCCGTCAGCTCGAAGACCTCCAGGGCGCGGGTAATCCTGTGACGGTCATTGGGGTGGATCGAAGAGAGAGCTTCCGGGTCGACCTGTCCCAGCCGGCCATAGAGCGTCTCCAGGCCATTCTGTTTCGCCTCCTGTTCTAAACGCTTCCTGATCTCATGATCCTTCGCCGGTCCGACGAACAGGCCGTGCGTCAACGCCTTGATGTAAAGACCGGTCCCGCCACAGAGGATGACCTTCTTTCCTTGTGACCGAATCTGCTGCGCACTTTCTAGCGCCCGCTGGCGAAAGAGCGCGGCATTAAACTCTTCGTCGGGCTCCACGATGTCGATCAGGTGGTGCGGCACCTTCCGCCTCTGCTCCGGCGCCGGTTTTCCCGTGCCGATATCCATGTAGCGATAGACCTGCTGCGAGTCGGCGTTGATGATCTCTCCGTCCAGCTTTTCCGCTACCTCGACGGCGACCTCGCTCTTCCCTACACCGGTGGGACCGAGGATGATAACGAGTTTGGGTTTCATAAAATTTTGGATTTTAGATTAATCCAAAAATCGGCAATCCAAAATCTAAAATGGGTTGGTCATGCCCTTTTAAACATTCTTTCCAGTTGTTCCTGGGTAAATTCAAGGAGGACCGGGCGGCCGTGGGGACATTGAGTAGCAAAATCGACCTCGTCAAGCTCTCTCAGCAGGGCCCGTATCTCCTCCCTCTCCAGCATGCGGTTGGCGCGGATCACGCTATGGCAGGCGATGGTCATCAAACGCTCTTCCAGCTCTTGCCGCAGCTCTTCCGATTTCCCAATCTCGGCGAGCTCGGCCATCACTTGTCGCATGCTTTCCCGGTAGTCTCCTGGAGGAAGGAGCGCCGGGACCGTTTTGATGATGAAGGTATTGGGCCCGAATTTCTCCACGGTAAAACCAAGGCGCTCCAAAATCTCAAGCCGCTGCTCGAAGAGCGCAGCCTCGCCGGCAGGAAGCTCCAATATCTGCGGCATCAGAAGGTTTTGCCTTTCGACCTCTCCCCGCTCAAGCTGGTGGCGCATCTTCTCGAAGGCGACCCGCTCGTGGGCCGCATGCTGATCGATCAAGGCCATCCCGCGAGAGGATGCACAGACAAGATAACAACCGAGAAGCTGGCCCAGGATATCCAAAGAAGAAAAAAATCCTTTTCTCTTTTCCTCGCCGGGCGCTCCAGGCTGCCCGGAATCAATTCGGGGGAGTTGGAATCCTCCCTGGTGAGAGGGCGCGGGATAAGGGAGAGGAGGCTCCTGCACTCCAGGAAAGCGCTGTTCCCTGTGCTGAACGGGGACGGTATAGGGCGTCCCCTTCGCCTCTTTTTTCAGTGCTTCACGCACCGCCTCTGCCACCGCTTCGTGGATCTCCGACTGGCGGCGGAAGCGAACCTCATACTTCGCCGGGTGGACGTTGACATCCACCTCCTCAAAGGGAATCTCGAAATATAGAACCACTGCGGGGTAGCGCCCCTTCATCAACAGGGTCTCGTACCCCTGCAGAACGGCATGGGTGAGTATGCGGTCCCGCACAAAACGCCGGTTCACGTAGGTAAAGAGATAGCGGGAGTTAGAGAAAGAGCTCGGCGCAGAACTCAGAGATCCGGAGATCTTCATCTTTCCTTTACCCCAGCTGAACGGCACCAGCGCCGCCGCAATGTCCGATCCCAGAACCTGCTGTAATCGGTCCCTAGGCTTCGCGGCGGCGTGGTCACAAAGGGGTTTTCCGCCATGATGGAGACGGAAATGGACATCCGCGTAGGCCAGCGCCATGCGGTTAACGACATCACAGATATGGCTCAATTCCGTCGCCGGAGATTTTAGAAACTTGCGTCTGGCCGGCGTGTTGAAAAAAAGCTCGCGCACCTCGACAGTCGTACCCACAGGACAGCCGGCAGCCACAGGCTCTCGCTTTTTGCCTCCCTCAACGCGCAGCCGTGTCCCCGCTTCCTGCTGCCGGGTGCGAGAGACGATCTCCAGCCTGGACACGGAGCCGATGCTGGGAAGCGCCTCGCCGCGAAACCCCAAAGTGGAAATGCGAAAAAGGTCATCCTCATTCTTAAGCTTGCTGGTCGAATGTCTCTCAAGGGCCAAGGACAAATCCTCGGCGGCTATCCCCTCGCCGTCATCGCTCACCCGGATCAGAGAGGCACCACTCCCCTCTACCCAAACGGAGATCTCCTTGGCGCCGGCGTCCAAAGAGTTCTCCACGAGCTCCTTGACGACCGAAGCCGGACGCTCCACTACCTCACCAGCTGCGATGCGACTTATCCAGCTCTCAGGAAGAACGATAATCTTCACAGGACAAACCTTTTCTTCTTCTTTTTCTGCCAGAATAAAACTTCCCGCCTCTCCTTTTCGTACCCTCGCCTCCCCATCATCCCGTAGGTCAACCGCTTTCCCTGCTCGACGCCGGGTTGATCAAAGGGGTTGACGCCGTAGAGCCCCGCGGCAAAGACCGTCTGGATTTCGAACATGAAGAGGAACTGGCCGACGGTATGGGGCGTGATGCTATCCAGGAGAATCGTCGAATTCATTCTGCCGTTTTTAGTTAAGGCCATCTCCGTGGCGTGCTCTTCAGCCAGGAGAAGCTCAGACAGCGCGCGGCCTCCGAGATAGCCGAGATCCCCGCTCTCTTTATATTGTGGAATCACGACAGGGCTTGAGAAGCGCTCGACGCGGATGAAGTCAACCACTTTGTCGTCCGGACCTTCCATGTAGAGTTGAAACTGGGAATGCTGGTCTGTGATCCCCAACGCACGCACCGGAGACTGCGCCCCCTCCACCTTCTTGCCCCGAAGGTCCTTGCCCTTGCCGAGGCTCTCCGCCCAAAGCTGGCAAAACCACTCGGCGACCCCGGTGAGAAGACCGCTATAAGGCATGAAAACGCAGATCCGCTTCCTCCTCTTTCTTTGCGAGAGATAGTGCAGCGCGCCGCTCATGTATGCCGGGTTCCGCCATAAATCCGCAGCACCGCAGCGATCGGCCATGGCCCGAGCCCCGGCAAGGAGGGAGTCTACATCGATGCCCGCGGCCGAGGCGGGAAGCAGCCCAACCGCGGAGAAGACGGAGTATCGTCCCACCACGCCGCTCGACAGACTCAAGCTCGCATAGCCCTCTTTTTCCGCCATCTGACGCAAGGGACCCGCGTGGGCGTCGGTGGTCAGCAGAAAATGTTCTTTATAGCGGTCGGCGCCCAAGGTCCGGATCAGGTGATCCCTGGCGATAAAAAACTGCGCGAGAGTTTCCGCCGTCTCCCCGGAGCGGCTGATGACGTTGAAGAGCGTCCGGGAGGGGTCGAGATATTCGAGCAAGTTTCCAAAGCTCTCCGGATCGATGTTGTCGGCGACAAAGAGGCGGACGCCGGCCCTCTTTTCCGGCGAAAGCCAGTTATGGAGCGGATGGTTGAGGGCCTGATGGAGCGCCTTGGCCCCTAAGGCCGACCCTCCGACTCCAAGAACCACGAGGTTCTCCCCTCGCTGGCGGATTTTCCCGGCGACGTCGAGAATCGGCTCCAATTTACTTTCCTGGAAAATAACGTCATAAAATGGCGTCGCGCTCGCCCGACGCAACTGTTGTATGACGCTATGGATCTCTTTCGACTTTCTTTTCAGACCGTCGATATCCGACACCTTGAGTCCCCTCCCGCGGCCCAAGGTATGCTCCAGCATGTTGTTAAAGTCGAAACGAACGGTCTCAGAGCTCATTGTCTTTTCCCAAGTTGAACTTTACGAGAGCATAACTTACGGCTCAAGAGCCGGTCAAGGAAAATACGACAAAGGAAAATACCGCTATTGACAACAGCAAAGTTTGCCAGGTAAGGTGAGAGAAATGCAACACGCGCGCTTCAGAGGCATGTTTTTCTCAAAAAAAATTGGCGAGCGATATCCTTAATCAGGAGGTCATTGTGAGAAGAGGCATTCTAATCGTTGTCTTTTCGGTTCTTAGCGTCCTGACTCCACATCTTGGGGCTGCTCAGGACAACACGGCGGTGGAGATGAAGGTGAAGAGGGTGATGCTCGACCCCTCGACCAAAACCCCGACCGCCGTAGTGATCCTCGAAAATACCAAAGAGAAAAAGCTGATCCCCATCTGGATCGGGAGCGAAGAGGCCACCTCGATAGCGATAGAACTCGAAAACGTCTCCACCCCCCGCCCCAACGCGCACGACCTCATCCGCAATATCCTGCAGGGACTCGGGGCCGCGCTCCAGCGCATCACCATTACCGATCTGCGCAACAACATATACTACGCCAGCATCACCCTGAAGCTTAAAGACCATGAGTTTCAGATCGACTCGCGGCCCAGCGACGCCATCGCCATCGCCCTGAGAATGAAAGCCCCCATCTACGCCTCGAACCAGGTTCTGGCCAAGGCCAAGCAGTTGCCCTCTCCGGAAAAGGCAAAAGAGGATTTGCGGAAAATCCTGGGCATGCAAGTCCAGGAGCTCACCTCAGAGCTGGCGAGTCTCTTTGATATCCCACTGAAGAAGGGAGTGCTGGTCGCCGACGTGGAATTGGGCAGCGCCGCCTCAGAGGGAGGCATCCAGAGAGGAGATATCATCCTTAAGGTGAACGACAGAACGATCCAGAAGGTCGGTGATCTAGAATCCTTCTTTCAAAGCGGCAAAAGGGCCGGCCAGCTAAAGATAGAGGTCTTGAGAAAGGGCAAGCCTACTACAGTGGTATTCGACCTGCCCTCGTAATCCGAGCTCGGCCTAAGCCTTCCCATTACTACTAAAGAGGACCTTGCCCCACTTCTTGGCCGTCGCGTCCAACACCTCTTTGCTGGACTCCGCCACCATAGGAAAGTCCTTCATCCATTCGAACGGCCGGCAGGCATCGATGATCGCCCGGGAATTAAAGCCCTTCTTGCCCGGCTGAATGATCGGGTCCAACGGCCCGCTCCAGCAGCGCCGAAGGATATCGATGTCTGCCTCCGGGTCCGAGCGGGTCGACATGGCCCACATAACATCGTCGGTATTGCTCGGATCGATGTCGTCGTCGACCACGATCACATAGCGACCAAGATAGGCGCCCGCGTGGCACTGGGACGCCACCACAGCCGCCTGCTTGGCGTGGCCGGGATAACGCTGCTTGATCGAGACCACGAGGACCAGCCGGCTCCCTCCGGACACCGTAAGCCACACCCCTTTGACGTCCGGCACCCCGGCCTTCTCCATCTCGTCCCAGATCAGCGCGGAACGGAGATAGGAGCGATACCAACCGAGCTCGGCCGGCGGCCTGCCCGGAGGCGAGCCCAACAGAATCGGCTCATTGCGGTGATAGAGACGCTTGATCCTGACGATAGGCTCCGGGCGCTCCGCGCTGGCGTAATAGCCCGTCCACTCACCGAAAGGCCCTTCGACCCGCGGCTCGTTAAAAATCGCGTCCCCCTCCACCACGATCTCGGCATTCGCGGGGATCGGGAGACCCGTGTATTCTCCCTCGATCAACTCTAGGGGTTCACCCCTGACGCCCCCGATGAACTCGTACTCGGAAATCCCGTAAGGCACCTCGATGCTGCCCCCCAAGAAAACCAGCGGGTCATGACCGAAGGACATGGCGATCTTACACGGCCTTCCCGTGCTCGAGTACTTATCTCTCTGCATCCGGCCATGTTTTCCCGGAGAGATATAGAATCCCACGGTGTTTTTGTCATGGATCATCACGCGATAGGTCCCCCAGTTAACCCATCCTTCGTCCGGATCACGGGTGATATCGATGCTCCCCGTTCCGATGTAGCGCCCCCATCATGCTCATGCCACTTGGGGGTAGGGAATTTCAGCAGATCCACATCCTTATCTTTATAAACATTTTCGAACAGTGGGCTTTTCTTGACGATTTTGGGTGGGAGGGGCTTGATCTTTTTATACCTCTCTCTCCAGGTACGGACGAAATCCATCTTGGTGTCGCCCGGAGGTATATCCAAAGTGAGGGCTATTCTCTTTCTCGAACTCAATGAATTCGACAGTACCCGATACCCCTTGGGGTAGTCCTTGATCTCGTCGAAGAGAACCGCCGGTCCGTCTTCCCGATGAGCCACCAGCTCTGTAATAGCGCCGATTTCCAGATTCCAGTCACACTTTTTGAGGGTCTTGACCTCTCCCAGCTCCTCCGCCTTTCGAATCCAGCTCCTCAGGTCGCGGTATTCCATAACTTTCTCCCCTTTCTAATGATAAAGCGCGGAAATAAAACTGTAACGACCTTAGCGAAATTTTAACAACGGGTCAAGGCTCGGCGGCTAATCCCGCGCAATGCCGATCAAAGGACGGACCCCCACCACGCTGAAGAACAATTCCTGCAGCGAGACTTCCTTGGACGGCCTGACCTCCCGGAAGCGGCGGCACAGGGCAAAATAGAAAAGCAGGCGGCAAACAGAGGACAAGGCGAAAAGGCTGAGAATGGGATAGCCCTGCAGCGGAGGCAACCTGGAGGCCAGAAAACCGCCGAGGGAGGCCCCTAGAAAAAGGGCCGTGCCGTTGATGACATTGAAGTAACCGATGCAGCGGACCCGCTTCTGCGGGCTCACCGCATCGTAGATGAAATTGCTGGCGCAGAGCGTGAGACCGCTCCAGGCAAACCCCGCAAACATTTGAGCCCCCATCAGATAGAATATGTTCCGCGACGCCAACCAGAAGAGCGGCGGCAATGCGGCCAGAAAACCAGTCAATCGGAGCACCCGGACGTTCCCCACCAAATCGGCGTGCCTCCCCCACCATGGCAAGGCGATCAGCCCGGCGACAGTGGAGGCAACCTGAATGACCATGTAGGTCAAATAGCTGAACTGGAGATCACGGAGCATGAAGACGGCGAAGAAGGGCGAAGCGAGATGTGCGGCAAATGTCAGACCGGCCACGAAGGCTACAAATTTGACGAAATTACTCTCTCTGAAGCGAGCCAAAAACATGAAAAAGGTAAAATCGCTGGCGGGGTCTCTTTTCTGCGGGACATCGCCCATCCGCGCGATGTAGGCGGCGGAGACAAAGCGGCACAATGCCGCGATCAGAAAGAGGAGGAAAAACCCCGACAGATGGAAAACCTCCTTGGTCCAGTAGAGCAGGAGCCCGGCCGTTATCATGCTGGCAACATTGATGAATCCCAGCATTCGGTTGCGCCAGCCAAAATAGCTCCCCCGCTTCCGCTTCGGGATGTAATCGGTCATAAGACTGCCCCAGGCCGGGCCGGCCATGGCGCCACTGGCGGAAAAAAACACCAGCAGAACGAGGAGAGATTCCACGCGGTAGGGGATATCGACCAGGGCCAGGCAAGCGATGGCCAGCAGGATAGACGCTTGGGTGGAGACTGCGCGTACCAGGAGTTTTAAGCGGCCCCCTACCAGGTGGACTGCCTGGGTGGCAAGGAGCTGCGAGACGGCGCCCAATAAGCTGGGAAACCCGCCTACCAAACCGACCTGTTGCACGGTAGCTCCTAGGCGCAGAGCGAACGGAATGACGTAGTTGTCCGTCACCCCGGTCATAACCGAGGCGAAGATGCCGTCCTTGAAAGAGGCTCGCAGACTTTCCCTGATGTCTATCCTTTTTCGATTCATCTGGATGCTGGCTCTATCCCACGTTGCAGCCTTGAATTTTTATCCCTTCATAGGAAAAAGCGAATGGCATGGGTCGTTGAAATCGACCCGAGGACATGTTACCCATCTACCGTGCGGGGCAAGATCGGAGAACTCCACGAGATAGAGATCATTGTGGCAAAGGCTAAACAAGATGGCAAGCGCGTCGTCTTTACCAACGGCTGCTTCGATCTTCTGCACCGCGGCCACCTCCATCTCCTCAGGGAAGCAAAAAAACTGGGAGACCTTCTGGTGGTGGCTTTGAACAGTGACAACTCGGTCAGGGGCATTAAGGGCACCGAACGCCCTATTCTGCCGGAATCAGAGAGAGCGGAGTTGATTGCCGCGCTGGAGATGGTAGACTATGTTACCTCGTTTGATGAGCCGGACCCGTACAGCGCCATCAAAGCGCTGAGACCGGATGTTTTGGTAAAAGGCGGAGATTGGCCCAAAGATGACATCGTAGGAGCGGACATTGTGGAAGGACACGGCGGCAGGGTCGCCGTCATTCCCTACCTCAAGGGTTACTCCACTAGTGAGATTATCGAAAGGACGGGCAAAAAATAGCCATGGCAAGAGTCTGCGCAATCTGTGGGAAGGGACGGTCCGTCGGACACAACGTTAGCCACGCTAACAACAAGACCAAGAGAATCTGGCAACCCAATCTGCAAACGGTGCGGGCCCGCGTGAGCGGCCAAGGGCGGCGGATCCTCGTCTGCACTCAGTGTATTCACTCCG
>Ga0105164_10002263_pt1 | contig 11944 bp, 13 predicted proteins | sample VDWuncwatermetaG_FD_89674 | JGI IMG/M metagenome (GOLD analysis project Ga0105164, IMG submission 89674) | Wastewater microbial communities from Netherlands to study Microbial Dark Matter (Phase II) - VDW unchlorinated drinking water | ecosystem: Environmental > Aquatic > Freshwater > Drinking...
GCCGCGGCTTTGATGGCGCGCGCGCGGCTCAGCGCCGAGGCCCCTGAGCCCACGTCCGTTCGGAGCGATATCGATGCCCCGATGGGATTACTCACGGCTGAACTGGTTTCCTGCGCCATCAGGGGAATCCCGAGCTGCTTCATCCTCTCCTCGGTCAGGGCCAGGCAGATCAGCCCCCGACCGTAAAGCAGCATAAAATTTACGTCCTCTGCAGTTATCTTCTCGGCCCCGGCGCAGAAATAGCCCTCGCTATCCTCCCCGGTGTCATCCACGAGGATAATCGCCCTTCCGCTACGGATCTCTTCCAGCGCCTCTTCGATGGTGCAGGCCGGCATAATCTCGGAAAAATTCTTTAAAGGCTGAGTGCTTAAAAATCCCGGAAAGAGGTAGCCCTGCTCCGGCTCCCGCTTTCAAGCAACCGTTGGACATATTTGCCGATAATATCGGCTTCGATGTTAACTTTATCACCAACCCTACGCCCAAGCAAATTAGTGTGCTTGAGAGTGAACGGGATGACCGCGACGGAAAAGCGTTGTTTTTCGCACTCATTCACGGTCAAACTGATCCCATCTACGGCAACCGAGCCTTTGGTCACGAGCAACGGACCGAGCGCCGCCGGGACCCGAAAGGAAAAGAAGATAAATTTCCCCTTTTTTCTAATTTCCCGAATGATACCCACGCCATCGACATGTCCGGTTACCAAATGACCTCCCAGACGGTCGCTCAGGCGAACGGGACGCTCCAAGTTGACCGGGCTGCCGCGACGCAGCTGCTTTAAACTGGTCCGCTCCAAGGTTTCGGGAGAGACATCCACGCTGAAGCGCTCCCGCGCCTTTTCAACCACAGTGAGGCAGGTCCCATTCACCGCTATGCTGGAACCCAGCTCCAACTGACGTAACGGCAGGCGGGTGCTTAGAGTGAGAGTGCCGGCCCCCCGTTGCATCTGCCAGCGGTGGACCTTGCCCACGTCTTCGATGATACCGGTGAACATAGAATTTCCTTCTGCTAAGTATAATCGAATCTGTTGATGATTGTCGAGTTTAGCTGAGGAGTAAGGTGGTTTTTCTGCACTCGGAGGGATCTGGCGCAGTGCAAGACCCGGCCCTCAAGCTTCCTACAAGCCGAACCCGGTTTCCCTCCGGGTGGCCTCGGATAGCCTCAATAGCGGTATTTCTCGATTCGTTCGTTGCTGATAGACATCGAAATTAGGGTACATCTTTACCAATCGTGGCCAGATAAGTTTTTTTTCTTCAGGAGAGGCGATATGTGCGAGAAGCCGCCGCCGCTCGCCCTTTACTATGACTTCGGCTTCCGGACAGCGCTCAAGATTAAGATACCATGCCGGATGCATGTCGTTTCCGCCAAATGAGGCGACAACGATGAGGTCGCCTCCATCTTCGAGATAGAGAACGGGCGTAGTTCGCAAGCGCCCCGTCTTGCGGCCCTTGGTAGTGAGCATCATGAAGGGCGCCCTGCCGAACGCATCACCTAGTTTTCCGCGGGCCAGCTGCCACAACCATGCGTGAAGTCGTCCGATCAAGCGAATAGTGCTTGGCTTTACACGAGCCATTGCACCCTACCCTGCTTTTCTAGTCGATTCTCTATATCTTAATCTTATGAGACGTTGGATTTATCCCTCACATTGTAAGGCTACTTAAGGTATCCCGAGACCAGAAAATCTTTTCCGAATCTCTTAATCTCGATATCCTTGATTTTTCTCGCGTGGCTCGTTTTTTTGATCCCGAGAGCGCTGATCATGGGTATCCCTTCACCTCCAATGATCTTAGGGGCGTAGAAAAACAAAACCTTATCAGCGATATCTTCTTTCAATGCCCAACCGGCCGTAATCGCGCCGCCTTCGATCATGACGCTGAGCAATCCCATTCTCCCTAACTTTTTCAGCAGCGGAACAAAAGGTATCCGCCCTTCGCGCAGAGGGAATTTCCACACCGCCGCTCCGCAGGCCTGGAGCGCCGCTATTTTTTTCGCCGGCGACCGGCTGCTCGTGACCACGATAGTCTTCTCGGGGTTGCGTTGATGGAAGAGATGGGCCTTTAGCGGGATGCGCAGACGTCCGTCGAGAACAATCCTCCACGGATCGCGACCCCCGCGCAAGCGACAAGTAAGTTTGGGGTCGTCCGCCAGCACCGTCCCGGCCCCAACAAGAACCGCATCCACTTGATCGCGCAACCGATGGACATATTGACGCGAGACGCTTCCCGTCACCCAGCGGGAGTCCCCTGTGGAAGCGGCGATTCTCCCATCCAGCGATACGGCGAGCTTTAAAATGACGAAGGGGATACGGCGTGTAATGTACTTGCTGAAGGCCTCGTTCAGTCTCCGGCATTCCCTCTCCAGGAGGCCGGCATCGACCCGAATCCTGGCCTGCCGGAGCCTGCGGATGCCTTTGCCGGACACCAGCGGATTGGGGTCCACCATCCCGACGACCACCCTCCTGACCCCGGACCGGGCCAGGGCGAGAGCGCACGGCGGAGTTCTCCCCTGGTGGTTGCAAGGCTCCAGGTTAAGGTACAGCGTGGCTCCGCGAGCTTTGCCTCCCGCTCGCTTTAAGGCGACAATCTCCGCGTGATCGCTTCCGGCTCGGCGGTGGTAGCCGGTGGCGATGATTTTTCCGCGTCTGACCAGTACAGCCCCAACCATCGGATTGGGGCTCGTTCTGCCTGCGCCTTTAAGGGCCAGGCGCAACGCCAGGCGCATATATTTCTTGTCGCGGTCATCGTCCATCAGGACAGGCGGTTCTCCTAACCCTTCTTCTGCTTGTGCCCCGCCTGTCTGCCGGGCAACGCCTTGCGTTCTTTCAGCAGCTCTTCCAGCTCGACCATAAACTCATTGATGTCTTTGAAAGAGCGATAAACTGAAGCGAAACGGACGTAGGCAACTTGATCGATGTCGTGCAGTTCGCGCATCGTGGCTTCCCCGATCATGGAACTGGGGACCTCCTTGTCCCCCCGCTCCTGCAGCCCGCGCTCGATCCGGTCCGCGACCGCCTCGATGGTATTGATGCTGACCGGCCGCTTTTCGCAGGCCCGCTTGAGTCCGTTAACGATCTTGACCCGATCATAGCTCTCTCTCCGTCCGTCTTTTTTGACCACCAGCGGCATCGTTTCCTCCACCCGCTCGTAAGTGGTGAAACGACGGCTGCACTTCAGACACTCGCGCCGGCGCCGGACCATATGGCCGTCTTTGCTGAGGCGGGAATCGATAACGCGGTTATCGGTCTCGTGGCAAAATGGACACTTCACCCATTACTCCTTCGCAACCTGTACGGGTAAACCGGAAACTTCTTGCACAGCTCGCGGACATCATCGGCAATCGATTTCAGGATCTCATCGTTGCCCACGTTATTCAACGCACGCGAAATGAATCCGGCGATGGTTCCCATCTCTTTTTCTTTCATCCCGCGGGTCGTAATTGCCGGGGTGCCGATCCGGACGCCGCTCGTGACAAAGGGGGAACGGGTTTCGAAGGGCACGGTGTTTCTATTAACGGTAATTCGCGCCTTATCCAGGGTCTCTTGCGCGACCTTACCGGTCAACTCGGACTTGCGCAGATCCACCAGCATCAGATGATTGTCCGTCCCGCCGGAGATCAGCCGAAACCCATGCTCCATGAGAGCGCCGGCCAGCGCCTTGGCATTGCGGACGATTTGCTGCTGATAGAGCTTGAACTCGGGGCTCAATGCCTCCTTCAACGCCACTGCCTTGGCCGCGATGACGTGCATGAGCGGCCCTCCCTGGTTACCCGGGAACACCGAGGAGTTGAGTGTTTTGGCGAAGGGCTCGCGGCACATGATCATGCCGCCGCGCGGGCCCCGCAGCGTCTTGTGCGTCGTCGTGGTGACGAACTCGGCGTACGGGACGGGAGAAGGGTGGATGCCCGCCGCCACCAGACCGGCGAAATGCGCGATGTCCACCATCACCACGGCGCCAGCCTCGTCCGCAGCCGCGCGGAAAGGAAGAAAATCGATCTCACGCGGATAGGCGCTGTAGCCCACGACGATCATCTTCGGCCGGTGCCGGCGGGCCAGATCTCTCATCGCCTCGTAGTCGATCCGTTCGTCCGACTGCCGGACACCGTACGGCACCACTTTGAAGAACTTGCCGGAAAAATTCACCGGGCTGCCATGCGTGAGGTGCCCGCCGTGCGTGAGATCCATGCTGAGGATCGTGTCGCCCGGCGCCAGCTGGGAGAAATAGACGGCCATGTTGGCTTGTGAACCGGAATGGGGCTGAACGTTGACATGATCCGCGCCGAATAACTTTTTGGCGCGGGAAATGGCCAGCTCCTCCACCACATCGACATTCTCGCAACCCCCATAATAGCGCTTCCCCGGATATCCCTCGGCGTATTTATTGGTCATGACCGAGCCCTGGGCCTCCAGCACCGCTTCACTCACGACATTTTCCGAGGCGATCAGCTCCAGGTTATATTCCAGCCTCTCGGTCTCCTTCTGGATGGCCGAAAAAACCTCCGGATCTGTTTGCTCTAAAAAAGACATATTCAAAAACCTTTTTCTCTTTAAGTATCGTCTTTGATGCGGGTGCCGAGCTCCTTCTCTACTTGAGCGATCTTGTCCAAGCGTCGTTGGTGACGGCCACCGGCGAAGGGAGTTTCAAGCCAAATCTCGAGGATGCGCTCGGCCAGGGATTTCTCGGTGAACCCTCCGCCCAAAACCAGGATATTGGAATTGTTATGCTCGCGGCTCATATGGGCCACCTTGAGATCATGCACCAGGGCCGCCCGGATGCCGGGAAACTTGTTGGCCAATATGGACATGCCGATTCCATTGGTGCATATGAGGATACCCCGCTCGGCTTCCCCTTTGGACACCTTACGGGCAACTAAACGACCGAAATCCGGATAGTCCACGGACTCAGTTCCCTTGGTGCCTACATCTTCCACTGCCAACCCCTTGGCGCGGAGGACTTGCACCAAAAAGTCCTTGAGCCCCACTCCCCCGTGATCACTCCCGATAGCGATCGTCATAAAAATAAAAAAATCGCAGGAGCATGGCCCCATACGCCACTGGAACTCCTGCGATTGATCTGTTCATGGCAGGTAAGCACCCTCGCGACAGAAAGCCGGCCGCCGGGCGCTTATCCCTATTCTTATTCTTCCCGACTCGAGAAAAATTTATTTGTGGCTCTCGATGTAGTTAATGACGTCCTGGACTGTCTTGATCTTCTCCGCATCCTCATCGGAGATCTCCATCTCGTACTCTTCCTCTAGGGCCATCACCAACTCCACGATATCCAAGGAGTCAGCCCCCAGATCCTCTATAAACGAGGCCTCGGGGGTTACCTCATCCTCGCTGACACCCAGCTGCTCACAAACAATCTCTTTCACCCTGGCCTCTACAGATGATGCCATCTTTTTCACCTCCTGCTTAACTTTTTCCTCACATTAAGAGTCCGCCATTCACATTGATTACCTGCCCCGTGATGTAGCCCGCCCCCGCGCCTACAAGGAAGGAGATTGCCTCCGCCACATCCCCGCAGGATCCAAACCGGCCCATGGGTATGGAATGCAGGAATTCTTCCTGGAGTTTCGCGGGGAGTTTCGCCGTCATCTCTGTGTCAATAAAACCCGGAGCCACCGCGTTCACTGTGATTCCACGCGAGGCCAGCTCCCTAGCCATGGCCTTGGTGAATCCTATAACACCGGCTTTCGAAGCGGCATAGGCCGACTGTCCCGCATTCCCCATTTGCCCCACCACTGAAGCCATGTTTACGATCCGGCCGTACCGTTGCCGGATCATGGATCTACAAACGGATTTGGTGCAGTGAACGGTCCCCCTGAGATTGACCCCGAGGACTTGATCCCAGTCCTCCGCCTTCAATCGGACCAAGAGATTGTCCGACGTCACCCCGGCATTGTTGACTAGAATATCAATTTTTTTGTGTTGGTCAACGATTTTTTTTACGGCCTCTTCCACCCGGTCCTCCCGGGCTACGTCGAACGGGTGGAGTTGCCCCTTTCCGCCCTCGGTCAAAAGCTGTTGCAGCGTTGCCTCAGCCGCCCCTTGATTGCCCCGGTAGTTGATCATGACCTCGGCCCCCAGGCGTCCGAGCGCCAGCACCACCGCCCGGCCAATTCCCCGGCCTCCGCCGGTCACCAATGCTATCTGACCCTTTAAATCCAATGCTCGATTTAATTCAGTATAATTTTTTTGAGGTCCTGGGGTGACTCGACGTTGATCACCTCCAGCCTCGGACTGATCCGTTTAATTAGGCCGCTCAACACCTTTCCCGGCCCGATCTCAACGACACGGGCGCATTCCAGCTCCTCCAGTAGTTTTACCGACTCTTCCCAACGCACCGGTTGAACCGCCTGCCTGACCAGCAGGGACTTTACCCTGCTGGAGTCCAGGTTGATCGAGGCCTCCACGTTCGTGATCACGCCGATGGAAAACGGTTTAACGTCCACATCCGCCAATACCCTCTTGAGACCCTCCGAGGCGGGCTGCATCAACGGGCAGTGGAACGGCGCGCTCACAGGCAACTCCAGGACCCGCTTCGCGCCGCGCTCCCGGGCCATAGCCATAGCCCGCAGGACCGCCTCGCGGGAACCTGAGATAACAATCTGGCCGCCGCCGTTAAAGTTTGCCGGCGCTACCACCTCACCCTGGCCGGCCTCCTCGCAAATCCGTTGCACATCCGGCGAGGTCAAACCGAGAACTACGGCCATCAAACCTGCGCCCGCCGGGACCGCCTCTTGCATCAACCTTCCCCGCTCCCGTACTACCTTGACCGCATCTCTAAAGGCAAGCGCCCCAACACCAACCAAAGCGCTATACTCCCCCAGGCTGTGGCCGGCCACCCACATCGGTTCAACGGAACATTCTGCTTCCACCACGCGCAGGGCAGCGATCGAAACTGCAAGAATTGCCGGCTGGGTATATTCTGTCAGTTTGAGCTCAGCTTCAGGACCGGAAAAGCAGAGCCGCCTCAAGGGCAATGCCAAAACTTCCTCTGCCTCCGCAAAGAGCTGCTTCGCGGCATCAAATTGGTCAAAGAACTCCTTCCCCATCCCCACATACTGGGAACCCTGCCCAGGGAAAACGAAGGCGACGTTAGCCCTTTCCCCCACTTTTGCTCTCTCTTCCTTCTCCCTCAGGAGCCGGCTTTTCACCCAAGCTCTCGATTTTAGATTTAAGCCGCTGCCAGATTCCGCGCGGGAGCTTCTCTTCCTTCTCTCCGCCTATCTCCCCCATTTCTCCCAACACTTCTATGATATGACGGTTAACATCTTGCAAGACCGCCTCTTTTGCCACGCGGATAGCGTTCTTGATCGCCTTGGGACCGGAGCCGCCATGGGCAATAATCGCCACTCCGTCCAAATCCAGCAGAGGAGCGCCCCCGTACTCGGCGTGATCCAGCCGGCTATAAGCCTTGCGTAAAGATTTTCGACTCAACAGGTAGCCCAAGCGGCTCACCAGAGTTTGCCGAAAGGCATCTTTCAGCACTCCGACAATGAAGCTGGCCACCCCCTCCATGGTCTTGAGGGTAACATTGCCCGTAAACCCGTCGCAGACGACTACATCGACCTCCCCGTCACAAATGTCTCGTCCCTCGACATATCCGATATAGTTCAGACTGGTCGAAGAAAGATACTCGCTCGCAGCCCGAGTCAGATCGTTCCCCTTTCCTTCTTCCTCTCCGTTGCTCAACACTCCCACCCGCGGTCGGGAGATGCCCAGCGCCCTCTCCGCGTAAATCGATCCCATAAGGCCAAACTGCAAGAGATGGCGCGGCTTGCAATCCACGTTGGCCCCGGCGTCGATGATCACAGTCCCCTTACCAAGGGTCGGGATAACGACCAAAATGGCTGGTCTTTCCACCTGGGGAAGATTTCCCATGACAAACATCCCTGTAGCCATCATGGCACCTGAGTTACCCGCGCTGACCACCGCCTGTACCGCGCCACGCTTCATCATCTCAAAGGCCACTTTCATGGACGAATCCTTTTTCCTCAGAGCGGCGCGCGGGGACTCGTCCATGGCTACAGTCTGGGAGGCCGGAACCACCTTGAGGGACGGAGAGTTGCGGGGAGCTTGAGCCAGGGCTCGTTCCACCGCCTCTTTATCGCCTACAAGCAAGATCTCGACCCCCAGCTCACTGGCGGCCAACAACGCGCCCTCGACCACAGCGCCGGGGGCGCGGTCACCTCCCATGGCATCGACGGCAATTTTCAGCATAGGAAAAAGAAAGGGCTTCAGCTCTCTTGAGCAGGCAACACGGGCCTGCCGCGATAATAGCCGCAACTGCGACAAGCGCGGTGTGGGAACAGGGTCTCCCCACACTTGGGACAAGCGCTCCATTGAGGGGCTACCAGAGCATCGTGGGACCTTCGCTGGTTTTTCTTTCTCTTCGAAGTTCTTCTTTTCGGTACGGGCATCTTTCTAATCCTACACTTTCTCTCCCCTCTTCGGAAACAAAGGGAGGAGCGGCACAAAAAACGAGGGGGAGCTATTGACCCAGCTTCAGGGTGCGGAAAATGGCCAACCGCGGATCACCTTCTGAGGCGGAGCAGAAACAGGATTCCTCATTGAGATCCGCCCCGCAACCTACACATAGCCCGCGGCAATCGTCCTTGCATAACGGTCGTATGGGGAGGGCCAACAACACCTGCTCCCTGATAAAAGGAGAGAGATTGATCTCCTCTCCTGCATAGAAGCTCATCCCCATCTCCCCGCGGTTTAACTCCTTACTTTTGGTCAAAAACGGTTCGGGGGTCAAGACAAAGTCGAATTTTTTTTCCAGTGGGAAAGAATGGCTCTTGAGACACCGACTGCAGCAGCCCTCAATGATCCCACCGAGCTGACCGTGAAAAAACAGCTCCCGGCCAGAGCGGTAATAGATAAGATTCACATCAAGGCAAGGAGGAAAGCGGAAATCTCTAACCCCATCTTCACCATAAATGAGGTTTAAATCCTCGATACTTTCCGCAAAATTGATCTCCTTAGGGGATTCTGTGATCCTATCTACCGATATCTTCATAACTCGACTCCGGTAGCCCCAAAAAATTGGCTCTAAGTATATTGATTTCGCCCCTATTGTCAAGATAGAAGGCGAGAGAAAAGATAAAAAGCTTTTGATTTTTTAACCACTTCCAAAATATCAAACGAAATCTCACCGGTCATTCTTGACAAAGAGGTGGGGACTCGTTACATGAGATAATCTTATGATAGAGGCCACCCGGTTAACTAAATACTACGGCGATTTCTGCGCCATCCAAAACGTATCTTTTACCGCGCAAAGGGGTGAGATCCTCGGCCTGCTCGGTCCCAACGGGGCGGGCAAGACGACCACGATGCGGATCATCACCGGTTTCATGCCGGCTACCGAAGGCACCGTCACCGTCGAGGGTTACGATGTCTTCAAGGAATCCCACGAGGTGCGCCGCCGCATAGGCTACTTGCCCGAGAACCCCCCGCTCTATAATGATATGACCGTCAGTTCCTATCTCAAGTTTGTCGGCAGGATCAAAGGAGTCTCCGGGAAAGAGATCCCGGGCTCCCTGGATGGAGTACTGGAAAGGTGCTCGCTCACCGAAGTCGCCGACCGGCTGGTGGGACAGCTCTCCAAGGGATACCGTCAAAGAGTGGGACTGGCCCAGGCGTTGATTCACAATCCGGTGGTTTTGATCCTGGACGAACCCACGATCGGACTCGACCCCAAGCAAATCATCGAGATTCGAAGCTTGATCAGAGATCTCTCCGGGGACCGGACCGTGATACTCTCGACTCACATCCTCCCCGAGGTCTCGCAGATCTGCAACAAGGTCGTCATCATCAATGAGGGCAGGGTCGTGGTAGAGAAAAACTTGAAGGAGCTGACTCAAGGCGTAACCCTGGAGGAGGTCTTCCTGCGCTACATCTCCAAGGAAGCGGAAGAAGGAGCGGAGGAGGCGGCTTTCCTATGAAAAATATTTTCGTTATCGCAGGAAAAGAGATCCGCTCCCTATTTGTCTCCCCGATCGCCTACGTAGTCCTCACGGGATTTCTCCTGCTGGGGGGATGGTTTTTTTTCAATCTCCTGTTTCGATTCAGCTATCTCCTGACCCTCTATACGAGCCTTCAAAACTTCGAGGGCCTTCAGGGCCTGAACCTCAACGAGCACGTCATCTCTCCCCTCCTGCACAATCTCACCATCGTGCTCGTCATCATGGTGCCGGTCATCACGATGCGCAGCTTCGCCGAGGAAAAAAGAAATGGCACCTATGAGTTGCTCCTGACCTCGCCTCTCACGGTGACCCAGATCGTCCTCGGCAAATTCCTGGGCTCTTTGTTTTTCATCTTTGTGATGATCCTGCTGACCGGGATCTACCCCGCGATCCTCCTGCTCTACGGCAATCCCGAGCTCGGAATCCTGGCCGCCGGCTACCTCGGCCTCCTGCTGCTCGGGACCGTCTTCGTGTCGGTAGGGCTGCTCACTTCATCGTTGACCGAGAATCAAATCGTGGCCGCGGTCACCTGCTTCGTCGTTTTGCTGCTCCTCTACGTCCTCTCCTGGCCGTCGGAAACCGCCGGCGCCGCCTTAGGGGATGTTCTCAAATATCTTTCGGTCATCGAGCACTTCAGCGACATGGTCAAGGGGGTTATCGACACCAAGAACCTAGTCTATCTTCTTTCCTTGATCCTTTTGAGTCTTTTTCTCACCCACCGTTCCGTGGAGGCCTCCCGCTGGCGCTAAATGAGCTGAATGAGATAGATGAAAAAGTATCTACAGATCTCCGGCCTCTCGGGCGCCATCCTTACCCTCTTCGGCATGGTCGCCTTTGTTTTTACCCGTAATTTCCTGGACCCCTACGTCCTCATCCACCTGGCGCTCGGCATCCTGGCCCTCCTGGCTTACCTCGCGACCCAAGGGGGCGCGCTACTCCGCTCTTTCCACCGGCGCTCGACCCGCTACGGTCTGCATTCGGCGTCTTATTCCCTCCTCTTCATCGGCATCCTCATCCTGCTCAACTTCCTCAACATCCGCTACCATCAACGTTGGGACCTCACGGAGACCAAGGTTTTCAGCCTGTCGCCCCAATCGACCAAGGTGCTGGCGCAGTTGGGTCAGGATCTTTTGATTTACGCCTTTTTTGAAAAGGGCGAAAATTCCAGAATCGCGGATCTGATCAAAAGCTACACCTATCAATCTCCCAAAGTAAAATTTTATGCCGTTGATCCGGATCGCCATCCCGAGATGGCCAGGCAATTCAAGATCCAACAGGTCAACACCCTTCATCTCGTCTATGGCAAAGAATCCATGAACATCGCCGAGACCAGCGAAGAGGCTATGACCAATGCGATCGTCAGGCTCACCAAGGCGAGCAAAAAAAATGTTTACTTTCTGACGGGCCACGGGGAGCCGAGCATCGAAGACAGGCAAAACAACCAAGGATACGGCGCCGCGAAGGAGGGGCTGGAGAACGAGAACTACCTGGTGAAGGATCTCCTGCTCTCCACCCAGGAAAAAGTCCCGGCCGAGACTTCGCTGCTGATCATCGCCGGCCCGCAAAAACCTCTCCTGGAACACGAGCTCGATGAAATCGGAAATTACGTGAAAAACGGAGGGAGGCTTTTGCTCCTGCTGCCTTCGCCGGGAGGCGAGGGCCTCAAAAACTTCCTCAGCGACTGGGGGGTGGCCATAGGCGACGATATCGTGGTGGATCAGGTTATCCGGCTCTTCGCCGGCCCCTCTCTCGGAGTGGAGCCGATCGCCGACACCTACAGCCCCCTGCACCCGATTACGCGGGACTTTAAAGAGCGGACCATTTTCCCTTTAGTCCGCTCCGTAGAGCCCGCCAATCCCGCCAAGGAAGGTCTGGAAGTCGCCTCGTTGGTGAAGACCAGCCCGACCAGTTGGGCGGAAAAAGACCTCGACGGTGTATTCAAAAAAGGAAAGGCCTCGCTCGGTCCCGAGGATAAAAA
>Ga0105164_10002264_pt1 | contig 11942 bp, 9 predicted proteins | sample VDWuncwatermetaG_FD_89674 | JGI IMG/M metagenome (GOLD analysis project Ga0105164, IMG submission 89674) | Wastewater microbial communities from Netherlands to study Microbial Dark Matter (Phase II) - VDW unchlorinated drinking water | ecosystem: Environmental > Aquatic > Freshwater > Drinking...
AAGCACGGCTCAGTAGCATGTTAACTCATGCCAATATTGTGCAGATCTATGACTTTGTGAAGATGGATGAGACGTATCTTTTGGCGATGGAATTTGTTGATGGCAAGAATCTTCGCCAATCAGTGAATAAGGCACGGCGTAGTGGCGCTCAGCTGTCGATCGAATTAGCCCTCTATGTGATGAATGAAGTCTGTAAGGGACTAGATTACGCCCATAGTAAAAAGGATGATTTAAGTGGGCGGCCTCTCAATATCATTCACCGAGATATGTCTCCTCAGAACGTCATGCTTTCGTATGATGGGTCGGTCAAAATCGTCGATTTTGGTATCGCTAAAGCGAAGGATCGAGTCGATGAAACTCGTTCGGGCGTTATTAAGGGGAAATTTAGTTACATGTCGCCGGAGCAGGCCAACGGAATGCCGGTGGATCATCGGTCCGATATTTTTTCAACGGCGATTATCCTCTACGAGCTTCTGACTGGTCGAAGGTTATTTGCGGCGGAAAATGATCTTGCGACTTTGAAACTCATCCAAGAATGTGCCATTCCGAAACCCTCTCGTATTAACCCAAAGATTAGCACGGAACTTGAGAGACTTATCCTTAAGGGCTTAACTAAAGAAGTTGATCATCGATTCCAAACGGCTGGCCAATTCCACCGCCAATTACAGGAGCATCTTAATAAATATTTCCCTACGTTCACGCAGAGCGAGGTGGGTGAGTTCATGCATAAGATTTTTGTGCATGATATCGAAAAAGAGAAGAAGGCATACGAAGAAGTGCATCGCCAATCCATTCCCTTCTCTCAAGGAACGCAATCTAAAGCGGTTAGAGAATTTAATCTTCAGGAGCCGTCTGTTGAAGGTTCAATTACCCGGACCGACGAAAACGAAAAGGAAGAGGACACGGTTGTGTCTCAAGTTGGGGATGATTCTAAAGGATCTCAGTCGTCAGGTCAGCAGCAATCCTTGGAAGTGGCAGCCTCAGAATCAACTGTGATTGCAGACAGTTCATCGGTTGACGGTTTAGCCTCATTAAGCTTAATCCCTGTGAGTCCATCGGATTCCAAACGGACTGGGTTATCACAATCCACCGAGGCAAATTCGAAGGTTGAATCCTCGCGAGCGGACGAGAGTAAGGCCCCCAGTAAGCAACAACCGGGAGATAGTTTAGAGGGCTTGATTCAAGATGAGGGATCACTTGATAAATTGGCGATTGAGCTTAAGACAATCCCTCAGACTCCGAGACAGCGGGAGCGGTCAATCAGCGCATTGAAACAGAGTCAGAATCCTCCAGATAGCTCATTAGCCCCCTTGAAAAACATAGAAATTGAGAGTCTCCACAAGGGGCCAAAAAAGCCTGAAAAGAAATCAAAGTATTCGGGGGCCAATGATTATCAACACGAGAGAGAATCCTACCGGTCGATGGGCCCTAGTCGTCGGAGTACTCCCGCGCTTTTTGTGGTAGTGGGCATTGGTGTCTTAGTTGGAATGTATCGACTGTATCAGTCAGGAGAAGTCCCTACGATCATTGAGACGGTTAATTCAAGGATTCCCACCACTGTCCCTTCGGTCAAGATTCCGACGCCGACTGTGGGTCTGGCTCACGGTGATTGTGTTCTTAATCTTGAATCCGACCCGTCAGGAGCGAGCTTCTTAATCAATGGCCAAGTGCGGGGCGTGACATCGGGAAGTATCGCCGTTCCCTGTGGTAAGGCAGTTTCGGTGACCTTTAAAAAAGATGGTTATGATACGCTTTCGGAAAATATTATCCCTAACCAAAAAGATACTCGAGTGGCTAAGTCCCTAGTGGCGATTCCAGTCGGTGTTTTAGAACTGATGGTGAATCGTAACCTTGCGGTCTATATTGATGATGAATATTCAGGCGAGATCAAAGCGAATCAACTCTTTTCGATTCCCTTGCGCGCCAACCGAACTCATCGGGTGCGTTTTAAAAACGAAATATACGGAATTGATATGGTCCGAGAATTTCCTATTCAAGAAGGCCTGGTTCATCGAAAGACGATGACGATCGAAGATAATAATTCAGAAAAGAAACGAAAGAAAATTCGATAATCGAAGCGATGCTAGGCCGCTAGTGTGACGTCAGGGAAGTTTTTTCAATTTTTGTAGCTGAATTTTTCCCGCGCTTTGTCGCGAGAAAATGTCCAGTTGATCGTGACCTTTTTCCGATTGGCTATTTTATTCCAAGCGTTTGTCTTTTTGCGAAGGGTCTCCAGGTCCGGAATTCGCGCTTTCCCCAAGCATTGCCTCGAGTATATTCCGATCGCGATCTCGGCCTGATTGAGCCAGTTTCCGTGTTTGGGCGTGAAATGGACGTCGAAGTGAGACCAAATGCGTTTTCCCTCTTCGTTGCCATAAAAGCGATGCATGGATTTTTGGCTATATCCGGATTCCCCAAACTACAATTCCTTAGTTTAACGACGGTAGTCCACCGGTCTAGGTTCAACACATTTGGTCAATAATTTGCACATGATTTTCAAGGCACTTTAGCGAGGTTTTGCCAGCCCTAGCGCGAGTTATCAAAGGCGGCTAGAGCCCCTGCCTGATACAAGCTTTCAACGATTCCGCTCAGCAAGGACACGCTTGCCCGCTCCCGTTGGTTGCCCGGAGCGTTCTACTTGGGGAAAGAAGTGTTTTCGTATCGAAACCCGGCAAAATCAATTTAGGTGGCCATCTTTTCCCTGGCCTTGATTCGGCTTAAGCCACCACCGGCCCAAATATCGAGGTGGAATCGATTCATACGCAAATCACGCACCCACGGATCTTTGGCACTGTCTCGGATTTTCTTTTGAATAGTCTCGAGTCCAAAGTGTTGGGTTGCCATCAGCCTATTGTGAGTGCGGCAGAGCAATCTGATATTCTCTACGTCATCCGATCGGCCACCAAGGCAGAACGGAATCTCGTGGTCCCATTCGAGAAAATGCTTAGATTCACAGGCCTTGCCATTAGGGCTCACATAACTGCATTGGGCCTGATCTCTTTCCCAGACTTCGTCTTTGATTGCCACTGGGATGTAACGCGAATTCGTGGATAGTTTCTTGGGCAGCACTGACCTTTTTGATTTGGGTTTTTCTTCAAGAAGAGCCTCGAGTGCTTCGCCAAAAATATCTCTGAGCTTACCTTCTGGAAACTTATGGCTCAGGCGGGCCTTGGCTTGTTTAAGTAACTCTTCGAATTCTTTATTCGCAGTGAAATGAAAGCTTAAGAGATTCTGGTCAATGGCCCTGATCTGATCAGGCTTGGCTTTCTCAGGCGAGATGCCAGCGATCATTCTCTCAACTTCTCGAACTGATTTGCCTAGGCAGCGGCTTAAGAGTTCATGACAATTAGAAAGCTTCAGATGCGGGGCTAGTTTCATTAGGGCGGTCATGGAGATCTTGCCGTCGGTGAGTAAGTTGAAAATTTCGGGAAATCGAGTCAGGACTCGCGCCACTTGAATTCGCTTAAGACTACTGGCCTCGGAATAGCCCAGCTCTGAGACTAGATACTGAAAGAGCGAGGAGTAGCCCGCTTCGGCGTAAAGCATGCGTCTTTCCACTTCAGCGATGATCGCAAGGCTATAGCATTGAATCGCCCTCTCATCCGAGCGAGTCTTCTTCAATGAGGCGATTAAGTTTTGGTCATCCATCTGTCGGGCGAGTTGAGTGTAGTTCATATTAGATCCTCCAGAAATCGACCATAACACGGTGTTTTATGACGCTCTGTGATCGCTATAGTCGCGAAAGCTCAAGGAGGGGGTGACCCAGGCCTTCTGTGATAGCTGCAAGCAACCCAAGGGGCCCTGTCGGTCGTAGGGGAGGTGCTTAAGAAGGATTTTTCGGAATCTATCGACGGTATCAAAAACTAGCGCAAAATCCTGTCAACCTATTTCTAATATTTTCTGCATGAATCAAGGAAAGAAAGAGCTCTATTCGAAGTCCAGTAACACAACTATCCGGGCTCTCAATAAGCTAGCCAATCCTTCCGATAAGTTAACGTAATCCAATTTGAGACTTAATGGGTTTTTGGTCACGGAGGGTGCGATGCGTCAAATCTATGGAGTGATTGCTACGCTCATTGCAGCGCACGCAAGTACCGTCGAGGCACGGTACTACCGCTATTATCTCGACCCAAGCCGCGCAGAAGAGATCCTGGCTCACGTGACGTTGAAGCCTCGGTTGATGAATTCGGATTGGCTTAAGATCATCGGAGATTTTAAAGAAGATAGTTACGAAATTGTACACGGAGATAATCTGTGGAATCTCTCTCGTACCAAATTCAGGGATCCTTGGTTATGGCGGAAAGTTTGGCAGGTGAATAGTTTTCTGACAAACCCTCATCAGCTGGAGGTGGGGCAGTTACTTAAGTTCTATCATGAGTCTGACCAAACAGACTCAGCGATTCGAGTTCCCATTGTGAAATTGAAACCCTCGGGCGCAGTTTCGGATCTTGATTCCGATGAATTTGTGAGCCCCACCATTAAAAATAAATTTACCGTGAAATTTCTGTTGCTCAACGAAGAGAAGACTTACGGAAAAACGACCGGATCCTATGGGGCCTCAAGGCATTTTTCTCCGCTAGAGGATATTTACCTATCTTTGGAAGGTGTTGAGAATCCGAAGGTTGGTCAACGGTTTGCTGTCGTTAGGCCGGATCGTGAGCTTAAAGATCCGACGAATATCGATGCGCCTAGCCTGGGGGTTTTAGTTCGAGTGCTTGGCGAAATTCAGATCACGGCACTCGGGCAATCCAAAGCCAAGGCAAGAGTCACTCGCCATTTTGATGCTATCCGACGTGGGGATTTACTTGTGGATCCATCCGCTAATATCGAATTGAACACCTTTGAGCGACCTCCCGAAAATCTCGTGGCGCGCGTGGTGATGGGCGAAGTCCCCGAACAGAATTACTTTGTTCAGGGCACGATGGTCGTGCTCAACAAAGGAATCGATGACGGCATGAAGGCTGGTTACTTATTTAAAGTTTATCGCGACCAAGACCCCTACACCAAAAGCCGGCTCACCGTCGAATCTGATTTCAAAGCGGAGCTTCAGATCGTCCACGCAAGCCGTCTGTCGAGCATTGGTTATATTGTCAGAAACCAAGATGTCGTTGAGGCCGGTGACGCCGTTGTTCCGACGCAAGCCTTTGAAGACCCGCCAGAACCTGCCCCTTTTCGATCGCTGGAGCCCATCGAGATTGAGTAGGATCTAGCGTTGAAAAAACGGATTCTCTGATAGAATATATTAATCAAACAACTGTCCGGGGCTATATCATGCAATATCTTGGCGCGTTAGCTTGTCGTATCGTTCTTATTTTCTTTGCCGCTGGGTTTTCGTCGAGAGTCTTAGCGGAAGGGAGCTGCACGCCATGCGCCGGATCTTTGTCAGAATGTGGAAAGACCAAGGAAGGCAATACGGTGTGTTGCGCCTACCGAGTTGCTTGTAAAAAGGACGCCCAGGGGTTTGGATACTGTGATCAGAAATGTCCTTCCGGAACCAAATGTGGTCCCAACGCGAACGGACAAACGCAATGCTGCTCTGAAGGTTATAAATGTAATCCCACTCCTGATTTTCACTGTGGTGACGAACCTCCCGCGGTATGCCCAACGTACTATTACGCCTGCGGCTCAGGGAAGACTCGCGAGTGCTGTGATATCACTCAAGCCTGCATCAATAATAAATGCCTGTCCCAATGTCCTAAGGGGCGCGTGGTTTGTCCGACCGGGTCTGGGACGACTGGTGGCGGGGGAGTTTGCTGCCCGATTGGCGAGCAATGTACTTTTGATTCAGCGGCGTTAAAGTACGAGTGTAAAATCCCCCCTAAGAAGGATTGCCCTCCTCCAGAGTTCGCCTGCCCTCAACCAATTGGAAGCCCCTTTCCTCAATGCTGCAATCCGGGCCAAACCTGCTCGACATTAACGGCGGGAAAGGGTGGAAACTGCTGCCCTCCAGGAACTCATTCCGATCCAGAAGGATTCTGCCGTTACGATGGTCCAAAGTGCGGGAATGGAAAATGTCCAGATGGAGCGCCCTGTTGTGGGCCCGAAGGAAAGCAGTCATGTCAACCCGTCGGGACAACTTGTTGTGGAGATACTATCTGCTCCGCAGGTACAAAGTGTAGCAACAATATATGTAAGTAAAAATTCCGGCTTCGCCACGGCATCTGCATCTGCATATGCGTTCGCGGACTTTTTCATGGCTACTCAGCGCAATCTTTGACGAAAAGCAGTTTTCTTTTCGAACTGGTTCTTGGGTTATGAAACGCTCGAAAACACTCGGATTCTTCAACTGCTAAGTGATTTCTGAGCACGATCTCGTAACCATGCCCCGTTTTATCGCTGTGGTAGGTCGACATGCTTTGAATGCTGTAACCGATGCCAATTTGAGCTCTTGCTTCGTCCATCAGCAACTGAAACCCTTCAATACTTGTATTGATATTTGCAAACACAGCCGAAGTGCTAGCTTGTAGAAGCAAAAAGACCATCATAGCTTTCATGAGACCCTCCTTGGTTATTCGTTGTCGAAAACGCTAGCATTGCGATCGAGCCAGCGCAAAGTCTTTTCGGTTGGCGGCGGGTGCTTTGAAGGTTAAGACTTTTTCTAATGCCCTCTTACGCGCGAATGCGCCCTTTATTGATTTTCGTGCTTTGGTTTTGTGTCGTTGTCTGGGCTCAAAATGACAACTTTATTTCTGGTGAAACGGATGGGTTTACCGTTGAGCGTTGGGTGACGAAGTTTATGGCGAAATCCGATCGGGAATTCTTGGCCTACCATTGGGTAAAACGCGAATCAGTTGGCAGTGATGAACTTGGGTTTGGGATTAACCCGACCGGCCCAATTGATCCGAGAGACCCTAAGGTGTCGAGGCATGTGGAAGATTGGAGTCAGTATTATTTCAAGAGTTTAAAGCACGGGTTATATTTAGGGACTGACCCAGTCTACTATCGATCATTTGGTGGGGAGAATTTTCTTTTATATCGCGTACGAATGCATGTAGGTCTGCGGTTCTTAGACTTCCACACGCACTTTGGCGATAAGCAGTTCAGTCAGGTCCCTGCTGAGGCTCGGCAAGAATTACAGACATATGGATGTGACTGTCGAGAGACGACTGAGTGGGAAGAACTCTTTAGAGGCGAAGGTTATAGCGTCAAGGAAAGTCCCGGATGTGCGAAGGTTGTTTTCGATACGATAAGAAAGCTAAAAGTGGATGTGATCAAGTACCGTAAGGGTGCAGTTGATTTTGAAAGTTGCCCAGGGGAACGGGAAAAGTTTGCCATGATTTTAGTGAATACTGCTTCACTAATGCCGGCGGATATTGCTTATTTTTATAGTGAAATGGCCTCTTCGGAGTTGCAAGAGGAACAGATTCAAATCGAACGTCTCTTTCTTAACGTGAAGGTCGAGAACCGTGAGACTCATGCGTATTATCAGAAGATGCGGCCTTGGCCCCAACTGGACGAAGAGTCTGCCCGCGCTTCTGATTCGATCCTTGTTAATATCCTCGGATGCCAGTGACTGATCTGCAAGCGTCGAGGCGAGCTCTTAGGTCAGGTGACCGGTTACGTTTGTAACCACTTTGGTAAATTCAGGTTGACTCAATGAGTCGTGCTCGGTAGACGGAGCGGATGAGGGCCGAGATTCAGAAAAACCATGGAGAAGCCATCTCCAGCGAGCACACGCTGCAAATGCTGGTTCAAGAATATCAGGACCGATGCCGTAGGAATCCAAGGTACTCGCTGAGGTCTTTTGCCCGTTCCTTGGAAGTCTCCCATTCACTTTTATCCATGGTGCTAAGCGGAAAAAGAAAACCGTCCTTGCGGATGGCGGCTTTGATCAGTCAAAAAGTCCGTCCGCTTTCGAGTCGCGATTCAGAATCCGTTAGCAACGACGAGTTCGTTGGTTTGACTCAAGCCAATTTTGAGAGGATTGCGACGTGGATGCATTACGCGGTATTGGGGTTGCTGCATTTACCCGATTTTGATTCATCGGCTCGCAACCTTTCGAAGCGACTCGGGATTAGCCACCTTCAAGCTAAGACTGTGTGGAATGATCTTCTCAGCAGTGGGACTGTTAAGCGGAAGGCTAAGGGGTGGGAGCAGGTTGAAAAACGAATTACGTTGAATAATACGTCTTCGACACCTGCGACTCGAGATTATGTCCGAGGGTTTTTAAGGAAAGCCGAGGAATCTCTCGATGCGGAGCGATTTTCTGCGAGAAATTTGACTACGATCACGTTCTGCATGAACGAGCAAGACATTCCCTTTGCCGCAAAAAAAATCAAAGATTTTCGAAGAAAGCTATGCCGAGAATTAGAAGAACGAAGTCAGCCAACTCGCGTCTATACGCTTGCCGTTCAACTCTTTCCGATTACCCGAAAGGACGAAGTATGAAAGCGTTTTTAATCGTTACGTTATTCACCGTGATTAGCTTATGGGCCCTGCCGGCTCAGGCTGGAAATGAGGGCGGTACCGGAGGCGATGGTGTCGAGCTTGGGACAGAGTTATATCTCATTGATTTGGTGGAATCGGGCCTCGAGCTTGACCCCTATTTCGACATGGCGCTTGAGAACGATCCGAGCTTTAAGGATGTTGAGAAACGGCTTGAGAAAGTTTTGGGTGATTTCAATGATGCCGACATGATTAAGCTTGTCGCGATCAAGTTGATTGAAATCTCTAAGGTCCATACTCCCCTCGCGCTAACCCTGCTTCATACGATCGAAAGTTATCGATGGGTATTGGTCAACCATGTCCTGGTCGACGTTAAAGACGAGGACACGGTGCTTGAGCTCGGTGCGGGTAAATTGGTGCAGCTCGCCATTCGCAGACTGCATAGCGTTTTAGTGAGTCGCGATAGCTTTCCTAAACTCGACGTCAGAAACCGAGCGGCACTTATTTTCCACGAAGCGACTTACGCCAATGTCGTCCCCAAAGAGCTCGAGCTCGAAAAACAGTCTAAGACATTTTACCAGAGCAGTCCCGTAGCCCGAGAAGTCGTGGGAGTTCTGTTCTCTAAAGATAAAAAGTATTTAGATGATGTGACCTTAGGAATTGGTTTGCACTCAAGAGGCGTCATTCCTCCCGAGAACTATTATGAAAACATAGATTCGGGTATGCGCTCGTGGGGACACCCTGGCACCTTAGCGATAAAAGTGTTGGAGAAGCGTTACGATAGAACCTTCCGGGGCCCCGAGCGGGATATCTTAAGCAACGTGACAGCGCAGCAATTCTGCGGGGATATTTCGAGCTTTGGTATTGAATCAAGGTTCGACTTTAAAGTTGAAGTACATTTTGAGGGTACGCTGAAGTGGGAGACGTCCGATTGGGGTGAGTTTCGCAACGAAGACTTAAAACAGTCGGTCTTTCTTGAGCCGCAATCATTAAATTTTACTGGTTACGTATACGAGTATCGAAGTCCCAAGTGGAATTCTTCAGCATGCGAAGAGAAATTAGATCGGCTTATCAAAAGATATAAGGATTATTTTAAAGTCCGAAACGTATTCTGGAAATGAGAGCGATTTCGGTCGAAACGCGTGTGTACAAAATCTATCAAACTGCGCTATAGGACGTCTTACGGTTTCGTTTATTCTCGGCTGTCTATCCGAGAAAATGACTCACGAGGAGATCGTTCGAGATTATTCCGAATTTCCCAAAGAAAGTATCCAAGAAGTTTTGAGATTTGCTTCACAGGTGACGGATAAACCGAATGTGGCTGCTTGACGCGATCGACTCTTTGCTGAATCTGCGGCAAAGGCCCTGCATCTGTTTCCTGAATTATGCGTTGTTATTATCCGGATTTCCCAGTCTAGGCAGTCGACCTATCTTAAGGAGTTCGAAGCTGCTTGGTTGTGCAGCCCCATTACGCCTTCTGCTGGAACGGTCAGCGAGTGGCCTTAGTTTTCTAAATGTTCAAAATGCATCCTACTGGCCATTGACCAATCGCGTTATCGTGGGCAACGTTTGGACGCGATGGCAATCTCGATTCTCGATTCTTCAGCCCCGGCGTTTAAAAAATTCGAAGGCGTTGTTCCGCTTCCGCGTTCGCTCTTTGTCGACGGGTCGGTGGAGAGTTTGAGTTTGCCGGCCGTTGCGGTCGTTGGGTCACGGCGTGCAAGCGCGTACGGGTATGGTGTTGCCTTTGAGTTATCCAGGGATTTAGCGCGGCGGGGCTGGGTGATTGTCAGCGGATTGGCCCGCGGGATTGATTCGGCCGCCCATGAAGGTGCCTTAGCGGGTGGGGGTAGGACGATTGCCGTTCTGGCACATGGTCTCAATCATCTTTACCCTCGAGAGAACCGCGCGCTTTCTCGTAAGATTGTGGACTCTGGTGGCGCCCTTGTGACCGAGTATGAAGCCCATGAGCCTGCGCTTAGTTATCGATTTCCGCAGCGCAATCGGCTGATCGCGGGCCTTAGTCGGGCGACGGTGGTGGTTCAAGCGGCGCTTAAGAGTGGCTCCTTGATCACGGCGCAATTGGCTCTCGATCAGAATCGAGACGTGTGGGTTGTACCAGGGGTGGAAAAGGATGAGGCGTTTCTCGGAGGCCAGAAGCTCATTGAAGATGGTGCCGAGATGGTTCGTAGTGCTGAGGATGTCCTTAAGGCTCTTGGAGAAAGTTACGGTGAGTTTCCCGTGGAGAATATCAGGGCGAGTTGGTTGGCAGCGCTCATGGAATCAGGCCGATGCTACGGGATCGAAGAATTATTTCTATCGAGTGATCGGACTCTGTCTGAGTTAATGGAAAGTTTGGAACAGCACCTCAGGGATGGTTCTGTGATTGAGGCATTTTCTCAACAATTCATGTGGGTAGGTGAGAAGGAAAGGCGCGGTGCTGCAAAAAAATATGATCTCAGAACTTGCCAACCGGTCAATCCTTGTCAAAAATAAAGTTGGAACGCTTCATCTCTACTAACAGGTACCACTTGGAAACAAAAATATATCGTATTCTGGGATTGTTATGGGAGCATTTGCGAAATCAAAAGGATCTTTTCTATGACGCTGAGGAGATTTGGTCTGGATTGACGTCTCAGGGCTACTCTGAGAACGATATCGCGGGCGCGGTGTCTCATATTGAAAAAACCCATTTGGAGTTGCCAGGACCCTTCTGGAGCGAAGCTCTACCCGTGCACCGCTGTTATACGGATGCCGAAATGATCGCCTTAAATCGATCCGTTCGCGGCTATCTCTGGCGATTGAAATGCCGAGGTGTTATCGATCACGCGCTCGAAGACGAAATCGTCCATAAAGTGATGAATCTTGATGAGCCCGCTGGAATTCGAGAAACAAAAACGGTTGCCGCTCTTACGGTTTTCGGTTATGAGCACAGGGCTAATGAAGAGCAGAACCCAACTTCTAAGCCTGGGTCTTACTTGAATTAACCAATAGGGGTGTTGCGGGTGGCAATGGATAAACCAAAGAGGAAGAAGAAATCGCCGGCTAAAAAGGCCGAAGGCGAGCCCCAAGCGGAGCGTGCCCCCAAAGCCGAGCGAGCTCCCAGAACCCAGCTACGAGGCCTCGTAGTGGTAGAATCTCCAGCCAAAGCAAAAACGCTTAAGAAATATTTGGGCCGTGATTTTGATGTTAAGGCTTCTATTGGCCATGTGAAGGATCTGCCGAAATCCAAGCTTGGGGTCGATGTCGATAATAAGTTTGAACCAACGTACGAAGTGATCAAAGGTAAGGTTAAGGTCATCCAGGAACTGGCAAAGGCCGCGACCCGAGCCCAGATCGTCTACCTAGCAGCGGATCCGGATCGTGAAGGGGAAGCGATTGCGTGGCATGTGGCCGACGCACTTCAGTTACCGGATGAGAAGATCCGACGAGTGCTCTTTCACGAAATTACCAAGACCGCGGTACTCGCGGCGATTGAAAATCCCGTCCCTCTCAACCGGGAGCGTTATGAATCTCAGCAGGCGCGTCGGATTTTAGATCGGCTTGTAGGTTATAAG
>Ga0105164_10002265_pt1 | contig 11937 bp, 9 predicted proteins | sample VDWuncwatermetaG_FD_89674 | JGI IMG/M metagenome (GOLD analysis project Ga0105164, IMG submission 89674) | Wastewater microbial communities from Netherlands to study Microbial Dark Matter (Phase II) - VDW unchlorinated drinking water | ecosystem: Environmental > Aquatic > Freshwater > Drinking...
TCAACGAGCTGGGCTTCTGCAAGGGCATCGAAAATTATTCGCGCTATCTTTCGGGACGCCAGCCCGGCGAGCCGCCGCCGACGCTGATCGACTATCTGCCGCCCGATTCGATTCTGTTCATCGATGAATCACATGTCACCATTCCACAACTCGGCGGCATGTATCGCGGTGACCGCGCGCGCAAGGAAAATCTGGTGAACTTCGGTTTTCGCCTGCCTTCGGCACTGGATAACCGGCCACTGCGTTTCGATGAGTTCGAGAAACTCATGCCGCAAACGATTTTTGTGTCGGCCACCCCGGCGAACTACGAGCAAGAACATCAGGCGCAAGTGGTGGAGCAGGTAGTGCGTCCCACCGGTCTGGTCGACCCGGCGCTCGAGGTGCGCCCGGCCTCGACCCAGGTCGATGATTTGCTCGGTGAAATCAAATTACGCACGGCCAAGGGCGAGCGCGTGCTGGTGACTACACTGACCAAGCGGATGTCCGAGGACCTGACCGATTATTTGAGCGAACACGGCATCAAGGTGCGCTATCTGCACTCCGATATTGAGACCGTGGAGCGGGTCGAGATCATCCGCGATTTACGCCTGGGCGTGTTCGACGTGGTGGTCGGCATCAACCTGTTGCGCGAGGGGCTGGACATTCCCGAAGTGTCGCTGGTGGCGATACTCGACGCCGACAAGGAGGGCTTTCTGCGTTCCGAGCGTTCACTGATCCAAACCATAGGCCGCGCCGCGCGTCACATCAACGGCACGGCTATTTTGTATGCGGACAAGATGACAAATTCGATGCAGCGCGCTATAGCTGAAACTGATCGGCGGCGCGCCAGGCAAGTGAGCTATAACGAAGCGCATGGCATCACGCCAATCGGCGTATCGAAACGCATCAAGGACATCATCGATGGCTTGTACGATCCAGAAAGCGGGGCGCTGCAACTCAGGGCGGCGCAGCAGGTGGCGCGCTACGAGGCGATGAGCGCGAAAGAACTCAGCCGCGAAATCAAGCGGCTGGAAAAAGAAATGATGAGCGCAGCGCGTGACCTGGAGTTTGAAAAAGCCGCCGCCGCGCGCGATGAGTTATTCCGCCTGCGCCAACTGGCGTTGGGCGCGGCGGAACATGACAGGCCATTAAAACAGGATTAATGGCGTGTTTCGACCTGCTGCAGCGGCTCGTTGCTGGGCGGAGGCAGCGAACGCGGTTGACGGCGCGGTCGTGGCTGTTGTGGCGCTGACTCCGCAACTGATTGCCACGACTTGGCTTTTTCCTGATCGGTTTCAACCAGCATTAGTCCGCTTTCCTGCAATGCTGCCGAAAGATCAATCGGCTGCGATGGCACGGCAGCAGGAACCGGAGCCGCAGGCGCAGCCGGGGTGGTCGACCTTACCGTTTCCGGCATTCTGTAGGGCACTGCTTGCGGCGCAGGCTCAGGTTTTACTTCCGGCGCCATAATCTCAGCCACTGGCAAGGCCGCCTCAATTTTCGCTGGCGATTCGAGTGGCGCGGCAAAAGTTTCTGCTACCGCCGGGACAGACTCAGCGATAATTTTCGGTTCAATGCCCACGCTTAATTCTGCCTCTGCCACTTCTTCTTGCAAAGGTTCGGAGATAGGCGGCATGGAGGCGGGTGCTGACGGCTCAATTATGGTGGCAGCTACGCCTGCCATTGTCTCGGCTGCGCCTGCTGTTACCGTATCCTCTGCATCGGCGCCCGTTGTGGCGATTGCAATAGATACGGCCTCACCGGTTGCGACGATTTCCTCTGCCGGTGTTTGATCCGCCGCAGGCGCTTCGCTGCGCTGGCGATTGCGCCCGCCGCGCCGGCCCCGCCGGCTGCGCTGACCGTCTTCACGTTGCGCTTGAGTGGCATTTTCGCCTGGCGTGCTTTCAGCGACATTACCGTCCGCGTTGGCCTCACTTGGCAATGCCGCTGCTTCCACCAACGGTTTCGCCACGTCCGGGCGCGGCTGGCGCGGCGGACGAGGTGTACGCGGCGGGCGTTGTTCTCCCTGTCCTCGTTTGGCTTCGCCCGCTTCAGTAGTCAGGGCGCTGGCTTGCTGCGGCTTGGGTTCTCCACGCTCACCGCGTTCCCCGCGCTGGGCGCCGTCGCGGCGCGGCCGCTGCCCACGACCTTGACGGCCGCGTTCGCGATTGCCTGCTTGTGCGGCTGTTCCCTGTACAGGCGGCGCGCTGCTGGCTACCGGCTGAGCCGCCGCGCTGTCGCTGCGGAACCAGGAAAATATCTTGCCCAGAATGCCCGTGGCTTCTGCGACCAGCTGTGGCTGCGGCTGTGGCTGTGGCGCAGGTTGTACTGCCTTCGGTTCGATTAGCGGCGCGGGCTGAGCCGGGGTAATGCCTTTGACCATAGCCTCCGCTCTCGCCGGCATGACTTCAGTTTGTGAAGCCGGCGTTTGGTAGCCTTCCTGCGGCGGCGCTTCGACCATTTTGTAGCTCGGCACCGCGGCTTCTTCGAGATTAAGTTGGTCGTGGCGCAGACGAACAATTTCCTGCGCCGGCGTTTCGAGATGGACGTTGGGAATCAGGATGATGCTGATCTTGTGGCGCAGTTCGATAGCGTGAATCTCGGCGCGCTTTTCGTTGAGCAGGAAGGTGGCGACGTCCACTGGCACCTGGCAGTGCAGCGCGCCGGTGTTTTCCTTCATCGCCTCTTCTTCGAGGATGCGCAAAATATGCAGCGCCGAAGATTCGGTGCTGCGAATATGGCCGGTACCGCTGCAGCGCGGGCAGGGGATGTTGTTGCTTTCGCCCAGGCTGGGACGCAGGCGCTGACGCGACAGTTCCATCAAGCCAAAGCGCGATATCTTGCCGGTTTGCACGCGTGCCCGGTCGTAATGCAGCGCATCACGCAAACGATTTTCAACATCGCGCTGGGCGCGCGGATTTTCCATGTCGATGAAGTCGATGACGATCAAGCCGCCCAGATCGCGCAGGCGCAACTGGCGTCCGATTTCGTCGGCGGCTTCCAGATTGGTCTTGAGCGCGGTTTCCTCGATGTCGGCGCCCTTGGTGGCGCGGCCTGAGTTCACGTCGACGGCGACCAGCGCTTCGGTGTGATCGATAACGATCGCGCCGCCTGAAGGCAGCGCCACCTGGCGCGAAAACGCGGTTTCTATCTGATGTTCGATCTGAAAGCGCGAGAACAGCGGCACGTCATCGCGGTAGCGTTTGACGCGCGCCACATTGCCCGGCATGACGTGATCCATGAACTGCTTGGCTTGTTCGTAGATGTCGTCCGTGTCGATCAGAATCTCACCGATGTCCGGTTGAAAATAATCGCGAATGGCGCGGATCACGAGGCTGCCTTCCTGATAAATCAGAAATGCACCGGCTTGAGTTTTAGAAGCCCCTTCGATGGCGGTCCACAGTTGCAATAGATAGTTGAGGTCCCATTGCAGCTCTTCACGGCCACGACCGATCCCCGCAGTGCGCGCGATCAGGCTCATGCCGGCAGGTACTTCAAGCTGATCCATGACTTCGCGCAACTCGGCGCGTTCTTCGCCTTCGACGCGGCGCGAGACGCCGCCACCGCGCGGGTTATTCGGCATCAGCACCAGATAGCGGCCCGCAAGGCTGACGAAGGTGGTGAGTGCCGCGCCTTTGTTGCCGCGCTCCTCCTTCTCCACCTGCACCATCAATTCCTGGCCTTCTTTGAGCGCTTCCTTGATGGAGGCGCGCGAGTCCGTGCCGGGCTGAAAATAAGCGCGAGAAATTTCCTTGAACGGCAGGAAGCCGTGACGTTCGCCACCGTAGTCCACAAAGCATGCTTCGAGGCTGGGCTCGATGCGGGTGATAACGGCCTTGTAGATATTGCTCTTGCGTTGTTCCTTGGCCGCCGATTCGATGTCGAGGTCTATCAGTTTCTGACCATCGACGATCGCGACACGGAGTTCCTCGGCTTGTGTCGCATTAAACAACATGCGTTTCATTTTTGTTCTCCCGCGCACATAACACGGGTAGGACAAACCGCGTCCCGCTGTTAATTGTCAGCTGGCTTGTTTAGTTTGGTGATGTAAATAACGGTCATCAGGTAAATTTAATTCAAACTAGAACAGGAGTTTGTCTTCAGCTTGTCCCGAAGCGCTGAGTCTTCAGGATTGGGCATTCTGCGAGTGCTTGGCGCGCGTAATTCAAGTACCATCGCTGCTTCTGGTGAGCGAGATTAACCGTTTTGGTTTGCCTGCGAAGGCTGCCTGCACAGTAGTTTTTACCCGGCTGACAACTCGCTTTTTATTGCTCTCAACTTCGCCTCTGCCGCCACTTCGGGCCGGCGGGCTTGTCGCACATATAAATTAGCAAACTCGGCATAGTATATTCTGAATGAAGGACTTAAGCAAAGCCGCTGAAGTCAGGCGCGAGCTTGTGGGCGAGGACAGCGCCGGTCAGCGCATCGACAATTTTCTGCTGCGCATCTGCAAAGGCGTGCCGAAAAGTCACATCTACCGCATCCTGCGTAGCGGCGAAGTGCGGGTCAACAGCAAACGCGCTGCGCCCACTTATCGCCTGGTCGCGGGCGACCAGATTCGTATCCCGCCGCTGCGGCTGCCGGATAGCGGCGCCGCGCCGCCAGCCATTCCGCTACGTGAATTCGATATCGTGTATGAGGACGATGTGCTGATCGCGTTGAACAAGCCAGCCGGTTTGGCCGTGCATGGCGGCAGCGGCGTCAGTTACGGCGTGATTGAGCAATTGCGGCGGCAGCGTCCCGAGGCAAAATTTCTTGAACTCGCGCATCGGCTCGACCGCGAAACCTCGGGCTTGCTGTTGCTGGCGAAAAAACGCTCGGCATTGACGGCGCTGCATCACATGATGCGCGAAGGCGAGATCGAAAAACACTATCTGACCCTGGTCAAGGGGCGCTGGATGAATCCGTTGCAACATGTGCGTTTGTCGTTGCACAAGTATCTGAACGAGGCGGGCGAGCGGCGCGTCTCGGTCAACACGGAAGGCAAAGCGGCGCACAGCATCGTCCGCCTGCTGGCGCGCTGGGAAAATTTCAGCCAGCTCGAAGTGGAACTCAAGACCGGGCGCACGCATCAGATCAGAGTGCATCTCACGCATCTGGGTTTTCCGCTCTGCGGCGATGATAAATATGGTGATTTCCCGTTGAATAAAGAGTTACATAAAATCGGCTTGAAGCGCATGTTCCTGCATGCGGCGCAGCTCGAATTAAAGCACCCGCTGAGCGCCGAACGCTTGAGTTTTGCGACGCCGCTACCGGATGATTTGCGGCAATTTCTGACGCGGGTAGACATGAATGAGAAGCGTGGCTATGGGGCAATTTGACCTGATCGTTTTTGACTGGGACGGGACGCTGCTCGATTCGGCGGGCGCCATCGTCGCCTGTATTCAGGATGCCGCGCGCGATCTGGGGCTGGAACCGCCGCCCGATCATCTGGCGCGTCATGTCATCGGCCTGGGGTTGAGCGATGCACTGAGCGCCGCGTTGCCGCAGCTTGATCCGCGCGATTACCCGAAACTGAGCGAGCGCTACCGTCACCATTACCTCTCGCGCGATCATGAACTGGCGTTGTTTTCCGGCGCTTACGAATTGATCGAGATTCTGCACGGCGCCGGACGCACACTCGCCGTCGCCACCGGCAAAAGCCGCCGTGGTCTGGATCGCGCGCTGGCGGGCAGCGGCTTGGGGCGTTTTTTCAGCGCCACGCGCTGCGCAGATGAGTGCCATTCGAAGCCGCATCCGCAGATGTTGCTGGAAATCATGGAGCAGATTCAGATCGAGCCCAAGCGCGCCTTGATGATAGGCGATACCACGCACGATCTGCAGATGGCGCGCAACGCCGGGGTTGCGGCGCTCGCCGTCTCATTTGGCGCTCACCCGAAAGAGAGTTTGCTGGCACAACAACCGTTGCATTGCGCCGGCAGCATCGCGGAATTGAAACAATGGATAAGCCTCAACGCCTGATCTGCGCCAGCGAAGCGCTTGCCGATGGTGGCGATGGCGTGCGTTTCGAAATCGAACACGACGGCGAACTCGCACCCGCTTTTGCGGTGCGCTTCGGCGGCAAGGTCTACGCTTATTTGAATCGTTGCGCCCATGTGGCGCTAGAGTTGGATTGGACACAGGGCCGGTTTTTCGACAGTTACGGTTTATACTTGATCTGCGCCACGCATGGAGCAACTTATCTGCCTGAAAACGGACGTTGCATCGCCGGGCCATGCAAGGGCGCCCGGCTTACCGCCATACCGGTCACTGAAATAAGCGGCAAGGTTTTTCTCGAATAGGGCATCGAATCATGCAAGAACTCAAACCTGATGAACCCAACTGGGAACGCAAGGTGCTGGAAAAGCTGGCGTACCAGGCATTGGACGAGCAGCGCCGCGGTCGCCGCTGGAGCATTTTTTTCCGGGCGCTGGGTTTTGCCTATCTAGGCTTTATCTTGCTGGCTTTCGTAGACTGGGGCGAGTCCGCCGACAAGCTGGCCGACGGCAAAAAACACACGGCGCTGGTGCAGTTGAACGGCGTCATCAAGAGCGGCGGCGAAGCGAGCGCCGAGCACGTAATCGAGGCATTGCAGAAAGCCTTCGAGGACAAGAACTCACAGGGCGTTATTCTGCGCATCAACAGTCCCGGCGGCAGCCCGGTGCAATCCGGCATTATTTATGACGAGATCGTGCGTTTGCGCGCCAAGTATCCGAACACTCGCCTCTATGCGGTGGTTGAGGATGTGTGCGCCTCCGGCGGTTATTACGTCGCGGCGGCTGCAGACGGCATTTATGTCGACAAGGCGAGCATCGTCGGCTCCATCGGCGTGCTGATGGACGGCTTTGGTTTCACCGGCGCCATGGACAAACTGGGCGTGGAACGCCGCCTGCTGACGGCGGGTGAGAACAAGGGCTTTCTCGATCCGTTCTCGCCGCAGGACGCGCACCACAAGGAACATGCGCAGTTATTGCTCAACGACGTGCACAAACAGTTCATCGACGTGGTACGCAAGGGACGCGGCAAACGGCTCAAAGAGTCGCCGGAACTGTTCAGCGGCTTGATGTGGTCAGGCGCCAAGAGCGTCGAACTCGGCTTGGCTGACGGGCTGGGCAGCGTCGAGTATGTTGCGCGTGAAATTATTAAAGCCGAAACTATCCGTGACTTTACGCCCAAACATAACTTGGTTGAGCGTCTTGCCAAGCAATTTGGGACAGACATGGCGGAGGAGGTCGCCAACGTCATGTCTCGGCTGGCGCTGCGCTGATCTCCATTTCCTCTCTGCCTCAGGGCGATTCCCCCCTCCCGGCTTCCCCCACTCTCATGGGGGAGGAGTCATGGCTCCTCCCCCGTTAGCGGGGGGGCAAAGTCCGGCGTGCTATCCGTCGTTAATAATGCAACGCTCAATAGTCAGGGAAAAGCGTTCCACCAGGTTCAGCCACGATGCCGCAGCCGGCGTGAAGCGGACATGGGTGCGCGTGGTTTTTTTTCGGCTTCCGCGGCCAGGCGTTCGACTTCGGCGCGCAGTTCCAGTTTATATCCCAGCGTAAAGAAGACCTCGGCCATGAGGTATATCGGTGCGATGATTACCTGGAAGAGATTGTCCACCAACGCCGGTCTTCTGCCTTCGAAGACATGTCCAACGAGCTGCAGCACCCAGCCGCCGATAAAGGTCATGCCAAATATTGTGAGTGACGTTGGAAAAGGCAGACGCGCCGCCATATCGGACACCATCAACATGGCTACCGTGAAAACTGTCATTGCCAGTGCAATAGAAACGTCCAGCGCCAGGTAATAAATCAGGAGCGCTGTCAATATCGGCACGGCTGCTGAAATTTCGATGGGGCCTACGGGCAATCGCAGCCAGCCCAGCGCCAGCATCAATGCAAACATGATCGCGGGCACGCCGATGAAGTGCGTCAGGCGATTGCGAAAATCCCGGTGGTAGCGGGCGTATATCGACATTTGTTGCGCCAGTGTTTTCATGTCGTTTTCTCCTCAGAGCGTCTAAAAAAACGCTGAACAAGTCCTTCGGCGGGTTCAGGGAGAACGGTGGGCTTATTCAGTGTTTCCTCAGGATATTTTCCTGCAAGGCGGGCTGGCATACAAGCGCGGTGATTCAGTCGAACAAGGTATGCGCCGCCTCGAAGCGGCTGGCGTAGTATCGATTGGACAGGCTGTCGATGCGCACCGCGCCGTTGCTCGACGGAGCGTGCACGAAGCGGTCGTCCCCGATGTAAATGCCGACGTGCGAGAAAGGTTTGTTCAGCGTATTGAAAAACACCAGGTCACCCGGCCGCAGGGCATCGCGGCCGACCGCGCGCGTCATGCTGGCAATTTGCGCGGCGTTATGCGGCAGCCGCAGACCGGCGCTATGCTCGTAGATGTAGCTCACCATGCCGCTGCAATCGAGTCCCGCTTCCGGGTTGCGCCCGCCGAAACGGTAGCCGGTATCTATCAATCCCAACGCGTACATCACCACGTCTTGCGCCTTGCCACTTTCCGCTGAACTGATGCGCGGGATGCTGCCAGCCGGCGCGCCACGATCAATACGTGGCGCTTTCGCGGCGCTGCCGCAAGCGGCGAGCAGTACTACGCAAGCGGCTGCCGAGGTGCAGCGAATAAGCCATCCGTGCAGCCTGATTGCTTGCGTTGGCCGCGCTCGGACTACAATTACCGACTTATTTGAAAATTCCGGCATCGCGCCCCCGCTTATTTTCATGCTCACACTGACCAACGTCTCGAAATCTTACACCAGCACGGGCAAGCGCCACATTGTGCGCGAACTCAATTTCCGGCTGGAGAAAGGCGAGTACGTCGCCATCATGGGCGAATCGGGCGTGGGCAAATCGACCCTGCTCAATCTGATCGCCGGTCTGGAAAAACCGGACGCGGGCAGCATCGAATTCGGCGGCAAAACATTGAGTGCGATGAGTGACGATGAGGCGACCCTGCTGCGGCGGGCGAAAATGGGGTTTGTATTTCAGGCTTTTCACGTCTTGCCGCAGCTCTCCGTGGCGCAGAACGTAGGCTTGCCCCTGTTGCTGAACGGCATGACGCCGCGTGAGGCCGAAAAACGCGTGGCGGACATGCTGCTTGCGGTGGGGCTGGATGATCGCGCGGACAGCATGCCGCGTGAGTTGTCTGGCGGCGAAATGCAGCGCGTCGCGGTGGCGCGCGCACTGGTGCATCAACCGCAACTGCTGCTGGCCGATGAACCGACCGGCAATCTCGATCCGGATTCGGCAATGCAGGTCTTGCAATTGCTGCGCGACCAGATAAAACAACACGGTACGTCAGGCATTCTGGTCACCCATTCGGCGCGAGCGGCGGCGACGGCTGATCATGTCCTGCTGCTCACGCCGCAGGGCTTGATTCCACACGCGGTTACACCATGAGGTTGCAATCCCTGACTCGCGCCTTGCTGGCAGGCGAGTTGCGCGCTTATCCGGGGCGCGCCATTCTGGCGGCGCTTGCCATCGCCATCGGCGTGGCACTGGGTTATGCGGTGCATCTCATCAATTACGCGGCGGTCAGCGAATTTACGCAAGCCACGCGCGCGCTGATGGGCAACGCCGATCTGGAATTGCGCGGCGCGCGGCTGGGTTTTGACGAAAACATTTATCCGCGAGTGGCGCGCCTGCCCGAAGTGGCGGCGGCGAGTCCGCTGGTGGAGGTTGATGCCAAGCTGACTGCGCGCATTGGCGTGAACCGTGAGCCGCTGAAAATACTCGGCATCGACATTTTTCGCGCGGCGGCCGTGCAGCCGAATTTGATCGGGCATATCACTGATGGGGCTGGCGATGATCCTGATAGCGGCATGGCTTTTGATAGCGATGCCTTGTTTCTCTCGCCCGCTGCGCTGGCGTGGCTGAATGTGCGGCCGGGTGACAGCGTCGATATTCAGGTCGGGCTGGAGACGGTGTCCCTGCGTATCGCGGGTACGCTGCCCGCAGCGGGCGCTGGCCGCCGGCTGGGGGTGATGGACATCGGCGCCGCGCAATGGCGTTTGCAGCGTCTCGGTCTGTTGCAACGTATCGATCTCAAGCTCAAGCCCGGTGTCGATGTTGAGGCCTTCAAAAATAAATTGGCGGCGCTGCTGCCCGCCGGGGTGGTGGCGATGCAGCCGGACGACAGCGAAAGGCGCAGCGCAAATTTGTCGCGCGCGTACCGCGTCAATCTCACCGTGCTGGCGCTGGTCGCTTTGTTCACCGGCGCTTTTCTGGTTTTTTCGACACAGGCTTTATCGGTGGTGCGGCGGCGCGCACAGTTTGCCCTGCTGCGCGTGCTGGGTGTGACGCGCGGTGGCCTGTTACGGCGAATTTTGCTGGAGAGCGCGTTGGTGGGCGCATCCGGCGCGGCGCTCGGTCTGTTGTTGGGCTACGCGACGACGGTGCTGGTGCTGGAATACGCAGGCGCCGATTTGGGCGGCGGCTACTTCCCCGGCGTCAAACCAGAGGTACGCTTTGCGCCGCTGGCCGCGCTGATTTTTTTCACCCTGGGCCTCTTGACGGCGCTGCTCGGCAGTCTGTCGCCCGCGCTCGAGGCGGCGCACGCCCACCCGGCGCAGGCGCTGAAAGCGGGTGACGAGGAAAGCGCACTGCGGCGTCTGCGCTCGCCGTGGCCGGGGCTGGCTCTGCTCGGCACGGGTGCGCTACTGACTTTGGCCGGACCGGTGAACGAGCTGCCAATCCCGGGCTACATCGCTATCGCGCTGCTGCTCACCGGCGGCATCGTGCTGATGCCGCGATTGGCGCATCACCTGTTCGCGCTATTGCCCTTGTTACGCCAGACCGTACCCTATCTGGCGTTGGCGCAATTGCAGGGCGCGCCGGGGCGGGCGTCCATCGGTCTTGGCGGGATTCTTGCCAGCTTCAGTCTGGTGACGGCGATGGCGATCATGGTGTCCAGCTTCCGCATCTCGGTCGACCAGTGGTTGAATGGCGTGTTGCCTGCGGAGTTGTATGTGCGTGCTGCCAGCAGTGGCGACACGGGCTTTTTTTCGCCCGCGGCGCAAAGCGCGATAGCTGGCGTACCGGGCGTGGCGCGTGCCGAGTTTGTGCGTGTGACGCAAATTACGCTCGATGCCACGCGTCCGCCGGTGACCTTGATTTCGCGCCGGATTGACGCCATGAATCCCGCCACGCGCCTGCCCCTGGTGGGCGCACCACGCTTACCACAGGCTGGTGATCCACTCACGGTGTGGGTGAGCGAGGCGATGGTCGATCTGTATGGCTTCGAGGTGGGCCGTCGTGTGACGCTGCCCCTTGCGGGTAAAACGGTTGCGGCAGTGATTGGCGGCGTGTGGCGCGACTATGGCCGCCAGCACGGCACGCTGGTGATGAATGAAAGCGACTACCGCCAATTATCCGGCGATCAGAATGTCAATGATGCGGCGCTTTGGCTGACGTTGAATACGACGACGGCACAACTCACGCAACGCTTGCGTGTCGCGTTGGACGAGCGCGTTGAGATTGCCGAACCGGGAGAAATTCGCGCGCTGAGCCTGAAAATTTTTGATCGCAGCTTTGCCGTGACGTATCTGCTCGAAGCGGTCGCCATCGTCATCGGTTTGTTCGGCGTCGCTGCCGGATTCAGCGGCCAGGCGCTGGCGCGAGCGCGCGAGTTCGGCATCCTGCGCCACCTCGGCGTGACGCGCCGTCAGGTCGGCGCCATGCTGGCGCTGGAAGGCGCATTGCTCACTTTGTTCGGCGCACTGGCCGGACTGGCACTTGGCTGGGTGATCGCGCTGATTCTGATTCACGTGGTGAACCCGCAATCGTTTCACTGGAGCATGGACTTGCATCCGCCATTCGGATTACTCGCGCTATTGGCCGGCTTGCTGGTGGCCGCATCTGCCGCAGCGGCCTTGTTCAGCGGACGGCGTGCGATGTCGGTGGCGGCAGTCCAGGCGGTGCGGGAGGACTGGTGAGAAAAGCAACAGGATTTTTCGCCGCGCTGTTTGTCGCGGTTTATGCA
>Ga0105164_10002266_pt1 | contig 11935 bp, 14 predicted proteins | sample VDWuncwatermetaG_FD_89674 | JGI IMG/M metagenome (GOLD analysis project Ga0105164, IMG submission 89674) | Wastewater microbial communities from Netherlands to study Microbial Dark Matter (Phase II) - VDW unchlorinated drinking water | ecosystem: Environmental > Aquatic > Freshwater > Drinking...
AGATAGAGAAGGGGGATTGGGATGTTGTGATTTTGGATGAGGTGAATGTAGCGGTAGATCTGGATCTCGTTTCAGCTCAGGATGTGATGGACGTTGTCGGATTTTCTAGCGATAAAAACCCTAAACCCTCGTTGGTGATCCTCACCGGCCGTAACGCGCCCAAAGAATTTTATGAGATTGCTGATCTCGTCACTGAAATGCAAGAGGTAAAACATTATTATCATGATGGGCAGGTAGCCAAACGGGGAGTGGAGTTTTGAGCTTAGGCGGCCTTTTCAAAATGCGAAAATTCTTGTGTTTCGCTTTCTGGGATTGCCTTTGGTTTGGCGGGCTTTACCAAGAAGTCGCCATCATGTTCATCATGTAACGGCAATTCCGTTCTTTCAATAAAAGAGGCAAACCAATTTTCAACATCGGTATGTTCTGCGCTCGTGAGCGGCTTCTCTAATACTTCTGGCAGTGCTAACTCTGTTTCCCATCGATCGGTCACGTCATCCCATATTTCTTTGGAGACTTCGGGAGGTTTGCCACTTCGTAAGAATTCTAAAACACAACGGGGCATGGATGCAATGGTCTGTATCGCTCCAAAATTTGGCACGCCCTCACGCGATCTGTCTTTAGCAGGAGAACCGGCAAGCCGGAGGGTTTGGATAAAACTTCGGGGATCTTGCAATTGTTCTGGGCTCTCAAAAGCAGTACCCATAGGGAGAGTGTTAAGTGTTGGATTGTTCTTCTTCGTTATACATCGGGAACAGCTCTGCGCGCAAGTCTGGGTCCATCATTTTAATCGAGTAGGGTGGGTCCCACACAATACTTACTTGCACTCGAGAGACGTTGTCCATAGTTGATACGGTACTAGTGATGTCGCGGACAATCGTGTCAGCCAGTGGGCAACCCGGGGATGTGAGCGTGACATCCACTTCCACCATGTCACCCTCCAGCACGCGCACATCATACACCAGCCCCAGCGAAACGATGTCGTAGCTTAATTCTGGGTCAAACACTTCTTTGAGTTTTTCCATTATTTGGTCGGTGGTGGGCATAGCGCCTTTTTCATCACTTCAAATCCGAGGAGAGCGCATTTCGTACGCGCAGGGCTGATCGGAATTTTCAGCAAATTAAAAATATCTTTTTGGGTTATGGCCTGAGCCTGTTGGAGGTCTTTGCCTTTTAACACATCCGTCAGCATCGACGCAGCGGCTTTGGAAATAGCACACCCTTCTCCTTGGAATCGTACGTCCATAATCTTCCCGTTGGCAATAGCAAAATCCATGCGGATGGTATCGCCACAGAGCACGTTCAATTCTTCCGCGGTGGCATCAGGGTGCTCCAGCACACCATGGTTGTGCGGGTCCCAATAGTGTTCAAGAATTTCCTCTTTGTAGAGATCATCGTTCATAGCAAGATAAGTAAAGTAAGCAAGATAAGCAAGATAAGCCACGAGTCGTCCATCGATCACAGCTTAATTTACTTATCTCGCCTATCTTGCTATCTCGCTAATGTTGCCATAAGTTTCGTTTGGGAACGTCCACAGTGACACGGGGCTTAAAAATTTTGAGCGCGTGGTCAAGCGCATGAGCAAGTTCATCAATTTCTTTTTTTGTGTTATAAACGGCGAGACTTGCCCGAGAAGTGGCGCTCACTCCGAGTCGGGTCATCAGCGGCATCGCGCAATGGTGGCCGGAGCGAATGGCAATACCACGGTCATTAAGAATGGTAGCAATATCGTGCGGGTGAATATTTTCAAGGCTCCACGAAGCAACTCCGATTCTGTTGATCGTCGAATTTGGTCCTTGGAGAGTCAATCCGGAGATGCTGTTGAGTCGTTCAAGGAGGTGCAACGTGAGCGTTCGTTCCGCGGATTCAATAGTATCCATACCGATTTTTTGAATCCATTCTACCGTTTTGCCAAATGCAATGATCCCACCAATATCTTGAGTGCCCGCTTCAAATTTCCAGGGGCTGTCGTTCCACGTGGCACTAAACCACTCTACCGCATTCACCATGTCCCCGCCGTATTGAACTGGCTCCATGCGTTCAAGTAGTTCCTGTTTTCCATAGAGCACACCCACTCCGGTGGGGCCATACATTTTGTGTGAGGAAAACGCGTAGAAGTCGCAATCGAGCACACGGACATTCACCGGGATATGAGCGACCGCTTGCGCGCCATCAACAACGACAACAGCGCCGTGGGAATGTGCCGCGCGCGTGGTGGCTGTGATCGGATTGATCGACCCTAAGACATTGGAACAATGGCTCACGGCGACAATTTTTGTTTTTGAACTCAAGAAACGTCCAAGTTGTTCCATGTCCCATCGCCCCTCATCGGTAATGGGCAGAACTTTGAGTATCGCACCCGTTCGACGACACAGTTGCTGCCAGGGCACAAGATTGGAGTGGTGTTCCATCTGTGTGACTAGTATTTCATCTCGTGGTTTTACCACAGCGTCTCCTAACGCGCGCGCGACAAGGTTAATCGACTCAGTCGTCCCACGGGTAAAGACAATTTCTTTGGGGATCGCCCCGATGAATTGGGAGATGGTTTTGCGGGAGTGTTCATACTGGGTGGTGGCCTCTTCGCTCAATGTGTGAATGCCGCGGTGGACGTTGGCATTGTTCGTGGTATAATATTTGGTAAGAGCATCGATCGTAACCTTGGGTTTCTGCGTTGTTGCGGCATTATCAAGATAGACCAATGGTTTGCCATTGATTTTTCGTTTTAAGATGGGAAATTGGGGGCGAATGTTTTGCATATCTCCTTGATTTTAGCAGTTGGCATTAGAAAGTAAAGGACAATCTCAATATGATTTGGCAAGATGTTGTTATTACCATTTCGGGAATTGTATTCTCATTGTCGTTGTTCCCTCAGGTTTGGCACGGATACAAGCACAAAGTGGGGCCGATTACATATCAAACATCAGTGCCAACATTCATTGGGCTGTTTGTGATTTCGTTTGCCTACTATACCCTCGGGTTATTTTTTTCCTCAGTGATGTGTTTTATCACCGGGCTGGTCTGGCTTACATTGTTTTTGCAACGGCTTCAGTACCACCAGCGGTAATGCTATGACCCGCCCATTAATCACTCTTACCAGCGATTTTGGTGTTCAAAGCCAAGGAGTGGGTATTATGGAAAGTGTTGCCCTGGAGATATCACCCAACGCGCACGTACTCCATTTCATGCACGGGCTTCCCGATTACGATGTTCGTTGTGCGGCTCGCACCCTCGAAACGCTGAACAATGTTCAAATCGGATATCACGTCTGCGTGGTGGACCCGGGGGTGGGAACATCACGCAAGGGAATTATTATAAAGACCCAACGGGGAGACTATTTGATTGGTCCGGATAATGGAGTACTCGTTTCCGCTTCGCGCATACTCGGTGGAGCGTTAAAGGTAGTCCAAATTACGAATCCGGAATATATGCGCCAACCCGTGTCTCCGATTTTCCACGGTCGCGATGTCTTTACGCCGGCAGCGGGGCATTTATCCATGGGAGTTCCGCTGGAAGAGTTTGGGCCGACAATCGCTCTGGAAGAACTGGTTACTGCGCCGTACAATGAAGCCAAACTCGTCGGCGATACGATTGAAGCAGAAGTGATTCATATTAACAAATACGGATCAGCGCATCTGAATATTCTCCATGCGCAGTGGGATTTGTTTGTTGAAAAAGAGGTGAGCTCGGTCATGGCGCAATTTACACAACTCACCATTGCGCTGCCCATTGTTGTGGCATTCGGCGATGTTCAAGTCCACACTCCGCTCATTCTTAAAGATGATTATGGAAGGGTGGCAGTGGCAATCAATCAGGGTAATTTTAGCAAAGAGTATAAGGTTCAAGTCGGAGAGAGCTGCAGTATAAGAAGTGCGCCTAAATTTCAAAATTGATATGGGTGTATCGGTCGCTCTGATGTATGGCGTGGTGGCAATGATGGGGTTTGGTTTGAGCAATGCCATTTATCAGGTACCGGCCCGTCGGATCGGTCCCGCAATGACCATTTTTTACCGCAACGCATGGTTGACGGTCTTTTTATTTTTACTCTCTGTTGCAATGAAGCAACCAATTGGGAGTGTCCCGGCCATCTACATGGCCATCTCGTTGGGGATTGCCATCGTTGGGTTTATTCCCCTCATCTCGTTTCTTCAAGCAGTTAAAGCGGGTACGGTTGGTGTGGTGGCACCGGTTGCGAGCACCTCGTTAATTTTCACTGTCTTGTTCTCCGTCCTTTTTTATCATGAAGCACTCTCTTCCAACCAATGGGTGGCGATTGCAATGATCTGCATGGGTATCATACTGATTTCCATCAACTTCAGCGACGTTCGCCGCTCTCAATTGTTTTCTCTCGCGAGCGGCATTCCATTTGCACTCGTGAGTGCTGTCGGGTGGGGGCTCGTCTTTGCTCTCTATAAAATTCCCGTTGATGCCATTGGCCCAGTTCTCACCGCACTCATTACAGAGTTTGGAATTTTTTTGTGTTCTTTTGCATTTGTTATAGTGTCAAAACAGCGGATGCAACTGACCGATGCGAAATCCTTTTGGTCGTGTCTTGTGGTAGCACTGTTTGGGGCAGTGGCGATCGTTTCCTACATGAAAGGGATTTCGCTTGCCGGGGTGAGTGTAGTGGCATCAGTGGGCAAGTCGGGCCCTATTGTTTCCACGATCTACGGAGCGCTCGTGTATCGGGAACGGTTGAGGATGCAACAATATGGGGGAATTACTCTGGCGATACTTGGGGTGATTGCCCTTTCATTCTATTCAACGTAATATCCATCTATGTCCGTGAAGGACCTTAAAGAGTGTATTAAATATTAACAGGAGATCATACTATTTACGATTTTTCTATGCCCAACTATCAAGAACTCCCCAACGAACCAACCATGCAAGAAGCCATGAGGGCAGCATTCGATTCGAAAATTGTTTTAACAATTCAGCAAACCCTTCCTATGTGCCGGAAGCAGACGATTGATCAAGCGCTTTCCTCTATCCAGTTGGCAATACGGCCCACTGGAGCAAAATTCGACATGGATGATGAGCAGCGATTGCGCGATCTCTTAACCAAGCACGCGGCTGAGCTCAGTCTCCGGTTTGGACAATAGGAGGGTTCGGACTTCCTCTTTGTGTTTGGGGTCTGAGATCGATTCGAGAAGCTCCCCAAAGAATCCTTGGGTCACGAGTTCCGTTGCTTGGACTTCAGAAAGCCCACGGGTCTGGAGATAGAAGAGCTGGTCCTCGTCTACGCGCCCGATGGTTGCGGCATGCCCGGCTTTGAGCGGATGTTCTTCGATTTCGAGGGCAGGTGTTGCCGTGGCTCTGGAGTGGTCAAACAGCATTGCACGGTATTCCAGATAGCTTTCCGCGTCTTTGATGCCCTTGGGGATTATGACATTGCCGGTGAAGGTGTTCCGAGAACTGTTACGCAATATCGCCCGTACCCTGGCTGAGCCATTGGAGCAATTGCCGTTGTGCTGCATGCGGATGGTCAATGGAATATTCCAATCATTGGCTCCGACAACCCAGACCAATATTTGGGCGATCGCATGTTCTTCAATATCAACCGAGATCGTGCAAGCTTCAACACTCCGGTCGAATACGAAAAGAAATTGACTCGATTCATTCGAGCCAACAGTGAGAGTAGTATTCGAAGCATTGTGGTAGAGAAATGATTGCATACCGTTATCCTACACTCCCGATCATCTCCAGTTGTACGAGGCGATTCAATTCTAGGGCATACTCCATTGGCAGCGTACGGACGATGGGTTCGATAAAACCATTGACAATCAAACTTTGCGATTGATTTTCGTCCAGTCCTCGGCTCATGAGATAGAACAATTGTTCTTCTCCAATTTTGCTCACCGTCGCCTCGTGTTCAATGGTGGTAAAGTCGTTGCGGATGTCCATTGTGGGGTACGTATCACTCCGGGAATGTTCGTCAATGAGCAGTGCGTCGCATTTGACATGGCTCTTTGAGTGATGCGCTTGCGGATACACTTTGACCAGCCCCCGATACGAGGTGCGGCCTTCTCCCACACTCACGGATTTTGAGATGATGGTTGATGTGGTGTGGGGCGCAATATGCACCGCTTTTCCCCCTGCGTCTTGATGTTGGCCAGTTCCGGCCATGGCCAGCGACAGGATCTCGCCATGCGCGCCGGGCTCCATCAGGTATACGCTCGGGTACTTCATCGTCAGCTTGCTTCCCAAGTTCCCATCGATCCACTCCATGACCCCATCGCCATAGACATACGCACGCTTGGTGACAAGATTATAGACATTATGCGACCAATTTTGGATGGTGGTGTAGCGCACGCGCGCTCCGCGCTTGACGATAATTTCCACCACCGCGCTATGGAGAGAATTGGTGGTGTAACTGGGTGCCGTGCAGCCTTCCACATAATGCACACTGGAGCCTTCATCGGCAATGATAAGTGTGCGTTCGAATTGCCCCATGTTTTCGGCATTGATACGGAAGTATGCTTGGAGGGGGAGTTTGACTTCCACGCCTTTGGGAATGTAGACAAAGCTCCCTCCGCTCCACACGGCAGAGTTTAAGGCGGAGAATTTGTTATCCGCAGTCGGAATAATCGTGGCAAAATATTCTTTAAACAAATCCGGGTATTGCTTGAGCGCCGTGTCCGTGTCCACAAAGATGACCCCTTGGTCGGAGAGCGTTTTATGCAACGAATGGTACACCATCTCGCTGTCATATTGGCTCCCGACCCCGGCAAGAAACTTTTTTTCCGCTTCCGGAATGCCAAGTAGATCAAAGGTTGTTTTAATGTCTGCGGGCACATCCTCCCATCGACGGACCACCCGGTCAGATGGTTTGACGTAATAATAAATTTCCGAAAAATTGATATCCGAAAGATCCCCCCCCCACGATGGCATGGGCTTGGATTCAAATATGCTCAGAGATTTTTGACGGAATTGTCGCATCCATTCTGGTTCTTTTTTGACCGAAGAGATCTCATTCACAATGGCTTGCGTCAGCCCTTTTGCAGACTTAAACACCGGATGCTCCGGCATTGAAAAGCCATACGCATAATCCTGAGATTGTGGAGTTGTTGTTGATGGGGTGTTTTGTTGCGTGGGATTCATACTTTTATGGATGTTCTAAATGACGAATTCTGAATGACGAAACGATATCGGTTCGGATTTCGGCATTTTCAAATTCAAGGTATGAATTTGCCATATCCTTCTTTTTCAATTTTTTCCGCCAACTCTTTTCCACCCGATTCAACAACGCGTCCGTCCACAAATACGTGGACAACATTCGGTTGCAGAAAGTGCAAGATGCGCTGATAGTGGGTCACGAGCATCATGCCGCATCCAATGCGCTCGACCAGTGTTTTGAGTGATTGTGCGATTGTCTTGAGCGCATCCACATCCAACCCCGAATCGGTTTCATCCATGAGCGCAAAGGAAGGTTCAAGCATCCAACATTGGAGCGTTTCTAAGCGTTTTTTCTCCCCCCCAGAGAATCCGTAGTTAATGCTTCGAGACACAAACTCTTTAGAAATCCCAAGTAACTCCATTCCTTCAGAGAGTTTTTTCTGGAATGTTTTCATGTCGAGCGTTGTCTTTCCTCGTGTTTGGGCCGTTGCGTTATAGGCAAGGCGAAGCAGTTGTCGCGCATTCACTCCAGGGATGGCTAATGGGTATTGAAATCCTAAAAAGAGCCCGAGTTGCGCGCGTTGATCTGGGCTCAGACTCAACATATCTTGGCCATCCACTGTTACAGAGCCTTCAGTTACAATAATTCCGGGCTTGCCCATGAGGACATTGCTCAAGGTAGATTTTCCGCTTCCGTTGGGGCCCATCACGGCATGGATTTCACTGCTATCGATATCTAAACTCACGCCCTTGAGGATTTCTTGTCCTCCGATCGTCGCATGAAGATTATTGATTCGAAGTATTGGCATAGAGAGTACAGTATACCGATTCAGTGCTCAAAAATCAACCCCATCCCAATGGTCATCGGGGTGGGGTTGATGTGCTGTTGCTGCGGGTTCCTACTGCGGTTGCGTTGAAGATGGGAGTTCCAATTTCGGGATGGATTTTTCTTTTATATCAAAGAGCGCGTCGGTGGCGGAGGATGCTCCCGCAAGTTTGTCGCGGGTTTCTTGGAATTGCTCCATCAATTTTGACCCATCATCAACCGCTTCAATGAGCGCATTCGGGTCCACAGGCTTTGTGGCCGCAAGCGTTGTAATCTCTGCGAGCTTCCGAGTCAGTTCTGTCAGGAGGTCATCTGCTTCTTGCGTATCCACTCCTTTACGTTTCATACTACTCACATCAGCTTTCATGCGTTTGAGTTGGCTCGGTGTTTGCCGGAGAAATCCGCTTAAGTTTCCGAGTGTGTCCAAAGTGCGCAGCGTATCGTCGGAGTCTTGGACTTTTCCAAAAAATTCATTTTCCATGAGGTCGAGCGCGTCGTCGGCACTGCCACTGGTCATGAGCCCATTCGCTTTTTCTACGGTTGCCTTCAGTCCAATAATGGTTTCCGATAAATCGTTTAAGGGGGCACTCATGTCCAGTGCTCCCTTGCGCTTGCTGGCGGATTGTGAGCGCTTGAGAGTCGATTCGAGCCGGCGAATCGAAGTTTGGGCCTGGGCTTGGATCCGTTTCCAGTTCCCAAGTTTTTGGAGAGTTTCAAAGTGATCTTGGAAATCTTGCTGTGCATCTTGCATGGTTTCCATCGCTTGTTGGGCATCATCCAATGTGGTGGCTGATTGCACCGAAGACGTTGCTTGTTCGATGGATTGAACAAACTCTTTAATGTCCGAAGGCACGGTGATTTTTTGCGCCTCCAGGCGTTTGATTTGAGATTGCATCATTTTGAGCGGCCCAGCGGCGCGCCCTATTCCCTGCTTCATTTGTTTTAACTGGCGCTCTTCTTGTTGTTTTTGCTGTTCTTCCATTTTTGTTTGCTCTTCGGTGGAGTTAGCGTCGTCTCTATTCATCAGTCCCTGGCCGCCACCTTGAAATTGCTGACCCCCCATTTGTCCGCCCTGTCCTTGGGCACTACCGGGACCGAATGAGTTTGCTTTCCCTGGGTTCTCATTGCCTACTCTCTTTTGTCTTTGATTATCGAAAAAATTCCCAGGTTGATTACCCATCACACCTGGATTGAACTGACCCCCTTTGAAGCGACCGTCGTTCTCTTGCTCCTTTCCACGCATTCCTTCTCCTCTAAATTGTCTTTGTTGTCCGCCCTGACCTTGTTCAACTCTACCCTGATTGAAGGGGTTGTCGGGTTCCTTTTCAAGGGGGGGATTGGGGGCAACTTGCTTAACCTGAGCGGCTGGAAGAATCGGTGATTCAACAGTTTGGCCCATCACATAGGCAACGGTGGGCACTACAACGAGGGCACCCAAAGTCGCCAAGAGACGCGTAAGTGTAAACATAACAAATAGAAGTAAGGTGTAAGAGGTCGGAAATCAGAATGATCGGCCTATAGAATAGTATATAACGCGTCGTTGAGTACTGTCCATTGTGGATAGTTTTTACTTCAACGCTCCTTCCTTCCTTCAATAGTATAGCACAGAATGGGCGTTGGTTTGACAAATGCGAGTCTTTTGCATTAAGATAATCGGGTATGAACAATCAACCCAAACCCATCATTGCGGTTGTTGCGATCATTGTGATCGCTCTTGCCTTGGAGGGTTGGAATCATCTCAACAGTGCGCCGATCGCCTCACAACGACCGCTGGTTGTGACGAGTTTTTATCCGCTCGCCCAATTTGCTCAAGCGGTGGGGCATGAGCTCATCGATGTCAAAAGTATTACACCCTCGGGCGTGGAGCCACACGACTTTGAACCAACTGCTCGGGATATCCAGGAACTCCAGAAGGCGCAATTGTTTATCTACAACGGAGCAGGGCTTGATGAGTGGGCTGCCCGTGCCGCTGGAGCGAGAACATCCGGTCGTTCGCTGAGTATGGTTCAAGAACTCACGCAGCGAGGTCTTCTAGAAAAAAAGAATAATGATCCCCATGTTTGGCTTGATCCAGTATTGGCTCAAGAACAGGTTCTCGCGATTCGCGACGCTCTTATTGCTCTTGATCTCTCCCACGCGACACAGTACAACAGCAATACGCAAGAATATATTCAGCGCTTGCGATCACTCGATCAACAATTCCGCACCGGGCTTTCACAATGCCCACGCAAGGAAATTATTGTTTCGCACGATGCATTTGGGTATCTTGCGAAACGCTATGGGATTACGATTCATGCTATTGCTGGAATGTCTCCCGACCAAGAGCCATCGGCTCGAACGTTGGCCCAACTCGCGACACTCGCGCGCCTTCGCAAGATCACAACAATATTCTTTGAAGAGCTTGTGAGCCCCAGGCTTGCTCAAACTCTTGCGAGAGAGGTCGGTGCTCATGTTGATGTGTTAAATCCGATCGAAGGACTGACCGAGGATCAACAACAGCAAGGAAAGAATTATCTCAGTATCATGGAGGAAAACTTGAATCATTTGCGTGATGCACTGAGTTGTACATGAAGTATGGCGACCCAAGAACCTATTATTGAAGTAGAGAACCTTACATTTTCGTATAGTACGAACACCGTGCTTGAGAACGTGTCGTTTGCTATTCAAGAAGGGGATTATGTAGGCATCTTAGGGCCCAATGGAAGCGGGAAGACAACACTCCTCAAACTCATTTTGGGTCTTGTCGAGCCGACCGCGGGCTGGGTGAAGGTGCGTGGAAATCGTTCTCAGATCGGATTTGTGCCCCAGAGGATTGCCGAAGGAAAGCTCCAGTTTCCGGCCTCTGTTGAAGAAATTGTGTTGAGTGGTCGAGTGAGTTTACTCAGTCTTGGCGCGCGGTTGGGTTCGATTGATCAAAAAAAGGCCCGCAAAGCCATGGAGGTGGCGGGTGTGCTCGCACTCAAGGATCGGTTAATTAATGAACTTTCGGGTGGCCAAGCACAGCGTGTGCTCATCGCCCGAGCCCTCTGTACAGACCCAACAATTTTAGTGCTCGATGAGCCGACCGTGGGAGTGGATATTCCCAGTCAAGAGGAATTTTATGGGTTTATTAAAGAGTTGAATGAAACACTAGGGATTACTATTTTGTTTGTGTCGCACGATATCGATGTCATTAGTCATGAGTCGAAGTCGGTACTGTGTTTGAATCGCACACTCGTTTGCCATGGCCCTAGTCGGGAAACATTGAATTCGGAAGCGCTTGAAAAACTCTATGGAAAAAAGTTGAAGTTTATTTTACACGGGCACTAATTTATGCGAACACAGAACGAATCAATCGAATACAAACGAATCGAGTATTCGTTCTCATTCGTGCATATTTGTTCAATGTTCGTATGAATATATTTGAGTTTGAATTCATGCAGCGCGCCATTGTGGCGGGAGTGGTGATCGCGATCATCGCGCCATTGATCGGGATGTTTTTAGTCGTGCGTCGGTATTCATTAATGGCTGACACGTTGGCGCATGTTTCGTTAATTGGGGTCGCCATTGGAGCGATCACCAAAACCAATCCATTGATTGCCGCGGTTGTGGTGACGGTGCTCGCCGCATTTGGCATCGAGCGTTTGCGATTTAGTAAAAAGATTTTCGGTGAGTCGGTGCTCGCGTTATTTCTCTCTGGGAGTCTGGCGATTTCCGCAGTGCTCTTAAGCGGGGTAAGGGGACTCAATGCCAATATTTTAAACATTCTGTTTGGAAGCATTACTACTGTGAGTCCGGAAGACGTAAAGCTCATTGTGGTTCTCGGCGTTATTGTAGTCGCCACCATTGTTTTTCTGTATCATCAGTTGTTCGCCGTATCGTTTGATGAAGAGGTTTCACGCGTCAATGGTATTCCGGTGCGGTTCTATAACACCATCGTCGTCGTGTTGGCCGCGATCACAGTATCACTCTCGATGCGGGTGGTGGGCATTTTACTTATTGGTGCGCTCATGGTGATCC
>Ga0105164_10002267_pt1 | contig 11919 bp, 11 predicted proteins | sample VDWuncwatermetaG_FD_89674 | JGI IMG/M metagenome (GOLD analysis project Ga0105164, IMG submission 89674) | Wastewater microbial communities from Netherlands to study Microbial Dark Matter (Phase II) - VDW unchlorinated drinking water | ecosystem: Environmental > Aquatic > Freshwater > Drinking...
CTCGAGGAGGCGCCGAAGTCGCTGGGAGACAAGGCAGCGAGCCGTCCATCGGCTCACGCCGCTTCCCCCCTGGTGAAACCCGGGCTGATGCCGACGTTCCTGGCCGGTTGCGTGGTCCGGGCGCGCGGAGGATTTTGTTCCAGCTTCAATAATTCTATCCTGCCGCTCTATGTCGTCATGCTGTACGACGCCACGCCAAAAATGATCGGGAGCATGATGTTCGTCCACGCCGTCGGGTTGGCCTTCTTCAATATTCCCGGCGGGATGGTGAGTGATCGATTCGGCCGCAAGTCGCCGGCGATCGTCGGTTCCCTGGTGGCGACCACCGGCGTCTTCTGGTATTCGTTCGCGAACGGCCTCGGGAGCCTCCTGGCGGCCGTCGGTCTCGCCGGCGCAGGATCGGCGTTTGCCACTCCGGCGATCGGCGCGCTCACCGCCGATATCGCGAATCCGGAGAAAAGGGCTGAGGCCTTTGGTTATTTCCTCACCTCGTTTCATGTCGGGGTCATTTTCGGCGCGGCGATCTTCGGAGTCGTCTCCGATTGGGTGGGGCTGCCGGGAGCCGTGCTGGCCTGGGGTATCACCAGCCTCACGCTTTCTCTGTGCGGTCTTTTCATCCGCGAACCGAAGACCGCGTTCGCATTGGCGCCGGAAGGGGCCGTGGCCCAAAGCGCCCCGCGCCTCGGATAGGCGCGGAGCCTCTTCGTTCCTATTTTCTACCGCAGCATTTTGGCGAGTTCGTCGCTGAGCTTTCTCAGCTCGGGATGGGCGGCGTAAAATTTCACGTCGATCTTGAGCGGTTTCGTGCCCTTGGCTTTCAGGGTCTCGAGCGCGCGAGCCGATTGAGAGCCGGGGAGCTCATGGTGATCGGTAAAGTGCGTTTCATAGACGATCTTTTGTCCCTCTTCGCTCATAACCATATTGATATAGAGCTTCGCGGCATTCGGGTGCGCGGAGTTTCTCGGCACTCCAAAGAGGAGAAACCCGACCGTGGCCCCATCCTCGGGGACCAAATGGCCCAGAGGCATCCCCATCGCCTGATATTTCCGGGTCTGGTGGCCGCCGGCGTCCATCACCATCAAGAGAAACTCGCCGCTGGCGATGCGAGGCTGCTCGCCGGATCGGATGAGCCCGCCGATATTGGGGGATAATTTCTTCAAGAAGGCTTTCATCTTTTCCGGACCCCATTCGGGACGGACCGCAACGCGATCGAAGCCTGTGGCGTAGGGCGTGGATGCGATTTTCCCCTTCCATTTAGGATGGAGAGTGTCTTCGAGCCTTTTCGGCGCGTCGGCCGCGGAGACGAGATTGCTGTTGTAGGTGATTCCCGGGAAGAGACTCAGGATCTCGACGCCGATATTGGCTGGAGCGACGATCTCTTTCGGCATGCGCGGGGAGAGCTTCGAATAATCGTACTCATCCATCACTTTCCGGTTGAGCAGGCCGGCAAAAATTCCCTCCGATCCCAGCAGGAGATCGGTGGTCGCCTTCTGGTCGGCGGCCACTTCCTGGCTGATCTTACCGGCCATGTCCACCATGTTCGGACCGGGAGTAAAGTACACCCGGACATTCATCTCATACATACGGTTGAACAAAGCCGCGAACTTTTTTGCGCCGTCGACCCCACCCAGGGTCGTTTCGCTCCAAGAGAGGTTCAACTCGGTCTCGCCTTTCTCCTTGGCGGCCGAAATCAGCTGTTGAATCTCGCCGGGTTGCTGTGCGGGCGAGGCCTCCCTCGCCGCTGCGATCCACACGGCCAGGAAGAGTGTCGGTAATCCCGCAGATTTTCCAATCATGGCCTGCCTCCTTTGAGGGCGGACTTTTCGCTTCCACTAAGGGCCTTTTTACGCGAGGTAACTTGTGTACCCATACGACAGGTCGGAACAACCGTCAAGGAAAAATTGCACCGCAAAGTGAAAAGTAAGGATGCGGAGATAGACTTATCGGCCTCTACGTGATGGAGTTTATAGTATGGACTGCGAGCAGGAACGAGTGATCCACACCGTGGGCCATTCCACGTGATCATTTGACGTTTTACTTGAGCTCTTTAAGAGTTTGCGCGAAAACCGTCTCGGGAACGACGGGCTACTTCAGCTTGTAGAGGAGGAGGGCGTTCTCCGTCCGATCTTGCGCACAAGATCTTCAGGAAGCTTGGATAAAAAGTCCTTCGTTCGCTTGCGCAGCAAAGATGCGTTTTGGGCGAAGACAAAGCCGGGTCCTCCGCCCGGAATCCTCGAAGAGGCGATGAATTGATCATTGCCGATGACAAAGCGGTCGGCAAAGTCCCGAAAAAGATTCATCCAGACGGGCTTGATCCCTCCGCCGGAGTCGAAAACCAGATTTTGCGGAGCCCCACCACCCATTCTGAGACTCATATACAGATTCGAGTGGCTCTGTAACAGCCGGCGACTCAACTCTACGGTCCAATGGCCGATCGGGTCCGAGCCCGCGTGGGCCCATACGATCTTGGCCTTCCGATTGTGGGTGAGCAAGCGCTCGAAAGGAGCGATATTGGCCTGGAGGACCTTCGGGTTGGGTGGCGAGGTGAGCTTTCCCGGTCTCGGCGTGTCATCCGTCGGAAGAGGAATGTCCTCGGTCACGGGATCGAAGTGGAGGTCGATCACCACGTCGTGGCGGGCGGCGATGTCCGCCAGGAGAAGAAAGAGCGGGTGATCGGCGGGGACAGATTCGTACGGGTGGCCGCGCATGAAGGAGAGATGATGGACAGCCATCTCGCCGAAACCCGCCGCGCCCTGCTGGAGGATTTCATTCGCCTGTTTTTCAAAACGCTGCTTCAAGTCGTCGCCGACGGCACCGGCCGTTCCCGCCCGGTGGATCATGGAATTGAGGGTTCCGCCGCCGCCTAAAAAGGCAAAACGGCCGGAATATTTTTTGAGCGCGCTTCTGAAGTCGTCGTAGTCGAAGGGAGAGGGTCTGAGCCGCCGCGGACATTCCCGAGACCGCCGCTAGGCTTGAAAGCGCGAATGCCAGGATAGGAACGCTCAAGAAAGAAAGACGCGATGTTCTCGACATAGGCGGTTCTCCGGGCCTTGATCAGGCAATCAGCCGCCGCCTTGCTCCACGTTGCAGCGCGGGCAGACGAGCGGGGGAGGGCCTTTGAGAATGGACCAGCCGCAAACCTCGCAGGTTTCGACTTCTTCGCCGAGCATGCCGCGGATCATCGGCCCGCAGCGGGCGGCGCCGCAGGGCCCGGTTCCCGCGCCGGTCTTTCGGCTCACCTGCTCGAAGGTGGAGGCTCCGTTCTGAATCGCCTTGACGATGATCCCTTTGCGGATCTTATGGCAAAGGCAGATCGGACGATAGGCGTCGATTACCGACTGTTCCAGGGCTGTTCTTTTTTCTTCTTGCGAATCCAATGAGATAGTTAAGCGTTAAAGTTAAAGTAAAAGATTATGTCGTTTCAGGGCTTTTCTCCGATCACCAGCGAAGAGGTAAAGGGAGGGGAGGGAAGCGGGGTCTGGGATACTCGCGTGAAGCCGGCTTTCTCCAACCACTCCCTCACTTCATTGAAAGAATAGCATCTTCCCTGCTCCGTGGTAAGCAGCATGAGTAAAGCGAAGACGGCGCCGGCGGGAGGATGGGTCAGGAGGTCATCTAAAATGTGATCTTTGATCACGATTTTTCCTCCTCGATCCAGACAATCGTAGAGCCGGGCCATGAGCTGTTCATTCCACTGGCTGTTTTCTCCGTGAATGACGTTGGAGAGAAAGACCATTTGGAATCCTTGCGGGAAGGGATCGGTGCGGTAATTTCCACTGACCAGTTGGATCCGATCTTCGACTCCGGAGCCGGCGATAAATCTTTTGGCGGTCTTTAGAGTCCCGGGAAGATCCAGGAGGGTTGCCCTGAGCCCGGGATGTTTCCGGCAGAAATGGACGGGGTAGGTGCCCGGACCGGAGCCGATGTCCAATAACTCTTTCACCCCGCTGAAATCCAGATTTTTCGCCAGGTACTCGGCGTCGCCCCGCGCCTCGACCAGCGAATGCTGGCAAAGATGAACCGCGCGGTCTCTTCCGGGCGGGTTTGGAACATGTCCGGAGAGTGCGCCGGCTTCCCGGAGCGCACCGTCGCTTCCAACCGGCCCCAGGCGTCCCACAGCGCGGAATCGAAGAGAATCATCCCGCCCAAAAAGCGCGGAGAGCTTTTCACGAGGTAAGTTTCGGAGATTTCCGTCAACGAGAAAAATTTTTCGTCTTTTCGGAGCAGGCCGATCGCCGCGAGGGCATTGAGGAGGATCTCCGTGGCCCGGGAATCGGCGTGAAGGGACGCGGCCGCCGAAGACGCATCTCTGCCTCCGCCCGCGAGGGCGTCGAAGACGCCGAGACTCACCGCCGTCTGGATCGCGCGCGCTTCGGCGTATCCTCCGGTGAGCTTGGTTAAATCGGTAAAATCCATAGGTCGTGCTCGTAGTTCGTGATCGTGTTCGTCCCCACCTCCCAACGAGCACGAGGAACGAGCACGAGCACGGAAATTCCGTCTTTGTAAACGGTCGGGTAGGTCACAGTTTTTCGATGATCCGGTAGCTCCGGCTCTTGGGTTTGAGCGGTCCCACGATGCCGAGCTTCACTAGTGCGCGGATCTCGCGGTAGGCCGTGTCCCGGTCGACTTCTCCCACTCTCTGGTAATCCGCGGTGGAGAAGGTCTTGCCGTGGGAGTGGGCGTAGACGAGGAGTCTGCGTTGACGGAAGTTAACCGCGGAAGCGCCGAACTGGTTGAGCCAACGCAAGGTCGCCTCATCATAGATCGGGGAGTTGCGCAGCGTGACCGTGAAGAAAAAGCCCTCGGCGGAAAACTCCGGAGACCTGAGGCCGTGGTGTTCCATCTCCCGGAATATGCGGGGAACTCCTTCGCCCATCTCCCGGAGATAGCCCAGGTCCGTGAGCGCCCGGACCAACAGAGGATTGCGCGAGAAATGAACCTTTTGTTGCGAGCGTAGCTGTTCGAGCGTCACCGGCGGGGGCGGCAGGCCGGGGCTCCTGACCTCGATTCGATCCTCGAACATCCAGACCTCCGCAGAAGCCCCGCTCAAAGCGTAATCGCGGTGGGCTACGGCGTTCACTACCGCCTCCTGCCAGGCGAACGTCGGGTACTCCAGCCGCTCCTGAAAAAAAAGATCGTGGAGGATCGTCCGCTCGCGGACCTGTTCTTTGATCCGCCCCACGGCCTCATCGATGAGACGGCACAGGGAAGTCTCGAAGCGGATGCGTTTGACCACATTGAGGGAGCCGCCGTATTGGCGCTCGTTTCCTTCATACTTGACGAAATCGATGCCGCAGCGGGGATGCCAGCGATCCGGATTTTTGCCGAAGAGGAGCAAGGCCGCCATGGTAATGGACGGTTTTTCCATCGAGCCGTCGATCAGGTGATAAGTCTGGTGAAGAACGGTTTTAGGATCGCGCGAGTCCTGGGTCTTCTGGGTAAAGGCCTCGATCGCCTCACCGTCGAGATCCTCCCACGTGGCGTCCGGGACCGTCTGCCGCTCGTAGTGGAAAGACTTCTTGCCTTCGCGCATGGACTGGATCTGTTCCGGCGCGATGGAGGGGTTTTCGGTGGCGATGCGGTAAAAGCTGCGCCCGCCCGAGATCCGGTGGATTTCCGGGCTCGGCCCGATCTCGAATTTGAGCAGCAGGAGATTCCCGAGATGGATTCTTTCGCAGGCGGGATGGAGCGGAGGAAGAAGCAGGCTTTGCGGCGCCTGGACCAGGAGCTGCAGCTCCTCTGGAGCATGAGGGATGCCGGTGACGCTCTTGTCGGGCTCGATTCCCACCACGAGCGTTCCGCCGTCCGCGTTCGCCATGCCGCTCGCGACGCGGGCGATTTCCCGGGACAGCTCTTCACTCGACTTCGCGCGCCCGCCGGTTTTTTTGTACTCGTAGGCGCTGACGAAGTCGACGAATTGTCCCCGCTCTTGCTTCAGTAGTAAGCCTAGATCCTCGCCGCTCATGGATTATCGTGCTCGTGCTCGTTTTTCGTGCTCGTAAAAAAAGCGGAGAAATTCAGGACCGTATTCATTGCCTTTAACGAACACGAGCCACGAACACGAACAACGATGCGTCTGCCTATTGCCTGCTTTGCCCTGCATGCAACCGCAAAATCTCCAGGACCATATCGGCGGAAGTATAGAGATCGTTCAAGTCGAGCCATTCCTTGACCGTATGGATTTCCCGCATGCCGGTGGCCAGGTTCGCCACCTGCAAGCCTTTTTTATTGAGCACGTTCGCGTCGCAGCCGCCGCCGGTCGCCATGGTCCGGACTTCCAGCCCGAGATTCCGCGCGGCGGCCTGGACCAGCCGAACCAAGGGAGAGTCGTCCGGAACATCCAAGCGGTCGTAGTCCCGCTCTACTTTGGCTTCCACCGTGGCCCGAACGGTTTTCCCGTCCTCTTCCAGAATGCGGCGGGCCGCCGCTTCTTCCAGGCATTGGACCATATGGCGAGTTTGCTCTTCCAGTTTTTCTTCACTGTGGCTTCTCGCCTCTCCTTTTAAACAGACGGCGTTCGGAATGATGTTGACCGCCGTGCCTCCCTCGATGATGCCGATATTCGCCGTGGTCTCCTCGTCGATCCGTCCCAATCGCATCTTGGCGATTCCCTCGGCCGCCGCCTGGATGGCGCTGATTCCTTTTTCCGGGCAGACGCCCGCGTGTGCCTCCAATCCTTTTACTAGGAATTCCATCCGGTTCGCCGCCGGCGCTTTGGTGAAGAGAAAACCCACCGAGTCGCTGTCCAGGACCAGACCGCTCCTGGCCCTGAGCCGCGCCACCTCCAGCCATTTAGCGCCTAAAAGGCCGGCCTCTTCGCAGATGGTAAAGACGACGTCGATCTCGCCGCAGGGAATCCGGTTCTCGCGAATGACCCTGAGCGCTTCGCAGATGATGGCGACACCGCTCTTGTCGTCGCCGCCCAGCACGGTGCGGCCGTCGCTGCGCAAGATGTGGCCTTCGAGGACCGGAACGACTCCTTTTCCGGGCGCGACGGTATCCATGTGAGCGGAGAGGAGAAAAGCTCCGGCGCCCGGTGCGGTAGCCGCAAAATGGGCGATGAGATTGCCGGTATCGCCTCCCACTTTTTCTCCCGCGCCGTCAATCCAGGTTTCGCCGCCCAACTCCTCCATCTCGCGCTTGAGACGGAGCGCGATCTCCCGCTCCTGACGGGAAAGACTATCGATCTTCACCAGTTCGATGAGCAAATTTTTGAGCCGCTCTTTTTGAATCAATGATATCACCTCGGTGTTTTCTTCAGATAGGCGACGAGAAAGTCTCCGGGCTGCATCCGCGTCTGCATGGCGTCACTCGTCCGACCCGTTCCCGGCTTCGAGGCCGTTGAAACGCCGGGAGAAGCCGAGTTCGGAAAAAAGGAGTTGCAGCTTCCCGTGGTCCGGTTCCCGGCGGCGAAGCTCTTCCAGCTCCACGTGAATGGGAACGTCGGTCCGGACCGTCGCCAAGTCACGGCTCAGGAAGGCCATCTCTTTGCCTTCCCGCAAAATCTTGGCGATGCGCGCCGCTCCCCGGATGCCGGCCCATTCGATAAACTCAGGGTGGTGAGGCTCTCGAACCATCGTTTCCAGCTCTCCCAGGTGATCGAAGAGATTTTCCAAAGACTGAAAACGTTGAATCAGCAGCGCGGCGGTTTTTCCGCCGATCCCTTTGACCCCGGGGATGTTGTCGACCGAATCTCCCATCAGCCCCATGACCTCGACGACACTTTGCGGGTCTACGCCGAATTTTTCTTTGACTTCTTCGACGCCGATCCATTGACCCTTCATCGTATCCAGGATTTTCACCGATGGTCCCACGAGCTGCATGAGATCCTTGTCTCCGGTCACGACGATCACTTCGACCTCTTGGGCCCACGGCTTCCGCGAGAGCGTCGCGATCAGATCATCGGCCTCGAAGTCCTCGAGCTCCAGCATCGGCACGCGCATGGCTTCGACGGCTTTTCGAATATAGGGAAACTGCGGGACGAGGTCCGCCGGCGCCTCGGGACGGTTTCCTTTATAGTCCTGATAGAGACGGTGGCGAAATGTCTTGCGCCCGGCGTCGAAGACGACGGCGAGGTAGTCGGGCCGGTATTCCTTCAGGAACTTGAGCAGCATGTTGGTAAAGCCGTAAACGGCATGAACCGGCAGTCCCGAGGCATTGGACAGGGGCGGCAGCGCGAAGAAGGCCCGGAAAATATAGGAGTTGCCGTCGATCAAATAGACGGGAGAATTCGCCGTCACAGTACCCCGCGCTCCCGCAGCAGCCGTTCCATGTTTCCCCCTCGGACCAGGGCCAGCTCATCCTCGGGCCAATCCATGGAGTTGAGGGTGTTGAGACAATCTCCCAATCGTGCGCGGTTCCAGAAGGGGAAGTCGGAGCCCAGGACGATGTGATTCGCTCCTACGATCGCGCGCGCCAGCTCAAGGGTAGGGCGGGAGTTGCAAATGCAGTCGTAGTAGAGCCGCTTCAAATAGACGCTGGGCCGCTCCGCCGCCTTGCGCTCCGACGGCGGCGTGAAGTCGTAGCTGTGGTCGATTCGACCCGCGAGATAGAGCGCGGTGCCGCCCACGTGCGGGGCGATGACCGTGAGATGGGGATGGCGGTCCAGGACTCCGCTGAGGACTATCTCCATGACGGCCAGCGTGTCCTCGGCGGGCCATCCGATCATGGTCTCCATCCCTAGGTCCGCGTAGCGGCCCAGAGGCTCCATCCGCGTGGGATGAATGAACATCAGCATCTTTTCCCTGGAATACTCCGCATAGAGATCTTCCAGGCTGGGATGATGGAAGGGCAAGCCGAAGTTGGTAAGCATGATCGTCCCGGCAAAACCCGGTAAGCGGGAGGCGCGCCGCAGTTCTTTCACGCTGCTCGGGACATCGGGAAGGGGGAGAGAAGCGAAAAAGCGATACCGGCTTCCGTGACGCCGGCAAGCGGCGGAGAATTCATCGTTGATTGCCTGTGCCGCCGCGGACCTCTGCCCGAGGTCCACAAAATAATTTCCGAGCGCGAACGGCGAGGAGAGGATCTGCGTGTCCACTCCCCCTTCGTCCATGAGGGGAATCCGTTCGTCCAGGGCGCCCACCATCTGCGGATCGTCGAGAAAGTTCGGACGCTGGAGGAGCTGTCGGGCTGCGCCCGCCCGCGGGGAAGAGCTCTCGGCAACGCGCTGGATCTGCGCTATGACGGAGCGGGGTGTCGTGTGGCAGTGAACGTCAATGACCGGCATGGCGTTTCCTCATCGTGCTCGTGCTCGTTTCTCGTGCTCGTATACGAACACGAACCACGAACACGAATAACGACCTTGCGCGGAGATTATTTCCCGACATCCATCTTGTCAAGTCTGGACCGCGGGGAACACCTTGACAGCCCGCATAAGGAGGGTGTAGTCACAGGCCATGCGCGCGAAACCGGAGCATGGGGAGGTGTCCCATGGGTCTTAAAATAGACTGCGATTCTCACTTTCTCCCTTACGACGCCTTCGATGACGTCGATCCCAAGTTCGGTGACTTGAGACCCCAGTTCGTCTTCAACGGTTCCGGCAAGGACGTGGTCATCTACAAGGCCAGGACCGAGAAGCTGCCTCACTTCATGTGGAACTATCCCACCAGTTTCCGTCTGGGGAAGCGTGTCGCCGGAGTCTCCAACGCGGACGCCAGGGCAGGGGACCTGGCCAAGATCGGCTTCGACCGGCAGGTCCTGGTGCCGAACAACGCCCCCTATGCCTACGACGTGGACCCGGAGTTGGGAGAGAATGTCTGTCGGGCCTACAACAACGCCGTGGCGCGCGCGCTGAAGAAACACCCGGAGTTCATCGGCCTCGCCGTCGTGCCGATGCAGGACGTGAGCCGGGCGATCCGCGAATTGGACCGGGCGGTATTGGAATTGGGGATCCACGCCCCGCAGATTCAGACTCATATTCTGGACCGGAATCTGGACGAGCACGATTTTTGGCCGTTCTACAAGCGGGTCGAGGAGCTGGGAGTGGCATTGATCGTTCATTGCTCGCATCTCTCGATCACCGCGGGCGCGCACCGCTACAAAAGATACCGGTTCGGGAACGCGCTTCAGTTTCCGGCGGAGACCTCTCTCGCCATCGGATCTCTCATCTGCGGCGGGGTGCTGGACGCCTTTCCGAAGCTCCGGGTGGGGTTTCTGGAAGCGGGCGCGGGCTTCTTGCCGTATCTGTTCGACCGGCTGGACGAGGTGGCGGTGGAGGAGCCGGAGTACACGCACGTGTCGATCAAGAAGCTTCCAAGGGAGTATTTGGACCAGCTCTGGTTTTCCTTCAACATCAAAACAGAGGCGGCATCGATCCCGTTTTTGATCGAGCGGATCGGGGCGGAGCGGTTGTTGATATCGAGCGACTATCCGCACGGGCTGGCGGGGTCAGGGATGAGCACGGTGCAGTTTTTGGAGAAATTGGAGACGGTATCCGCTCAGGACAAAGAAAAACTCATGGGACTCAATGCCATGAGGCTCTTCAATCTGGGAGTGTAGCGTCCGGTAAAGCCGTGCTCGTGCTCGTTTCTCGTGCTCGTGGAGGAGGGGACGAACACGAGCCACGAACACGAACAACGATTTTGACGCATCGGTCCTGAGAGAGACTTTCAGCCCGGCGGTTACGATACGCCTACGGAAAGGAAACGTATGATGAAAACGCCAGTAGTTCTGAGCGCGCCGCGGCCCGCTCCGTCCTTCACGCCGATATTCGTGGCGATCGACCGGGGCTTTCTCGCGGCGGAGGGTTTGGAGCCCACTCTGACCTTCGAGCGCGCGGAAGGGGACCTGATCAGCGGCGAGGTCGATTTTTTGGTGGGCCGTCTGGGGCATATCGAATTTCTCAAGGGGCTCGATATCCGGATGATTTGCGGCCTCGCCAGCGAAGGCGGATCCCATGTCCTCGTGGCGCGGCCCGGGATTCGCTCCGTCCACGACTTGAAGGAAGTCACCGTGGCCGCCGAACAGAACGTCATGGAGTTGAGGGCGATTCTGGCCCACTACGGCGTCGATCTGGACCGCTCCGGCATCAAGACGCCTCTGATCAAAGGCTCCCATCCCAAGCAATACGAGGCGATGAAACAGGGCGTCGGAGACGGCGCGATGCTGGGCGCGCCGTGGTGGATTTACGCGGTGCGGGACGGTTATCAGAATATGGGCAGCGGCTCCGAGTACGGAGAGGAGCTGCCTCATTTAACCATCTATGTCACGGCGGAGAAAATCGCCCGCCATCCGGATCAGGTGACGGGCTTTGTGAGGGCGATGGTGAAGAGCATGAAATACTGCCGGGACCATATTCCGGAAACACTCGAGACCGTCGTGCGGTATTCAAATTCATGGGGCGTGGACAACCCGGAAATCGCGAAAATGGTCTATGACGTTTTCGTCCCCAACTGGAGCGCTTCGATTGATGTGCCGGCGACGACCCAGCTCCTGCGGCGCGCGAGCGAAGAGCTGAAGAAGCCGACTCCCCCTGTCGGCGATTTCGTCGATCTCCATTTTCTCGAATCAGCCATGCGCGAATTGGGATAGCCGCTCCTTTTAATGGGCTTCCTATGATGACCGAAGAGGAAAACCGTCTGCTCACGGAAATCGGGCGCGGAACTCCTTGCGGAGAGTTCATGCGGCGCTACTGGCAACCGGCGGCCCTTTCGGAGGAGTTGCCGGCCGGAGGGGCGCCGCTTCCCGTCAAACTTCTCGGGGAAGAGCTGGTCCTCTTTCGAGACGGCGAGGGCCGGCCGGGGCTGCTCGCGCTCCACTGCTCCCATCGGGGCGCCGACCTGAGTTACGGACGCGTGGAAGACGGCGGTCTCCGCTGCATCTATCACGGCTGGCTCTACGATATTGCCGGCCGCTGCCTGGACCAGCCCGGCGAACCCAGCGGAGGAGAGCGCCGGAATTCCATTCGCCATCCGGCTTACC
>Ga0105164_10002268_pt1 | contig 11915 bp, 13 predicted proteins | sample VDWuncwatermetaG_FD_89674 | JGI IMG/M metagenome (GOLD analysis project Ga0105164, IMG submission 89674) | Wastewater microbial communities from Netherlands to study Microbial Dark Matter (Phase II) - VDW unchlorinated drinking water | ecosystem: Environmental > Aquatic > Freshwater > Drinking...
GCTCTATTTTAAATATTTTAATTGCCCCTTTTTTTTATTGGTTTAGTAAGCTATTAATAAAAAGATTTAGGATAAAAAGCTTATGAAATATCAGGCACCACGCGGAACACAGGATATCTTGCCAAAAGATTCAGCTAAATGGCAAAGAGTAATTGATATTTGTAGGAAAGTCTTAGAGAAGCATTCTTTTAATTTTGTTTCTACACCTATATTTGAACATACTGAACTTTTTCATAGAAGTGTAGGGGAAAGTTCTGACATTGTAAATAAAGAAATGTATACGTTCTTAGATAGAAGTGAGAGATCTCTTACTTTGAGACCAGAAGCCACTGCTGGAGTTTTGCGCTCCTATATAGAAAATGGACTTCACAGAGAACCTAAGCCTGTAAGACTTTGGACTTATGGACCCATGTTTCGTTATGAAAGACCTCAGGCTGGGCGTTACAGGCAGTTTAACCAGGTAGATGCTGAGATATTAGGTAGTAATTCTATTTCTTGTGAAATAGAAGCGATGTTTATGCTCTCTGAAATTTTTGATGAATTGGGCTTGGATTTTAGAATTGAAATTAATTCTTTAGGTGATGAAGAATCAAGGAATGCTTATAAAGAGTATTTTCAAAAATATACAAAAGGGTTTTTGGGAGATCTGTGTGAAGACTGTAATCGTAGGTATGAACAGAACCCTCTTAGAATGCTGGATTGTAAGGTAAAACAGGATCAGGAAATCTATGCTTCATGTAAAAAACCTGTAGAGTTTTTATCTGAACCTTCTGCTAAGAGATGGGAAGAAATTAAGACTATTCTTGGTGTGTATAAAGATAAAACCCAGAGGAAAATAAAAAACATAGTAACAAATCCTAGCTTAGTAAGAGGATTGGATTATTATAATGATTTTGTATTTGAAATCAAATCTACCAGTGAGGTCTTAAAGGGTCAATCAACTATATGTGCTGGTGGAAGATATGATAGTTTAGTGGCATCTCTTGGTGGACCTGACACTCCTGGTTTTGGTTTTGGTATAGGGGTAGAAAGATTGATGCTAGTTGTAGCAGAGGTTCTTAAAAAGCCTTCTTCGCTAATGTTTATAAGTAATCAGCCAGAGATTTTTGAAATTGTCTCTGATGTGTCTAAATTGGATTTAAATCTAACCTTAGAAACTTCTTATAATCCAAATAATGTAGGTAAACAAATAGAACAAGCTGTAAAGAAAAACATTGATTTTATAGTATTTTATTTAGATGAAGAAAAGCAGAAAAATGTTTTAAAAATAAAAAACTTAAAAACTAGAGAAGAAAGAGAAATTACTGTTGATAAATTGTCAACAAATTTAAAGGAGGCAATGCTAAAAGCTGATCGCTGATTAGCTGAGTGCTACCTTATGCCTACACAAATACCAGATACAAAAGAAAAAATCGGAATGGCCACATCATATTTAAGCCTTGGTATTATAGGTTTTATCTGGCTTTTAGTTTCTAAGCGTCATTATTATGATCAAAAAGATTTTATTAGATTTCATTGCTTTCAGTCTATTTTTATAGGGCTGCTCTTTTCGTTTTTCCCTGATGCTATCGGTATAATCTTTTCTTTAATAAGTCAAATACTTGGTTTAATACCTTTTTTATTTCCTGTAGTTTCTTTCTTAGCAAAAATACATGGCATCCTTCAAATGGTTATAAAGTTTGGATCTTTAGCTATGATAGTTTACTGTGTGATTTTTTGCCTATATGGAAAATATACAAATATTCCATACATCTCACAGATTATAAATAGGATGTTGAGGTAGAGAAATTACTCTGGTACATTTACTACTCTTGTTCTTGCCCCAGCTCTAACCCTTTCATTTCGTTCTTTTTCTGTAATTTGTTTGCGGCTTCCATCTTTTCCGACAAGTATATATCTCACCCCTACTTCTTCTTCTTCAGTTACAGCTCTACTTTGTGTAGGCTGACTATTATGAGGATGTTGTGGTTCTTCTATAGGATTAATATGTATCCGTCCATCTCCTGGACGGCCTGGATGTGGGAAGTGTATAGGAGGATGTCCAGGTCCATGTCCAGGAGGATGTCCATGTCCAGGTCTAGCTGGTCCTATATATTGCCATGCTCTATATGATTGAGGAATTACCTTTTGCCTTGGGAAATTATTAATAGTCGCACCAGGACTATCTATAGTATGAGGACTATTATTATAAATTATTCCATTGTTGTCCCCTTCAACTTTTACACCTAGAACATTTTCATGATGGATAATCATTACATTACCACCACTATAACCACCATAACTATGACCTTTAAAATGTACAGAGTCAGTACGGCGTTTTCCCGCAAAACCTTCAGTAATAAATGGTTCTTCTGCTTTAACTTCTTCTTGAACCCCACCCATCAGAGTAGATAAACCTATAGTGCTAAATGCAAATGCATTCCTTAATGTTGGTCCAATACCCATTGATAATAAAAACATAATTCAATTCCTTATTATAAAAATACTTAAAGTTAACAAGTTAATTATATAAAAACCACACTGTTAAAAAGAAAAAATGTGTTTGATTGTTTCTAAGAAAAAGTTAATTTCTTCTATGAAAGATGGCTGAAGATTAAATGGATTTAATCTAGAGTGATTTTTAGACCTTGGCAAGCTGCTTATCCAACTGTTTATTGTACTCATCTACAGTTCTATTTATATGCATGGAACAAAACTTTGGTCCACACATGGAACAAAACTCAGCAGATTTAAAGTACTCATTAGGAAGAGTCGTGTCATGGTACTCACGAGCACGATCTGGATCTAATGCCAGTTCAAACTGCTTATTCCAATCAAATGCATAACGAGCTTTGGAGAGTTCATTATCTCTGTCTGTAGCACCTTTTCTATGGCGTGCTATATCAGCAGCATGTGCAGAAATCTTATATGCAATGATTCCATTTCTTACATCTTCTGGGTCTGGTAAACCTAAGTGTTCTTTAGGAGTTACATAACATAACATGGCAGCTCCACTCCAGCCAGCTAGCGCTGCACCAATAGCAGATGTGATGTGATCATATCCAGGTGCTATGTCTGTAACGAGTGGACCTAAAACATAAAATGGTGCTTCATGGCAGATTTCTATTTGTCTTTTAATATTCATATCTATTTGATCCATAGGTACGTGACCTGGACCTTCTACCATTACCTGAACATCTTTTTCCCAGGCTTTTTTAGTGAGCTCGCCTAAGACATCTAATTCAGCAAACTGTGCTTTGTCGCTGGCATCATGAATACACCCTGGTCTTAAGCTATCACCTAATGAAATCGTGACATCATATTTTTTACAGATATCTAAGATCCTGTCATATTCTGTATAAAGCGGATTTTGTTTTCCATGCTTAATCATCCACTCAGCTAAAATAGAACCACCACGACTAACTATTCCTGTGATTCTGCCTGAAACTAATGGGATATGTTCTTGGAGAATGCCACAGTGAAGTGTCATGTAATCTACACCTTGTTTTGCCTGAAGCTCTATTACTTCAAAAAGTTTTTCTACGGTAAGTTCAGAAATGTCCTGCATGCCTTGAATGGCTTGGTAAATAGGAACTGTGCCGATAGGAATAGGGCTTTTTTCAATAATCGTTGTTCTGATTTCATTCAAGTTTCCACCAGTAGATAAATCCATAGCAGTATCAGCACCATATTTAATGCACATTTCAAGTTTTTTTAACTCTTCACTTATATTTGATGTGACTGCCGAATTTCCAATATTTGCATTAATCTTACATTTTGAATTTATTCCAATACACATAGGTTCTAAACTTGTGTGGTTAATATTTGCTGGAATAATCATTCGGCCGCGGGCTACTTCAGATCTAATATATTCAGGCTCAAGATATTCTTTCTTTGCTACATATTCCATCTCTTCAGTAATGATGCCTTTCTTTGCATAGTGCATTTGTGATTTGTTTTCATCTTTGCTTCTTTTTTCCACCCATTCTTTACGCATGATTTTTTCTCTCCTTTTTAGACTTGATTTATCAAGTCTCTACGGTTATTTCCCTATAATTCCTTGTGTTGGACTACTAGCACTAGCATACTCCTTTACTGGTATTCGCCCAGCCAAATATGCTTTTCTTCCTGCTTCTACTCCTAACTTAAAAGCCTCTGCCATTAGTTCAGGATCTTCTGCACCAGCAACTGCTGTATTTAATAGACATGCACTGGCTCCTATTTCCATCACTTCACTGGCTTCAGATGGCACTCCAATTCCTGCATCTACTACTACAGGCACATTGGATTGTTTAATTATAATTTCAATATTTGCTTTTGATTTTATTCCTTGACCTGTTCCTATGGGAGATCCTAGAGGCATAACAGTAGCACAACCTATTTCTTCTAACCTTTTAGCAAGAACAGGATCAGCATTAATATAAGGAAGAACTATAAATCCTTCTTCTATCAATTCTTTTGCAGCTTCAAATGTAGCAATAGGATCTGGAAGTAAATACTTAGCATCTGGAATAACCTCTAGCTTTACCCAGTTATTGATTCCCATTGCTCTACCAAGTCTGGCAATTCTAATAGCTTCTTCTTTTGTGGCGCAGCCAGCAGTGTTAGGTAATATCCAATATTTTTTAGTATCTATGGAATCAAGTAACCCCACATGTCCAGGTGCACTTAAATCCACACGTCTAATAGCAATCGTAATTATTTCAGCTCCTGATTTTTCATGAGCTTTTTTCATTACTTCAAAATCTGTAAACTTTCCAGTACCTAACATTAGGCGGGATGTGAAAGTTTTACCACCTATTACTAACTCGTCTTTTTTAAGACTTTGATCTAAAACCGCTTTCAAGATAAATCCACCTTTCATTTATTTAGATGGCGTTGGAAAGTTGATGGTTGGATTGTTTATGGTTGATAGTAAAAAATCCTTCTTACCATAAACCATTAACCATAAACCGTTCTTTCCCTCCGCCAGCATTATCTGGATCAGGTTGTAAGGATTGGCTTTTTGCCTCTCAGCATTCAAAAACACTTTGAATGCACTCCAAATCTAATGTTATCACAATTTATTTTTTACTCATTGTCCTATCGCCGTTTCGCCCCATCGCCCATTCGCCTATCGCTAGTACTGTCCCTACAAAATTCCAATTTATAACCTTATCTTAATTTACATGTTTGACAATACTTATAAAAAAAGGAAAGCATGTTTATTTTGCAATTTAGTTTAGATAGATTTATGTATCCACAGGGGATAACTTCTCCTAGTTTTTCTTATTGGAGCAATCAATCAGGTTCTCCATCTTTATATGGAACTAGTCGATTTAGTAATCCACAGGGAGCGTCAAATCTTGGGGTTGATACTTTTTCAGGATATCCACTTTCAACTGGCAATGTTTTTAATTCTTCACCTGGTTCTTCTTACTATAATCAATACTCTGGACCATTTGGTGGGAATCAATTCCCTTTTGCTGGGAATCAGATTAACCCATTCAACTATAGCCCCTTTGGTGGCAATCAGTTTGGTAATCAGTTTGGTAATCAGTTTGGTGGTAACCAAGGATTGTATGCAAATCAAGGACAGTTTGGAAATCAAGGACAGTTTGGAAATCAAGGACAGAGTGCAAATCAGCTAGCTCAACTTTCAAGAATGGTTGATTCATTTAAGTTGCCTGAACCCAAAAATGACTTTGAGAAAGTTTTATATGAGCATGGAGTAAACCTTAAAGTAGCATCCAATTATCCAGAGATATTAGGAAGGCTTAAATCTTTGCTTGCTCAAAATTATGGCATTACTGATCAACCTTATCAAAACAACCAGAATAGTCAAAATAATCAAAGTGGTAGTCAGCAAAATTACTCATCAAGCAGATTCTCACAAGGAAATCAAAGTCCAAGTCAGTCTCAAGCTAATCAAACAAATCAAACTCAAAGAACAGCAAGGGTAATTCCTAATTTCTTTAATCCTTCATCAGGGCTTAATTCCTTTTCATCTAGACCTAGCCATGAAGTTCTTCTTGGAATGCACACTAGAGATGGAAGAACGGCATTGTATAAGCTGGCTTCTACCCAGCAAGCAGCTGACAGAATTGTTATGAGGTTTGTATTAGTTGGTTCATCTTAAACAGAGTTTAACTATTATCCCTGACAATTATATATGAGGTGAATTAGAATTTTTATATTTAATTTAATACCATTTAATAGAAATATGAGTGCAAGCCAATTGTATGGTCCAGGCACTCCAGTTACAAATGCTAGAGGAACTGTAGTTGGATTTAATGGTGCTGGAACTGATGAATTTACTCAAAGAAATCCATTTTGGGAAGTAGGGCTTCTTGGCACTATACCTAAATTACCTGGTGAAGGTTCAATGGAATTTAGTGATATGTTTGGATATATGGACAGTCCATCACAGAGAAATCCAATCCCTTTATCTAATAATGACAATGGTTTAGGTGTTATGAGATTACTTATGGATGGAATAAATTTTGCTCCAACTTTTCAGCTTAATAGTAATCTTTTAAATTCATCTTTAATGCCAAGACAGTCTTTTAATCCAAGATCTTCATTTAATAGTCCTGACTTGAATTTAATGAGTGGAGTAATGGATAGAGTAAATCCTCAAATTCCATTTAACTCTAGCCTTCTAGATTCACCTCTAATGCCTAGACAGCCTTTTATTCCAAGACCTTCATCCCATGACAATGGATTAGCTTTGATGAGAGGGATGATGAATGGGCTCCAGTTTGTTATCCCCCCCTCAAATAATGACAATGGGTTAGCAATGATGAGAGGCTTAATGGATAGTCGTCCAATGTTCTCTGGTATAGATTCTTTAGAATTTATGAGAAGTTTAATGGATGGACCTTATCGTCATGTAAGAAACCCAATTGATCTTTTCTTGAATCATTTCTACTCACCTACACAAAGAGTTGCAAATAATTTTATGCCATTGAATCAATCCCCTACACAGTCATTTTTAAATCCCTTGATAGATTTTAATAATAGATTCAATCAATCATTTTTAACTTCAGGGTAAAAAAAGACCCGATTTAGAAGTTGTTTAAAGTAGGTGGTTCAGGTAAATATTCTTCTTGTTGAGGCTGTTCTTTTTCATATGATACTTGTTCAGCTCTAGGTGCAATTATATTAATAGATTGACCTGGCACAGGTACAAATGAAGGTCTTTCAGCTGTTTTTTCAGCTATTGGGGGAGCTTGCATCATTACTGGAAGAAGTGGATTTGTAATATATAGTCCTCTAGTTACAGCTTGTTGACCAGCTTTATGAATTAATGAATCTGCTTTGCTTTGTGTCTTTTCTGCTTTTGCTCTCAACTTAGCAGCTCTAAGACTTAGCTTTGCTGCTTTTCTCATGTTCTCCATTGCATTTTCTTGTTGTTTTGCTGTTTTATAGCTTCCTTGAGCATACATTAATTTCTCTTGAGCCTCAATGTACTCACCACTAGTTACTGCTTGAGCTTTAGCTGGAGCAGAAGTATTGTCGGCCTTAACTGGACAAAAACTTAAAGACAGAATTATTGAAAATAAAACTAAATAAAATTTCATATCACCACCTCAGATTTTGATTAGCTTTAATAGCTAATTGCTATTAATAAAGTTCCTAAAATTATTGAAATGTTCCCATGCCTTGCCACTTTGTATAACTTCAAGAGAATTACTATATCCTTTTTCTATGCTTGGTATTTTATTGGCTAAATAGAGAGCTGCACCAGAATTAAGTGCTACTGTTTTAATTTTACTTTCCAGTTCTTTTGATTCCCCTTTCCCTTTTAAAACATCTTCAAATGCTTTCTTTGATTCATTCTTATCCTTAATGATTAAATCGTTAATATCAATTTTTTCTATCAATAAGCTACTTATTTTAAAGTTTTCTTCATTAATTTGACGATTTTCTAGTTTCCAAATTTTATTCGTACCACAAAAAGACAATTCGTCCATGTAGCCATTTTCTTTTACTGAAGAACAAACAATTAAAGCTTTATTTTTATTATTTAATAGTTTCAATGTCTCTGCTAAAAGTTTCCCCCAGGCTGGGTTTGAGATGCCCAGTAAATGATAATTTGTAAGATAAGGATTTGATATTGGACCGATAAGATTTACAAATCCAGGCAAAGCAATCTTTTTGCATACTTCTTTTACTTTCCCGAAAGTATCTCTTAATTTTTTAGATCCGACAAACATTAAGTTATATTTTTTAAGGCACTCTTCAGTTATATCCTTTCTAGCATCTATGCTAATCCCTTCATTACTTAAAATATCAATGCTTCCTGTAATGCTTGTACTGCTTCTTCCTGAATGTTTGATTACTTTCAGACCAAGGGATGAAATTACAATGGCTGTAAGTGTAGAGATATTAAATGTGTTTAATTTGTCCCCACCCGTACCACATACATCGATAGATTCTTCAAATCCTGAAATAGGTTCTTGTTTAGAATAAATCAAATTTACTAATTCTTTTAATTCGTGCGGGGTCTCACCCTTAGCTCTCCATTTCACCACAAATTCTTCTATTTCTTTATCTGAGATTTCTTGATTTTCAAAAAGTTTAAACATATAACTTAGATCTTCTTTATCTAAGTCATTTTTCGAATCTAATTTCTTTATAATAAAAGAGAAATCCATGAAAAAAACCAAAAACCTTACTGTTTATTTTGCTTCGTCAAATAAGCATAAACTAAAAGAGATAAAAAGTATACTGAAGTCAGCTTTCAGTGGTCAGCATTCAGCTATCAGCAAAATAGGATTACATAAAGTTATTTTAAAGAGTGCACCAGAAGGTTTTACTATAAATGAAAATGGGAAAACATTTTCAGAAAATGCACATAAAAAAGCAAGTGCCCTATCCAAAAAATTAAAAATCATAGCTTTTGCTGATGACTCTGGTATAGAAGTAAATGCTTTAGGTGGAAAGCCAGGAATAAGGTCAGCCAGGTTTTTCAGGGGTGGAAAAGGAATACAAGAAATTCTTAAAAAGTTGAAAAACAAGAAAAATAGAAAATGTTGTTTCACCTGTGCCATAGTTTGTACTGATGAAAAAGGGAAAATTATATTTAAAACAAAAAAATCCTGGCATGGAACAGTAGCTTTTGAGCCAAAAGGAAAAAATGGTTTTGGTTATGATCCTATTTTTATGGTTCCGAAGATTAAGAAAACCTCTGCTCAAGTTAGCTCAAAAGTCAAAAATGAGCTAAGTCATAGAGCTATGGCTGTTAGGGAGATGGGGAAGTGGTTAAGCTCTTTATAGTTTCTAAGCTCTATGAGTTCTATTTTCATCGTCATGTTCATTTGGGCAGACTGCATAAATTTTAAATTGAATATCTACTAGTTCTAGTCCTCTTTCCAGGGCTATTTTTTCACCAATTTGAATTATAACGTCATCTTCAAATTCTATGGTTTTATTACAGTTTAAGCAAATAATATGATGATGTGGTTTTTTATCTTGGTTTAATTCATAGTGTTTGTGACCTTCAGCAAAATCTAATTCTCTTAAATAACCAAATTGTGAAAGTAGTTTTAATGTTCTATATGTAGTAGCTAAACTTATATTTTCATTTTTCCCACTTAATACTTTAAATAAGTCTTCTGCACTTAAATGTGTGCCTTCTTCTAATTCCATAAAAATCTGAAGAATCTTTTCTCTCTGTGGAGTAACTCTTAAACCTTTGCTTCTAAGGTTTTGAAAGACATTTTCTGCTGTTGATTTTTCTGGCATATGGATATTATACAGTTCTAAATTAGGAAAGGTAATTATTTTCTTTTAATTAGGTTCTTACATGTTCAATGTATTGTTTGAGTTAAAATAGTAGTATAAGCTTATAAAGAGGTCTTAATCTAAGCAGGATATAAAATATGAAAATTCACACAGAAGGCACGCCTAATCCAAATGCATTAAAATTTGTTTTAGATAAAATAATTTCACCATTAAAAACTTACAATTTTGCAAATAAAGAATCTGCTAAAAATTCACCATTAGCATTAAAGCTTTTTGAAATAAATGCTGTACAAGAAGTGTTTATAGGGAAAGATTTTGTAACTATTTCTAAAGGCTCTGGAGCAAACTGGGATTCTATTTATGAGAAAATTCTTGAAGTTATAAATGAATATTTTGAAGTTGATCAACCTGTTGTTTTAAATGATGACTCCTCAACTTCTAATACAAGTGGAATGTCTGATATCGTGAAAAAAATTCATGAAATTTTAGATTCTAAAATTAGACCAGCTGTAGCTTCAGATGGTGGAGATATTATTTTTGATAGCTATGAAAATGGGATTTTAAAACTCCACCTTCAGGGAGCATGTAGCAGTTGCCCTAGCTCAGTTATGACTTTAAAAGCAGGTGTTGAGTCTATGTTAAAGAGAGAGATTCCTGAACTCTTGGAAGTTATATCAGTTTGATAAATTAAAAAACGCCCCATAAATTGTAGCCATTTCTTTTAACTTACTAGGAATGATTTCAACCTGATTTTCAAGCTCTTCATTTGCTAAGTCTATAGCCCCTTCACAAATTACTTCAAAATCATAAGTTAACCCACCATTTAATACTATTAAATCAGGTGAAAATAAGTAGTTTAGATTGATAAGCCAAGCTGCAAGCTGAGTCTGAGCTTTTGAGATTAAATCTAGAGCTTCTACCTTTCCATTTTTACAATCAATGAAAAGTGCTTCTGTTGATTTGTATGGAGTGTCTTGAGTTATAGAATTTCCTGATAAAAAATCTACTGATGAGTATATTTCATCACCATAAGGTAATACCATTTTATGCATTCTAAGTGTTAAGCCTTTATTTGATTTAAAAGGTATTCCATCTTTTATAAATGATGCACCAAAACCCGTTCCAAGATTTAGATATAGTAGTGAAAAATCTTTTTCTTTTCTAGTCTTAGATATTTCATTATATTCTCCAAGCCCACCACAGATGACATCACTTTCCCGGACAATATTTTTAATTCCAAGTTCTTGTTTTAGACTTTCTATAAATCTATAACCTACCCATTCTTTAAGATTTATGCTTTCTTCAAGAATCCCTTCTTTACTCCATTTCCCAGGGAGGCTAAGAGAAATGTTTTCTACTTTTAAATTGGAGTTTTTGTAAATGGATGAAATCTTTTGGATAATGTGATCAGGATTGGTAGTGGTAGATACTATTTCGGAACTTATAAGCTCTATATTTTTGTGCGAGTCTTCTTTAGCTATGCAGATATTTGTTTTTGTTCCACCAATATCTATAAGTAATGAGTTCATGCTTTTACATTATCCTTCTTCTTCAATGATAAAACTATTTTTATCTTTACAAACAATAGTTATCGTACCAGAGTTACTTAGAAAAAATACTCTTGTTTTTTGTTTTTTTAACCAGTCAATGCTTTTTATTGATCGTTTTGATAGTTTCTTGTAGTCATTTACTACAATGTAATTTGGCAAATTCGAAAATATATAATGAAAATTAGGATCTTTTTTCATTAGAATTGGAAGCTCTACAATATTAGCCTCATTGTTGATTTTCTTTGAATATCCTTTCACCAATTCAAAAGTAAACTCTTTATGTTTTATACTTATTTTTTCTGGTCTGTCAATTATAAATTCATTGCTTGAAATTAAGCTGGTTTTATCTTTTAAATTATAAAAAATGAAGTTATCCTGTAAACCATTTAGTTTTAAAAACTCTTTTATTTGATATTCAGTTTTTTTGTCCAGTCTGCTGCTGAAAAATATAGGGATCTTATTCTCTTTAACCACTAATACAGCTTGTTGATTATATTTGGGGAAGATGAATATTTTTAAATAATCTTTCGTGTTGTTGATCTCTCTATAGGTGAAAAACAAGCAAATGCTAAGGCATAAAGAAATTGTTAGTGGTTTTCTGAAGTCCTTGATTGAAATTATACTGGCAATGAGTAAAATAAAGACATATAAAAATAC
>Ga0105164_10002270_pt1 | contig 11905 bp, 7 predicted proteins | sample VDWuncwatermetaG_FD_89674 | JGI IMG/M metagenome (GOLD analysis project Ga0105164, IMG submission 89674) | Wastewater microbial communities from Netherlands to study Microbial Dark Matter (Phase II) - VDW unchlorinated drinking water | ecosystem: Environmental > Aquatic > Freshwater > Drinking...
CCATCCCACCTTTCATGGTGATAAAGAATGAAAGGAATGATTGCATGAAGGAATTGGATAGGTCTAATAATATCTACGCCAATCTGAGGATGCTTCTTGATTTCAATAAACTCTTCCTTGTTTAATTTGGACTTCTTTAGCAATATCTTTTCGCTTATACCTATCTTGCCCAGATCGTGTAAAATCGCTGCCTGACGGATACGCTCGGTATCCTCCTTGGGAAGTTTTAAAACCCTGGCAATCTCCGTAGCATAGTGGACGGTACGTTCGACGTGCTCTCCTGTATAACGGTCTTTTAATTCAATGGTCTTGGCAAAGGCAAACACAGCTTCCGCCAGATTCTGGTTTGCCAGTTTAGTAAGCCGTTCTATCTTTTCTTTTAAGAACTTAGAATCGGAACTCTCTTTCTTTACTTGCGGCAGAGAACCTCTCTTCTCACCTATATCTAGACAAGAATATACTCTGTTTCCGCCGCTCTCCTTAACTTTATATAAGATTTTATCGCCGCACTCAATCAAATCCATCCCTTTTAATATATTATCCTCCGGATAAGAAACTGCGGCAATACTCAATTTTATTTTTACCAGGTGCTGTTTATTGCCAAAATTATACAGATTTATCGCGTCCAATATACGCTGGGCAAGTGTTATCGCGGAATTGCGGTCTGAACCCGGAGAAATAATAATGAATTCCTCCCCACCGAAACGAATGACAATGTCGTACTGCCGCACCATTTTTTTAAATTGCCTGGCTAACTGATGTAGCACTAAATCTCCATACTTGTGCCCGTAAACATCATTAATCGATTTAAAATAATCCACATCCAGCATTATCGCCGAAAGCGGATGGGCATAACGCCTGGCGCGGTGAAATTCAGCTTCAATGACCTCAGTTAAGTAATGATGGTTATAAAGACCTGTCTGCGGGTCGCGCAAGGACAATTGCTTGAGGGCCTTATTTGAGCTAATGAGTTCTTTATTTAACTTTTCTACCCTGTTATTTGCCCATTTCCTGCCTAAGGTATTAGCCAATATCTCCCCGACTACTTTGAGTAGACTAACCGAATCTTCTGGCCATTCCTTTGCCTTAATCAGCGAATCAAAACCCAGGAACCCAATGATCTTCCCGGCATAAACAAAAGGAATACATAATAGCGAATCAGTCCCCTCTAATTCAAACTCATTTTTCTCCGCGATTGCCTCAATGGGCAAATTAGATACTTTGGGGATATAGACCATTTCGTTGTTGTTGATTCTTTTCATAAACCAAGGGAAATCATTTATATTGATCCCCTTAAGACGCTGGATATGCGACTGGACCCCATCTGCGCACCATTCGTAAACGTTATCCATTTTCTTGCCGTCACTACGTAATAAAAATATATAGCTCCGGTCGACACCAATAAATTGACCGATTATACGCAGAGCTCTGTCTATTCCTGAATCAATATTTTCCAGGGAGATATTGATAAAGTCAGTAGAAATTCCCATAATTAACTTTTCGAATTTAAGACGATATATTAATGCCAGTTCTGCAACTCTGCGCTCCTCCTCTATGCCTATCGCTGAAGCTAATATTCCTATAACCTTGTTGTCTTCTTCGCTAGGGATGATATCCCTATTATAAACCACACATAAAGACCCCACGCATCTATCTTTAAATCTTACTGGATATCCCAGATAGGTTTGCAGGTTGTAGCGCTTCACATTTGGGTCAGTTAAAGCATAAGCAGACTGCTGCAGATTGCGCACAATCAAGACCTTATCTTCCCCTGACTTAATTACATCATAGCAGATATGCCCCTCCGGGCTATCTATCTGTTTAAAATCAGAAGGAGTATTCCATTGTCCTGCTGAGCATAACAAGCCGTGCTCAAGGCGATTATACAAAGCGCAGTCAGCTTCCAACAGATCGCCGCAAAGATTGGTTATGCGGGTAATATTTTCATTTGCGTCGCTCCCAAAACTTAAGAGACATTCATTTATTTTACTTAAGGAATCCTCGGCCTTTTTTTGTTCGGTTATATCGCGGACATATTCAATTATCCCTTTCATCTGCCCCGAATTAATATCTATCAAAGGAAAACTATAGAGGTCAAACCAGCCGATAATCTTACCCCCCTCGTCTCTCTTAGGAATAACCTCCCGATATGAGCCTCCGGTATCCCTGGTTTTAAGACTAGGGCAAACCACACAGAAATCCTCCTGGCCATGATAAGCCTGATAACATTTCTTTCCTACCAAAGGCATAGAATGAGCATACCAGCGTTCCATAGTAGGGTTAACCCGCAAGATATTCATTGAACAGTCTAAAATACTTATTCCATCCTGGATGCTTGAGAAAATACTGTTTAAAAAAGCTTCTCCGTCACGCGCAGCATCCTCAAGCCGCTTACGCTCTACAATATCCAGTTGTAATTGTTCATTAATATTGGAAAGCTCTGCGGTACGCACTCTGACTCTTAACTCCAATTCATCACGAACCTGCCGAAGCTTCTCCTCCATCACCTTACAAGTAGTAATATCATTACCAATGCATAATATCCCTTTAAAAGTACCATTATCTTGCATAATCGGACGATTAGTCCAGGCAATCCAAACCCTCTCGCCGTTCTTCTTTATATTTTCATTAATGTTATTGGCATATTTATCTGGTTGTCGGCATATATCCTCAATGAGCTGTTTTAAATCGCGACCGCTGCTTTCTCTCCCAGGTACAATTGTCCCAACTACCGACTTACCCATAATTTCCTCGGCCGGATATCCAAAGAATTCTCCGGCAAACTTATTCCAGAACATTACCCGGCCTTCCCTATCCATTTCAAGAATAATACTCTTGGCGCTCTCCACCAGGTCATAATAACGTGCATCTCTTTTGCGTAAACTGTCTTCGAATATGTGGTTATCAACAACGCTGGTGTAAACAAAGCGGCAAGAATTATCCGGACCTTTCATATTTAAACTCTCAGGCAATTTGTTGTTTATTTCCATATTAACAAACAGTGCTTAAAAAAAGGCAACCCCCTCTTTTTGAAAAGGATTGCCTTAGGCCAACTCTCATAGTCCCTTTGTCAGGCCAGCCATTTTGGTTTATACTAAAATATAGCATATCCTATGGCAAAAAACAAGTTTCTGCGTTAATTCTTTGACTCAAAAAAGAACGATGAACTCTAGTAATATTACTTTTCCTGTGGCAGGAGATTATTCTTGTGGATAAAGGAATTTAAACCTTCTCCTGCTATTTCCGCACCCTTGACGTTGAAATGGCAATCATCATAGAAATATTCCAGAGATTTAGGCATTATTCTAGCCAGGTCATATAATGGCACTGAGTATTGGCGGGCTATCTGACGCATAGCATCATTATATTGACCCAAGGCCTGGTCCATAAAATCCTCCCTATATTTTAATCGGGAGTGATAATTATAAAGCATCCAGTGGTATTTTTTTGCCATAGGATCTATCTGGCTATTCCAAGTAGAAGGCTGGGTTAGAAAAATTAATTTTATGCCAAAAACCCTGCCTATTCCTATTATGACTTTAAGATTATTCCGGTAGGACTCAAGGTCAACACGGGGGCAAGTATCAGTAGCCGGGACTAAAGCACATAATGCAACCCTTTCCTTTAAATTAAATTCCATGGGGATTTCTTCTAATATCTGTTTATCTGTCTTAGGAAGTTGTCTCTTCGCTAAGTAATAAATACGCCGAGGAATTTGGAATTCGCAGAGCAGCATCTTTAATAACACTCCGGAGGATATATTAGTTTTATCTTTTACGCGGTGCAAATAATCCTGCCCCCCTATAGACCCGAAGAGTTCATTAATACCGGAAAGTAAAATAATCATATCCGGCTTAAGGTGCACAATCCTATGTACCAATAAAGAAATATTATCATCAAGCCGGGCTCCGGATTTACTCGCATTGTAAGCCCGCACTACCAAGCCGCCGGAGGCATATTTTCTTAAACCATTCTCTAAGACAGCATCTATCGACTGAGAGTCGTCCAAAAAGAAACACTCTAAGGTACTCCCATCTATCATAAATATACGGTATTCATTAGCCGGCTTTGGCCTTACCAGATAACCACCACGGAAACCAAAATTGTTTGTAGTAAAATAGTTGATCCCCTGAACGCCAGGCATGCCTTCTTCTGCCTGGGTACGCACACGCTTGTTAAAAACATGATCCAGATTAATATAGTTGTTATGTTCTATTAACTTGTATGACGCGTAGGGGTCAGGGACAGGGGCAAAAAACTCCAGGAACAGCTCTGCGGCTACAAGACAAAGCACTAAGGTTACCAAGCTTATAAATGGGCCGGAAATCTTTCTTATACTCTTAAAAAGCAGATTTGCCAATAAACTACTCCCTCTGGTGAGCAAGGGTCATATCAAGAAAGCTATAAAGTCTGCGGGAGCGGGTAGGGTGCCTTAGTTTCCTTAAGGCCTTAGCTTCAATCTGGCGCACCCTTTCGCGGGTAACTTTAAAAACATTACCAACCTCCTCAAGGGTCCGTTGACAGCCATCGCTTATACCAAAGCGTAAAACCAATATTTTACGCTCTCTATCTGTTAACGTGCTCAAGGCAGAGCCTATCTCTTCCTTTAACATAGAACGCACTGTGGCGTTAGCAGGTGATACTGCTTTTTTATCTTGAATAAAATCTCCGAAGTGAGTATCCCCCTCATCACCTATAGGCATCTGTAGTGATATAGGCTCCTGGGCAATCTTTAAGATTGTCTTTATCTTGTCCTGCGGCAGGCGCATCTTCTGGGCGATTTCTTCGGGAGCAGGCTCTCTGCCATTCTCCTGCACAAATATACGGGAGAAACGAATAATCTTATTAATGGTCTCGGTCATATGCACGGGGATCCTGATTGTGCGTGCCTGATCGGCAATGGAACGCGTAATCGCCTGCCTGATCCACCAGGTAGCATAAGTAGAGAACTTATAACCTCTTTTATACTCAAATTTCTCCACTGCCCGCATTAGACCAATGTTCCCCTCCTGGATCAAGTCTAGGAATGATAAGCCTCTATTTGTATATCTCTTTGCAATACTAACTACTAATCTTAAATTAGCCTCGACCAGTTTCTTTTTTGTACGGTTGAACTTAAGATGGTTTGATTTGATGAGCTTCAGCTGATCTTTAATCTTAAGGTAGGATTCCCCAATCTGCCTTAGTATAGCTAGACGACGCTCCCGGTTACGCCTGCTCTGGCGCCCAAGACGCTCAAACTCGCGTACTAAAAGAACAAGCCTACGCACTGCTGTTTCTACGATTGAGGTTGTAAAATTTAGTTGTAAGAGCAATGCCAAAGTTTTTTTATCACTGCGGGTATTCTTCAGGCGATCGATAATCCGGCAGATCTTCTTGAGGAAGCTATTTCTTTTTATCTTAATCTCCTCCTTCATCGCCTCTTCAAGACTCACCTTCTCTTCGAGGATATCTTGAGCTACGGAGATCATTTCGTTACGTACAAATCTTGTAACCAGTGCTACGCGCTTAAAATTCAGCTCTGCCTCTTCAATCTTTTTGGCCAGCTCTATTTCGTGTTCGCGGGAAAGTAAAGATATGGAACCCATCTGTTTGAGATACATCTTAACCGGATCGTCCAAAGGTAAAAACCTCTCTTCAATCCTTATCTGCTCAGCCAGAATATTATCTTTAAGCGCCTGGCTCTCTTTTTCCGTCACCGCGCTCCTATCTTCTTCACTCTCAATAAGCTGTATATCCTCATTTCCCAAGAGCTCGAAAATCTGATCAATGTCCTCGGAACTTGAAATATCATCAGGCAAAAGCTCATTTACCTCATCATAAGTCAAATAGCCTTTCTGTCTGCCTATAGCGATAATCTTTTCTACATCCTTCTTGCTAAACTCTTTCTTTTTCATATTCTCATTCACCTCTTTTTATTAAAAACTGGAACTCCTCCAATAATCTATGCAATCTTTCCTCATCTCCTGAATGCTGCGCATCTTTTATCTGCTCGTGGAGATTCTGGCGCTTTAGTTGCAATCTTTGTTTTTTTAAACGCTGTATACAGTCATCCACAATCTTGTCTTTATCCTGATAAGATACGTCTGGCAGAAACGTAGACTCACAGATAACCTGCAAAATATCTTCCTCCCCCAAGTGGCCAGCTAAAAGATTCGGCTCTATTTTTTTACCTTGAGCTACTAGGTCGAACATTATCGAAACGATCCGCGAGGTACGAGAATCCTGAAAGTCAGCCGGTTCGATATCGTCTTTAATACGATTAATAAGTTCCGACTCCTCTAGCATAAGTTTTATTAATAACTTCTCCGTAGGACTGACTGTCATGATTTTCTTTATATTTTCCTTTTTCATCTCTAAAGGATAAACTGTGCCTTTTGATTTTTTTAACTCCTGTAATAAAGCGTCTTCTCCTACGCCGAGAGACTCCGATAGCTTCTTGATATATTCTGACTTAGAAACTGCGTTCTTAAATTTATTTATTGTCAGGAGCATCTCAGATGAAATTTTTACCTTACCCTCGACCTCCCTTGAATCATATCTTGACCTTAGGACCGCTAATTTGTAATCAAATAAATCCTGGGCCTGACGAACTTTAGTTTCAAGGTTATCAATACCGTTTTTACGTACGAAAAGGTCCGGATCAAAACCTTGCGGCAAAGAAACTACTCTTACATTCATCCCCTCTTCAATGAATATATCTAGCGTCCTTAAGGTAGCAATCTCTCCGGCTTTATCAGCATCATAAAGCATCACCACATTACTGGTGTATCTTTTTAGTAACCTTGCCTGTTCAACAGTCAAAGCCGTACCTAAAGAGGCTACGATATTCCTGAAACCTGCCTGGAATGGTACGATAAAATCCAAATAGCCCTCTACAACTACCACTCTATCGCTTTCCCTAATTGCGTCTTTAGATAAGTCAAGGCCATACAGGTGCCTTCCTTTAGTATAAATAGCGGTTTCCGGAGAATTGATGTACTTGGGCAGAGTATTATCCAAGACCCTTGCTCCAAATCCTAAGATGCGCGATTTAATATCAGAGATGGGAAATATTAACCGGTTGCGGAAGCGGTCATAATACCCTCCCCCATCTTTAGCTAGAACAAGCCCGGCTTTTTCTAATAATGACAAGTTAATACCTTTTGCCCGCAAGTGATTAATCAGTAAATCCCACCTATCGGCAGCAGCACCCAGTTGCAATAATTTCATAGCCTCCTCTTTAATACCCCTCTTCTCCAAATAAAGCTTGGCAGATAACCCATTGGTTGAACCGAGAACCTCTTTATAAAATAAAGCGGTAATCTCATTTATTTTATAAAGTTGGACAGTGAGGCTTGAGGTCTTAGGATCCTGTCTCTGGTTTTCCGGCAAAACTACCCCTGATTTCTTCGCCAGAAGCTCTACCGCTTCCAAAAATTCCAAGCGTTCATATTTTATGAGGAAATTAATTGCGTTCCCACCTGCCCCACAACCAAAACAGTGGTAAATCTGTCTGTCAGGAGAAACCATAAAGGAGGGGGTTTTTTCATGGTGAAAAGGACAGGTTGCCTTGAAATTTCTCCCTGCCCGTTTAAGCGGAATATAACCGGTTATAAGCTCAACTATATTTACGCGGTTTAAGATATCGTCTATAATGTTATCCGGTATGCGACCAAAACTCATAGTTACCGCCTAATTCTTTGAAATCCAGAACAGCTGGTAATTTCCAGCCGCTCTTTTGCTTCCTGCTCAATCCGGTCTAAGAGTAAATTAAGACCCAATACGTCGGAAGAGATATGCCCGGCGATTACCACGTTAAGATTAACTTCTTTGACTTTTTTAAAGTGCTCTTCACTTAAATGCATAGCAATCAAAGTCTTTATCCCCATCTTAGAAAGCTTATCAAAAGAATCCTTAGAACCCTCCGTACCGCCAGTCATCTCTACGAACACCTTACCTACCGGCCGCCTCGGGTTTCCTAAAATAATACGCGGGCCAACAAAAATCTTAGCTGCTTCTTTATATTCAGGTACCGCGCTTAAGATATCCACTATATCCTGCAGTTTACGCGGCTTTCCTTTACTAACGATTGTCTTAATAAAATTAGCCACATGATTATCCGCCGGGGTATGTACGCACATAAACGGTAGGTCTAATAACTTAGCTGCGTCTACCGGCCGGTTATGGTTCTGCGGAAGAATTCTTCTGGCCACCTCTAACTGCCTTTCTCTAATAAGCTCCTCAGCTACTTTCTGCGATACTCCAGCCTTACGCAGTAATTCAACCTGCAAACACATCACCTCATGCAAAGCAGCATAGGCCTTTCCTTCCGGATGGTGCGAAATAACTAAATCCAGACCCTTGTCCTGGCGTATCCTATCAGCCAACAAGAGTTCAGCTACTTCAATATCAATACCAATAAGAACTTTCTTGACTTCGGTATCAAGGTCACCATAAAGCACTGCCGTATCAGGATAGGATCTAATAGCAGACTTTTTCCTGGGGTCCTGGTCGCGGCCAAACTTGACCACCTGGTTATATAAATAACTCAATTTCATTTTTTAAAGGCTTTTTCGACTTCCTGGATAGAGGGATTAAACTTTTCCTTAGGTACAAATTTAGAGACAAAACCAGACCATATTTTACCATAGGTAACAGGAGCAATTTTAAATAATCGCTTTCCGAAGTAAGAATCAATAACGCTGTTTTTAAAGTAGCTTATACCGGAAATCGATAAGACGTAGATAACTATGCTGCTCAATAGAAAGCCTCTTACAACACCTAAAGTTAATCCTCCCCATTTGTTCAAGGCAGGCACCGCCTCGATTTTTATAAAGCGCGAGAACACCTTGCATAGAAGAGCTACGATTAGATAACCCAAAAACGCCAAGAAAACAAAACAAAGAAAATCCAGGAATTCTATAGGCACTTTTTCACCGGTAAGCCTTAGCTTAATTATATCAGCTAGGTTTGTATAATGATGAAGGGATAAAAAAATCGCTAAAACAGTACCGGCAACTTTAAATATTTCTATTGCCAAACCGCTTCTTATAGAGATGTAAAATATTCTAATTAAAAGGATTACAATAAAAATATCCACCCAATTGAATTGCTTGATTATATTCAATAACATACTTTTTTCTCCTGTTTTTAGCAAATTTTTTAAAGTATAACATATAAAGGTGGGGTTGTCAAGGAAAGCGCTTTCTTTTAAGTTTTTGAAAGGAAAATATGTTTATTTGGGAGCTAGGGATGGCTGATTACTAACCCCAAGCAATTGGGTGATTCGTTTATTTATCAATAAATCTGGATTACTTTTTGCTTTCTTTAACTCTTGAAGCCTAAACTCCGCTTCTTTTATCCTTTTATCTAAATCATTAATATCTCTCTGCATCAAGGTCTTAAGTAATGGGTAAAGCTTATTCTTGGCTGCTTCAAGAGATAACCTGCCTGACTGAAATGCTAAAACAACCTTATCCATCTCGCTATATTTCTCTAACCTCTCTTTTTCTTTCTGATAAAGCTCCGGGTTAATCTTTTTTAGTACATTTAAGTATTCCTGGCGTTGCTTCATTATTTGCTTATTTGTATCATCTTGCTTTTGGCGCACCTTGTTGATTTGCTTCTGAGGATAATCAACTTTTAAGCCCTCTTGACCAAAAGTTAATCCGGGGGAGAATACAACTGAAGAAATCAATAAAGTTATCAATACCTTAAACATATTAATGCCTCGGTTAATATTTTAAAAAAACATAATTTAACAGGTGGTGCCGGTAATAAGCCCGCTGGTTACGCTAATGGTACAGTTAGAACCGCTGGTATTTTTTACTCCTATATTTCCTGTAAAACCTGTAATTCCTCCTGCGCTATAGCTAGCAGCATCTATATTGCCGGCTGCGCTTATAGAGCTACGCGATTCAATAGTAGAGCCGCTGATAAGGCCATCCACATTTGCATCACCAACTACGTAAAAAGGGCCATCAAAATACCCTGAATAGGTTGGACCGGAGGCCCAAACGCCAGTATTAGTGCCTTGAGCAACCACACCCCATCTTCCCTCGCCGTTCAGGCCTACTGAATTGGCTCCTGTACCAAAACCCTGCACCCCATAATTACCACCGCTACCTGTCACCCCAGTTCCACTCGCTGCAACTCCGTATACACCTATTGTCCCGGAACCAGTAGCAGTGCCATAAACACCGCTCCCCGAAGTGCTAGTACCTTGCACGCCGTAACTACTAGTACTTAAACCCAAAACACCGGTTCCACTCTGGGCTGCACCTTTGACTCCTTTACCAAAAGAAGAATAACCGTAAACTCCAATATTTAAGGCACCAGAAGCACTTGCGTCGTATCCGTATACGCCGTGATGCTCGTCCACTGTGCCCGAGGTTTGTCCATAAACTCCATCACTATTGGTACTTGCGCCGATAATACCGTAGGAATCTGAACTTAGGCCATAAATAGCTGTTTTAGCGTTTGAGCCAGAACCTGAATCTATTACCTGTAATTTATAACTACTGGAGGGTGTCGCTGTACCTATAGCCACTATCCCTTCTATTATTAAATCTACATCAGGGGTAGGAGTACCGGGATCTATCTGGCTGCAGGTACCAACAATACTATCTCCCCAGCAATACGCGCTGCCATCGTAATAACTGGCACCGATTGCCATCCTCTGGGTCCTCAGTTCCTTATAGCTCCCGTAAGGAGAGGGATAATAAGTTGTAATCGTAATTTCCTCAGCAGCAAAAACAAAATAAAAAAGGCCAAAGAAAAAGAATAAAACACCCGCAATTATTTTATCGTACCTTGACATCCCAACCTCCTCGCTTAAGATTCCTATCTTAATATAACACGCAAGAAAACTCCGGTCAATAAAATAAAACCCGGCTTTATTTATTAACAGACGGCGCCTATGATATAGTCTTTGGCCGCTTTCTTTAATTTTACACAGATAAGCTGATTACCTAAATCTTGCTTTGATTCAATCCTGACCCTAAGGTAATTACTGGTATAGCCTTCCCAGAAAAAAAGACTGCTCTTTATCCTGGATTCTACAAGCACATCCATTCTTTTATTTAAGAATTTTTTCATGTAAGCATCACGACAAAGAAAAGCCGACTTCTGCATTCGCCGCAATCTTTCTTTTATCACCTTATTTGATAATAATTGACTAAAATTACTTGAGGCTACGGTCCCCTCCCTTTTTGAATAAGGAAAGATATGTACTTTAAGAGGGACGATTTCCTTGATGGCATCTAAGGTATGCAAGAATTGCTTTTCGCTCTCCGAAGGAAAACCTACCAGGCAATCAGTAGTTATGGCTATGTCAGGAATAAATTCCTTTATTTTTTTTACAAGCGCCAAGTAATCATCGCGGCAATAGCTGCGGTGCATATCCTTTAAAACCTGGTTATCTGCGCTTTGTAGAGGAATATGCAGATGCCGGCAGAGTTTCTTTGAATTTTTTATTTTCAATATTAACTCTTCGCTTAAATCCGTGGCCTCAATGGAACTTAAACGGATTCTTATCAGGCCTTCGATGTTCTCTATCTCTTCAATGGCCTTAACTAGATTTGTCTTCGGCGATAAATCCTTTCCGTAATGCCCCAGGCAAATCCCGGAAAGCACAATCTCCTTAAATCCATTCCTGGTCAGATCTCTGGCCTCTTTAACAATTTCTTTCAACGGCTTACTACGGGACCTGCCTCTGATTAAAGGGACTTTACAGTATGAACAGAAATTATCGCAACCGTCCTGAATCTTTAAGAATGCCCGAGCGTGTCCGGAAAAATCAGTTATACCTTCAGGAAAAAAAGACCTGCTTACGATTAGGTTTACTCCTTTAATCCCTGCTATGGATGAGTAGTCTTTCTTGATTAGGCATCCGGTAACGATAACTTTGGCGGATGGATTGTCC
>Ga0105164_10002271_pt1 | contig 11905 bp, 11 predicted proteins | sample VDWuncwatermetaG_FD_89674 | JGI IMG/M metagenome (GOLD analysis project Ga0105164, IMG submission 89674) | Wastewater microbial communities from Netherlands to study Microbial Dark Matter (Phase II) - VDW unchlorinated drinking water | ecosystem: Environmental > Aquatic > Freshwater > Drinking...
ACACGATGCAGGTGCTCGACGCCGGCCGCATCGGCATCGCCGCGCTCTCGGTCGGCCTCGCGCAAGGAGCCTACGAAGCGGCGCTTCGCTACTCGAAGCATCGCCAGGCCTTCGGCAAAACCATCTCCAGCTTCCAGGCGATTCAGTGGAAGCTGGCCGACAACGCGACGCGCATCGAGGCGGCGCGCCTCCTCACGTACCGCGCCGCCCACGTGACGGATCGCGGCCGGCCGACAACGGTCGAATCGTCCATGGCCAAGCTCTACGCGAGCGAGATCGCCGTCAAGGCGGCCGACGACTGCGTGCAGATTCACGGCGGCTACGGCTTCGTCAAAGACTATCCGGCGGAAAAGTATTTCCGCGATGTCAAGCTGACGACCATCGGCGAGGGCACGAGCGAGATCCAGCGTCTGGTGATCGCCCGGCGACTCCTGTTCCGCTCGTGAGTGCGACCCTCGCCGAGCGCGTGCTTGCGGGCGACCCGCGCGCGATGGCCCGGGCGATTTCCCTGATTGAAGACGAAGATCCGGCAAGCGCCGACCTGGTGCGCGCCATCTTCAGCCACACCGGCGGCGCGTATCTCGTCGGCGTCACCGGTCCGCCAGGCGCCGGCAAGAGCACCCTCGTGGATCGACTCGTGGCCGAGATGCGCCGCGGCGATCGGCAGGTTCACGCCGCCCCAACCGAAACGCAAGGCGCCGGGTTGACGGTCGGAGTGATCGCGGTCGACCCGACGAGCCCGTTCACCGGGGGCGCCGTGCTCGCCGATCGGCTGCGCATGCAGGCGCACGCGGTCGACACGGGCGTCTTCATCCGCAGCATGGCGACCCGCGGGCATCTCGGCGGCCTCGCGCGGGCGACCGGCGACGCGGCGCTCGTCCTCGACGCGGCCGGCAAAGACGTGGTCATCATCGAGACAGTCGGCGTCGGGCAGGATGAAGTGGACATCGTGCGCACCGCCGACGTGTCGATCGTCACGCTCGTTCCGGGCGCCGGCGATGAAGTGCAGGCGCTCAAAGCGGGCATCATGGAGATCGCCGACATCTTCGTGGTCAACAAAGCGGACCGCGAAGGGGCGGGACGGCTCGTGTCGGCCGTCGAGGCGAGCCTTGCGTTGCGGACGTACGGCGGCGACGAATGGCGTCCGCCAATTCTCAAGACCGTCGCGACAAGGGGTACAGGCGTCGCCGAGCTGCTCGAGGCGATTTGGCAGTTCCGCGCGCAGGCGGAGCGAGGCGAGCGCGCGCGGGTCGGGACGAGCGAGCAGTCGCGAGGTGTGGCGAGTGCGAGCAGGGCGCGGATCCTGGTTGCGCGCCGCCGGACGCGCAGCGAGTATCGGTTGCGCGAGCTGGTGTCGCAGCGGTTCATGGATCATCTCGAGCGCGACGTGCTCGCGCCGGGGGAACTGGGCGAGATCGTCGATAGCATCGCCGCGCGAGAGGTGGATCCGTACACCGCCGCAAGCGATCTATTGGCGCGCGCCCTTGGTGGTTTGCGGCGCCTGTGAATCACGAAGTCACGAAGGGCACGAAGGTTCTTTGATCATGGTTATCGTGTGTCTTCGTGATCTTCGTGTCTTCGTGATAAACAATCGCTAGTATGAAAGCCGTCCTCGACCACATCGGCATTGCTATCCGCGACCTGCCTGCGGCGCTCGCCTTCTATCGTGACGCGCTCGGTCTCGAAATCGAGGCGCCCGAAGAGGTCGCCTCTGAGCGCGTGCGCGCGCATTTCATCCCGGTCGGTCCATCGAGTCTCGAGCTGCTCGAGTCGACCGCTCCCGATTCGCCGATCGCGAAATTCTTAGAGAAGCGTGGCCCCGGCCTGCACCACATCACGCTCCGCGTCGAGAACATCAACGCGGCGCTCGCGCAGTTGAAAGTCCGGGGTGCGAAGCTGATTGATGACCAGCCTCGGCCCGGCGCCGAAGGCGCGCTGGTCGCGTTCGTGCATCCCTCGAGCGCCGACGGAGTGCTCGTCGAGCTGAAGCAGGCCGCCGCACTCGTAGCGCAGGACCTTGGTCCTGCACCTGTGGCGCGGGGGTTGAGCCTTGCGAACACCCACTACACCCTGGGCGACCTTGAGCTCATCTCGGTCTGCGACGGCTTCTTTCGTCTCGACGGCGGCGCGATGTTCGGCGTCGTGCCGAAACCGCTTTGGGAAAAAAGGACGCCGTCCGACGAGCGCAACCGGATCACGCTGGCGATGAGACCGCTCATCGTGCGTGGGATGCGCACGATGATTATCGACGCGGGGCTCGGCGACAAGGAGAACGAGAAGTTCATCGACATCTACGGCGTCGCGCGCGCGCGCAACCTCGATCACACATTGGCTGAGGCGGAGCTGACGCCTGAGGACATCGACATCGTGCTCGCCACGCATCTGCACTTCGATCACGCCGGCGGCTTCACGAAGCGCGACGCGAGCGGGCACGTGCGCCCCCGCTTCCCCCGCGCCCAATACATTGTCCGGCGCGGCGAATGGGAAGACGCCACGCATCCGCACGAGCGCAATCGTGCGAGCTATCTGTTCGATAATTACGTGCCGCTGGCTGAAGCCGGCGTGCTGCAGTTGGTAGACGATGACCAGACGATCATGCCGGGCGTGAAGGTCCGCCGGACCGGCGGTCACACGATGCACCATCAGATGGTGCTCATCGAATCGGGCGGCAAGACGGCCGCCTTCGTGGCGGACTTGATGCCGACCACCGCGCATGTGCCTGAGGCGTGGATGTTGGGGTATGACTCATATCCGATGGACACGCTCGCCGCGAAGAAAGCGTTTCTGAAGGAGGCGGTCGAGCGGGAAATGCTGGTCTTCTTCGAACACGATCCGACGATCGCGGCAGGGTATATTCGGGAGCAAGACGGTAAGCGCCGGGTCGTTCCGGCGCTGGGCGGCGACTAGATGCCGCTCTAAGCGGACAGTCGCCTCACTACGAATGCACGGATGCACGGATGCACGAATGCACGTCGTGCGTCGTGCATTGTTGCATTTTGCATTTTATGACCATACAGATTGGAATCATCGGCGGCAGCGGCCTCTACGACATGGCCGAGCTGACCGACCGCGACGAGAAAACTATCACCACACCGTTCGGCGATCCGTCGGGGCCGTACGTGATCGGCACGCTCGGCGGCAGGCGGGTCGCCTTTCTCGCGCGGCACGGCGCCGGTCATCGCACGGCTCCCTCCGAGCTGAACTTTCGCGCCAACATCTACGGCTTCAAGGTGCTTGGCGTGGAGCGGATCCTGTCGGCGAGCGCCGTCGGCAGTTTGAAGCAAGAGTACAAGCCGCTCGACATCCTCGTGCCCGATCAGTTTTTCGACCGGACGAAGGGAAGAATCAGCACGTTCTTCGGCCAGGGGCTGGTCGCGCACGTCGCCTTCGCGCACCCGCTGTGCCGCGTGTTGTCGAAGATCGCGGCCGATGCGGCGCAGGCGGTCGGCGCCACCGTCCATCGGGGTGGGACCTACGTCAACATGGAGGGACCGCAGTTTTCGACGCTGGCCGAATCACAGCTGTATCGATCGTGGGGCATGGACGTCATCGGCATGACGAACCTGCAGGAAGCCAAACTCGCGCGGGAGGCCGAGATCTGTTACGCGACGCTGGCGCTCGTGACCGACTACGATTGCTGGCATCCGGATCACGACTCGGTGACGGCCGACCTCATCATCGCGAACCTGCTGCAGAACGGGGCGATGGCGCAAAAAGCGATCGCGGAAGCGGTCGGCCGCGTCGATCTTGACCCAGGTCGCCGTACCTGCGAGTGCGCGACGGCGCTCGCCAGCGCGTTGATTACGCGCCCGGAGCTCGTACCGGAGCAGACGAAAAAAGATCTCGCGCCTATCATCGGTAAATATATGAAATAAGTTCGCAGCTCCCAGCACCCTGGAGCGTCAGAAAGCCAGCACCATGAAAATTGTCGTGACCGGCTCGATCGCCTACGACTACTTGATGTCGTTTCCTGGAAAGTTTACCGAGCACTTTCTGCCCGAGCACATCAACCGTCTCAGCCTGAGCTTCCTCGTCGACACGATGGACAAGCGCCGAGGCGGGTGCGCGCCGAACATCGCCTACACGCTCGCGTTGCTGGGCGAGCGGCCGTTGCTCATGGCGACCGCGGGAGAGGATTTCGGCGAGTACCGGCAGTGGCTCGAAGCGGCCGGCGTCGACACCTCGCTCGTCAGGCAAGTGGCCGGGAAATTTACCGCGTCGTTTTTCTGCAGTACCGACCAGGCGAACAATCAGATTGCTTCTTTCTACACCGGTGCGATGGCCGACGCGGGCGAGCTGTCGTTCCGCACGGTCCGCGATTGCGGGCTCGCGATCGTCTCGCCGAACGATCCGGGCGCGATGGTCACGTACGCGGAAGAATGCCGGACCCTCGGCATCCGATACATCTTCGACCCTGGGCAGCAGTGCGCGCGCATGTCTGGCGATGAGCTGAAGGACGGGGTCGTCGGCGCCACGATCGTGATCGTCAACGACTACGAGTTCGAGCTGCTGCGTCAGAAGACCGAGCTTAGCGAAGCCGACGTGCTGGCGCACAGCGATGCGCTTGTCGTGACGCGCGGCGAGCACGGATCGACGGTGATGACAAAAAGCGGTCGAGTCGACGTTCCCGCCGTCGCGCCGCGCCGCATCGTCGATCCGACCGGCGTCGGCGATGCGTTCCGTGGAGGGTTGATGAAGGGGATAGCCCTCGGTCTGCCGTACGAGGCGTGCGCGCGGATCGGCGCCGTCGCGGCCACCTACGCGCTCGAGCATCTCGGCGGCCAGAGTCACGCGTACACGTGGGAGGAGTTCAAGGGCCGGTACGAGGAGCACTTCGGATCGTTGACGGTTCCGGCGCGCTGACGCAAAGCGCTACCACGGAGGACACGGAACACAGACGGAGGGCACGGACAAACAAGATCGCGCATATAGTGCGCCCAAGCTAACCTAACCTCAACAATTGCCTTTACAGCCTGGCGCCCGCCTCGGCCCGTACGAGATTCTCTCGCTGCTCGGCGTCGGCGGGATGGGCGAGGTCTACCGCGCGCGCGACACCAAGCTGAAGCGTGACGTGGCGCTCAAGGTCTTGCCCGACGCCTTCGCCCAGGATGCGGAGCGGATGGCGCGGTTCGAGCGCGAGGCGCAGCTCCTCGCCGCGCTCAATCATCCGAACATCGCGGCCATCTACGGCCTCGAAGAATCGGGCGGCGTGCGCGCGCTGGTGATGGAGCTGGTCGAGGGGCCGACACTGGCGGAGCGATTGACAGGTGTGGGGCGGGCCTTATCAGGGCCGCCGGCGCAGCCGGACCTAATAAGGTCCGGCCTACCGGTGACAGAAACACTCGCCATCGCGCGCCAGATCGCCGATGCGTTCGAAGCGGCGCACGAGCAAGGGATCATGCATCGCGATCTCAAGCCGGCCAATATCAAGGTGCGTCCCGACGGCATGGTGAAGGTGCTCGACTTCGGTTTGGCGAAAGCCCTGGATCCCGTGGCGCAGGGCTTCAGCCCGGCGATTGCGACGAACTCGCCGACGATCACCAATCCCGCGATGATGACCGGCGCCGGCGTAATCCTCGGCACGGCGGCGTATATGGCCCCGGAGCAGGCGCGCGGGAAAGCGGTGGACAAGCGGGCCGACATCTGGGCGTTCGGGTGCGTGCTCTACGAGATGCTCAACTGGCTCACAAGGCCGTCCCTCGAGACGCCACGCGCTTGCGGAGGAAATTCGTCCGGCGTTCTGGAGGCAGGGCCTGCCATCGACGGATCAGATCGCGAACGCCGCGTTCATTTTCTCGCGCGACCGCCGCCAGCTTTTCCTTTCGATCGAGCCGTTTTTTCAAGGGCCTTCTCCAAGATCTCCAGGACGGCCAAGTCTCGCGGCCGCCGCGCGGCCTTCTTGCTCCTGACGATATCCGCGAGCGAGGCGACGAGGATCCCAACCGCCTCGATCTCGATGGTCACGGCGCGCGCACGGACGCCTTCGAAGGACCGGACGCCGTGAATCGTCGCCATGAAATCGAGCTGAAGGCCGTCATCCTCCCGCACGATGCGAAACAGGTCCGACGCCGGATAGTATGGCCGCAGCACCGTGGCTCCAAGCGTGCGCGCGAGCGCCTTGAGCTTGCGCAGGTTGCGCGGCGTCTTGCGAAACAGGAAATCGAAATCGATGGTCGTCACGGGGGCGCCTTGTAAGGCCGCCGCCGCATTGCCTATCAGCACGGCCTCGAGGTTGAGCTGCCGCAACAGGCGTCCGATTTCAACCAGGAAAGGCTTGGCGTCCATCACGCGCCAGTATAGAGGCTATTCGGTCGACTGCGACCGGCCGACGCCCGTTCGTCGGCAAGCTGCGACGGATCGCGCCCGCTACCCCTGCGGCACACCTGGCAGGCCCGCGACGCAGGAAGTGGTCGTTGGACGCGCTGTTGTCGCAGAGGAAGCTCGTCGACAGACCGACCTCGAAGCGCTGTTCGAAGTGCCGAACCACGGCAACCGCTGGCTCATCCCCGCGCTCGACGTGACGCGTCACTGCGGGTTTACGGTTCGAAATGGCGTGAGGTTATTGGAAAAGCTGTAATCATCGACGAGTCGCGGCGAACAGGGCAGCGAAGCCGACGAGGTAGGTCGCCGAGGCGCTCAGAAGCGTGAGGCGGAAACCCCAATTCATCGCGATGAAAATCGCCAGCGTCGCGCCCAGCACCGACAGGGCGCCATTCATGCCCCAGGCCCAGGTCACCATCTGGGGCGCCCGCGCGCTCAGCATGCGAATGCCGGTCGGCATCGGGATCCCGAGCGCGACGCCGATGGGGACGAGAGTCGCCACGGCGATCCCGATTCGCACGGCGCGCGTGAACGGAATCGCCCAGGTCACGAGCGGTGTGACGATGCCGACGACCGCAAGGCCAATTGCGGCGATGACGACGAGAGCGACGGCCGCCGATCGCCGTAGCGTCGCTTGCTCGAAGCGGCGGCTCCACGCTGCGCCAATCCCGGTGCCGAGCAGCAGCGAGAACAGCGTCACGGTCAGCGAATAAACCGGATGACCGAGCAGCAGCACGAACCGCTGCAGCACCGAGACTTCAATCAGCATGAAGCCGGCGCCGAGCGCGCCGAAGTACACGAGCCAGCCGAACCACCCACGTGGACGCTCGCCGCCCGCCACAACGAGCGGGCCGAGGACGAACAGCACGACGAGCGCGGCGGAGATGCCCATCAGCGTCAGCAGCGCGCTCAGTCCGTTCCCGAACAGCATCGAGCGTCCGAACGTAACCTGGAACTGATCCTTCAGCTTGGTCGTGTGAAAAAAGAACGGGCGATCGTCGGTCGTCGGGCGAATGTCTTGCCCGTAGTTTGCGTAGAACTGCTGACGATCGGCGGCGCGAATGAGCTGCGGGTAGTCGGCCGTCGCGATGCCGTCGACCCAGTGGATCGGCAGCGGCTCGGCCTGGGTCGTGCCGGCGGGAGTCGGTGCGTACAGGACGTTGAATCCGAGCTGGCGAGCGACGTCGTGCAGCTTGGCGATCTCCTCGTTTGTGAACGGCGTCTTCTTCAGCAGAAACGTGGCCACGCGGTCGTACTGCACGATGGCCAGCCGCGGCGCCGCGTCCCATCCTCGTTGCTCGCAGGCCGCTTGCGCCAGCGACACGAGGCGTAAGCCGTCCATCACCCAGCGCGTAATGGTGAGCACGCCGTCATCTGACAGGTGATCCAGGTAGTCGTTGAACGCTTCGACGGTGTAAAGCGTGTTCTCGGTGAGTGTGTATGCGCCGGCCGCCGTGGCGGCCCATGTGTCGACCAGCGACGCCTGGATGACGTCGTAGCGATCCGACGTCCGCCGAACGAAACTGCGGCCATCGTCGACGATGATGCGGACGCGCGGGTGCGTGTAGATGCCGCCCGAGAATTCTCGAAACCGATCGCGCATCACATCGTCTGCGATAATCGGATTGATTTCGACGCCGTCCACGTGACGCGCGCCGAAGACGAGCGCCGATACCAGGTCGCGCCCGCCTCCCGGACCGATGACCAAGGCACTGAAGCCGGGATTTGGGATTGGGGATTTGGGATTTGCTGTCGCCGAATCCCCAATCCCGCCCAAATCCCGAATCCCCAATCCCAAATCCCCGCTCTTGAGGTGATATGCGAACGCCGTCAGCTCGTACCGCAAGTACTGCGCGTTGGAGAGATCGGCCGACACATGAAGGATCGGCGTCGAGGCGGCCGAGTCGATGTCCATGTAGCGCGTGTCCGGCAGCGGACCGTTGTAGGCGTCGCTCAGCGACCAGTCGCCGTGCGTGCGCTCGTAGACGTCGATTCGCGAAAACGAGTTCCACTTGCTGAACAGGACGCGGTCGGTTTCGTGGCCCTTGGTGAGGATCACGTCAAAGAGGGCGAGACCCGAGAGCTCGCCGGCCAGGGGTAGCAGCATGATCGCGGCGCCGATGCTCGCGACGCGACCGCGACTGGCGGCGGGCGCAAACAGTATGGCCGCGATGAGCGGCAGCGCTGCGGCGCTGAGCACCACGCCGGGCGCGCCAAGGCGATCGAGCAACGGGATCAGAATCAGGCAGCCGGCGGCGGCGCCTATCAGATCGGCGGCATACACGGCGTTGATGCGCGAGGCCAGACGCGAGATGGCCAGGGTGACGACCAGGCCGCCGCCGAAGAAGGGCAGCGCGGCGAACGAGTAGATCGTCAGCATCAGCGCGAGATTGCGCGGCGAGTAATTGAGGCCGACGCGCAGGCGGACGAGGACGAACAAGGCGACGAAGGTGCACACAGCGTAGACGAGGGACTGACGCGCGAGGAGCGCGTCGGTGGCGTAGCGATCGAGCCGACGTCGTGCGGTGTAAGCGAACACACCGCTCGCGCTGAGCCCGAACAGGGCGATCGAGATCGCCAGAAACGCGAAGTGGTAATACATGACGACCGAGAAAATGCGCGTGAGCGCGAGCTCGGTCATCAAGAGCGAACCGGAAACGAGCGCGATGCCGACGAGCTGGCGTCGAGAGGGCGGCGGCGTGGTCGGAATCATCGCCGAGAGTGTAGCATTCACTTATGCTCGCGGGGCCCCACATCGTTGACGACGCCGGGGCCCCACTCCCGGCGCTCCCGGCTCAAGGCTGTCGCTCGCTCGCGCTGCGGCGCTCGAAGACTCGCTATCCTCGCGCGGGCCGCAGGCGCTCAGCATAATGCAAACTCTTCGATCCGCCTTCGTGGGCGCGGCCATCGCGTGGGCCGTGGCGCTTCCGCTGGCGGCGTTCGCGGCCACCCGGCCGCACGCCGCGACACCCTGGTACGCGTTCGCGTTCGCGGCGTACGCCGTTGGTAGCGTCATTTGTCATCAGCTGCCGGAGCGATCGTTTCATCTGTGGGCGGCGCAGATGCCGGTGTGTGCGCGGTGCACCGGGATCTATGTCGGGGCGGCCATTGGCGCGATTGCGTCGGTCACGGTCCGCCTGAAGAAGGACACCACGTCCCAAACGGTCCGCCTGAAGGCGGACACTACGTACAACGCGAAAAGCGCGTTGATCATCGCGGCGATCCCGATTCTGGCGACGCTCGTCTACGAGTGGACGACCGGGCACACGCCCGCCAACTGGATTCGCGCGGCGGCAGGAGTACCAATAGGCGGCGCGATCGCGTCTGTCATGGTCCGCCTAAAGGCGGACACTACGTACGACGTGGCACCTGCGAGAAAGTAAGTAAGGTAAACTAACGGACCGTGCGTGCCGCCGCCGCTGAGGGAACGCGATCGGGCGAGCTCGTGCTGCTGTGCCTCGCGTCGTGGGCCATCCCCGGCGCCGGGCATCTGTGGCTGGGCCGCCGAGCCAAGGGCTTCATCTTGCTCGTCGCCCTTCCGCTGATGTTCGCGCTCGGGCTCGCGATTCACGGCCGACTGTTTCCGTTCGACGTGTCGGAGCCGCTCGTCGGCCTCGCCGCCTTCGCCGACCTTGGCATCGGTCTCACCTACTTCGTGGCCGCGGCACTTGGATACGGTGCCGGCGATGTGCGGGCGGTCACCTACGAGTACGGGAACGCGTTTCTCATTGTGGCGGGCTTGCTGAACCTTCTCGTCGTCATCGACACGTACGACGTGGCCATGGACCGGAAGTGATGCAGAGTCACCTCCTGCTGCTGGCGATCTTCGCGTTCTTCGTCTCGCTGGTGTTCGCGGTGCTCACGAAAGACGAGGCGGGCGAGCAGCTCCGGTTCGGCGGGACGCTGTTTGCCGGCTTCATCGTCTCGGCGCTCGTCCTGGGCTGGTTGATGTATCCGGTCCCGCTGTAGGCTCTGTCCATGGCCTTTGACAACCTCCTCCTCGAGCGCGACGGCGCCGTCGCGATCGTCACCATCAATCGGCCGAAAGTCCTCAACGCCTTGAACGCGCCGACGCTCGACGAGCTGCAACGCGTCGTTCTCGATTTGAAGGACGACGACAGCGTCCGCGTCGTGATTCTGACGGGCGCGGGTGAGAAATCATTTGTCGCGGGCGCCGACATCAACGAGCTGGCCGTCCAGACGCCGACCAGTGGTCGCCAGCATGCCCTGACGGGCCAGCGGGTATTCGACGCGATCGAGAACATGGGGAAGCCGGTCGTCGCCGCGATCAACGGCTATGCCCTCGGCGGCGGCTGCGAGCTCGCGATGGCGTGCACGCTGCGGCTGGCGGCCGACACCGCGAAGCTCGGGCAGCCCGAAATCAACCTCGGCATCATTCCGGGCTACGCCGGCACGCAGCGGCTCTCGCGGCTCGTCGGCAAGGGAAAGGCGATGGAGCTGATTCTTTCCGGAGCGCCGATCGGCGCGAGCGAAGCCGAGCGGATCGGCCTGGTGAATCGCGTCGTGCCGGCAGCCGAGCTGATGAAGGAAGCTCGGACACTTGCTGAACAACTGGCGAAGAGCGCGCCGATCGCGATGCGCTACATCATCGACGCGATCAACAAAGGGCTCGAGATGCCGTTTGCCGAAGCATCGGTGTTCGAGGCGACGCTCTTCGGTCTCGTGGCGGCGACCGACGACATGCGCGAGGGGACGAGGGCGTTCCTCGAGAAGCGCCAGCCGGAGTTCAAGGGTAGATAAGGGAGCGCCTGCGGCCATGCGGCGCCGGCGGCCAAGCGAAGCCGACGGCGACGCATCAACGTCAGTTCGCGCTGGGGGTGGGGCCCCAGCGCCAGTGAAAAATGTTGGGCCCCGCGAGCATAGGTAAACGATGAACACCATCGAAGGCTCGCCATCGGCTGCCGGGTTCCGGTTCGCGCTCGTCGTGTCGAAGTACCACGATTTCGTCACCGAGCGCCTGCAGGCAGGCGCGCTCGCGGCGCTCGCAGCGGCCGGTGTGTCACCGGGCGACATCACGGTGGTGCGCGTGCCTGGTGCGTTCGAGATTCCGATCGCGGCGCAACACGCGGCCGAAAGCGGGCGCTACGATGCCGTCGTGTGTCTCGGCTGTCTCATTCGCGGCGCGACGTCACACTTCGAGTACCTCGCGTCGGCCGTGTCGCACGGCCTGACCGCGGCAGCGGGCGCGACCGGCATCCCGATGGCGTTCGGCGTGCTGACGACCAACTCGGTCGAAGAGGCCGTGGAGCGCGCCGGCGAGGGTCCCAGTAATAAAGGTTGGGAGGCCGCCACCGCGGCGATCGAAATGGCCGCCGTCGTCGCGCAACTGACGCGGCAGCCGTCGACAAAAGAGTAACGATGGTACGGGCGCCGAAAGATCGACGCCATCGCGCGCGTGAGGCGGCGCTGCAGATCCTCTATCAGTGGGACATCGGGCGCGGCGACGTGGAGCGCGCGGCCGACACGTTCTTCGAGTATCAGTGGCCCGATGCCGGTCCGCCGTCCGAGGCCTTGCGCGGCTTTGCCTCGGCCCTGGCGCGCGACACGGTAGCCAGGCTCGACA